>ERZ772953.15-NODE-15-length-36855-cov-4.417011_pt1 | contig 36855 bp, 23 predicted proteins | sample MGYA00580685_ERZ772953 | MGnify/ENA primary metagenome ERZ772953 (study PRJEB29015, sample SAMEA2738080) | human oral metagenome | biome: human oral; feature: human-associated habitat; material: saliva | place: China | collected 2209 ...
GCTCGTCGAAGAACAGCGGCCTGCCGTCCTTCCACAGCGAGTGGTGGCAGTGCATGCCCGAGCCGTTGTCGCCGAAGATCGGCTTGGGCATGAAGGTGGCGGTCTTGCCGTGCAGGTAGGCGGTGTTCTTCACGATGTACTTGAACTTCATCGTGTTGTCGGCGCTGGTGAGCAGCTCGTCGAAGCGCCAGTTGATCTCGGCCTGGCCGGCGGAGCCGACCTCGTGGTGGGCGCGCTCGATGTCGAGGTCGGCGGCCAGGCAGCGCTTCACCATCTCGTCGCGCAGGTCCCCGTAGTGGTCGGTGGGGGCGACGGGGAAGTAGCCTCCCTTGACCCGCACCTTGTAGCCCTGGTTGCCGCGGTCCTCGGTGCGGCCGGTGTTCCAGGCCGCCGCCTCGGCGTCGACCGAGTAGAAGGACCTGTGGCCGTTGGTCTCGTAGCGCACGTCGTCGAAGACGTAGAACTCCGCCTCGGGGGCGAAGTAGGCGGTGTCGCCGATGCCGGTGGTGCCGAGGTAGGCCTGGGCCTTGCGGGCGATGTTGCGGGGGTCCCGGCTGTAGGGCTCCTTCGTGATCGGGTTGTGCACGAAGAAGTTGATGATGAGGGTCTTGTGCTCGCGGAAGGGGTCGAGCCAGGCGCTGGACGGGTCGGGCATGAGCGCCATGTCGGACTCGTTGATCGTGGCGAAGCCCTCGACGGAGGAGCCGTCGAAGGCGAGGCCCTCGGTGAAGACCTCGGGGCCGAAGCCGCTGGACGGGACGACGAAGTGCTGCATGACACCTGGCAGATCGCAGAAGCGCACGTCGATGAACTCGACGTGCTCGTCCTCGATGAACTTCAGCAGGTCATCGGCGCCTTTGAACATGTTTTCCCCCCGGGAGAGTCGAGCGGGGCCCGGTGCCCTGCTCGTACGGTGACGGGCATCACGCTACTAGGTGCGGGGCCCCCGGTGTTGCACGCGGGTTTCAGCGAGGTTACGGGGCCGGACCGCGCGGCAGGGATCGGACCGCGCCCGGCGGGCCCGCCGGATGTTCATCGCGGCCCGCGCCCGGCCGGCCCGTCCTCAGGATCCCCCTCTGCCGTGCGAGGAGGTCTCGAACAGCAGGTTGATCTGCTCGTTGGCCTCGTCGAGGGAGGACGCGGGGAGGCGCTCCGACCAGACGGCCTCCATCGCCGGGCTCATGATGGCCAGGATGTCGGCGCCGAAGTAGGACAGCGGGAAGTAGAAGCCGGTGCCGTTCTCGACGTGCTGGGTGAAGGAATCCACGGGCAGGCCCGTCCGCTCGAAGACCTCGATGGCCTTCTCGGTCGACGAGGCGATCGCCGGGAAGACGACGCCGTACGAGGCGACGATGTCCTGCGCCTCGGCCGTGCCGAGGAAGGCCACCCACCGGCAGGCCTCGGCGATCCTCGGCGACTGCTTGACGACCGAGTCGCCGACGCCGTTGAGCATCGACGCGTTGCGCCCCGACGGGCCCACCGGGGTGGCGGCGATGCCGACGTCGATGTCCAGCTTCGCGAAGGTGTTGAACATCCAGGCGCCGTGGACGACCATGGCCACGGCGCCCGAGCCGAGCTGGATGTCCTGCCCCGTCACGTCGGAGAAGGTGCCGTAACTGTTCAGACAGCCCTTGTCCACCAGCCCGAAGTACCAGTCGATGGTCCGCTGGAACCGGTCGGCGTCGTCGTACCGGTAACGGGTGCCCCAGGTCGGCCTGTCCATGTACGACCAGTCGCCCACCGAGCCGGTGAAGGGGCTCCAGGACGTCTGCCCGTCGCCGTCCCCGGCGTCCTTGGTGCCGAGGCCGTAGACGGCGACGTGATCCTTGTCGAAGCCCTCCTCGTCGCCGCGCACCCCGTTGCGGTCGACGGTGAGGTGGGCGATCATCGCCTCGAAGCTGCCGCCGTCGTCGGGGTTCCAGTCCCAGTGCGCGACGTCCTCCTCGGTGTAGCCGGCATCGGCGAGCATGCTCCGGTTGTAGAAGACCGCCTCGGTGTCCCAGTCCTTGGGGCAGCCGTACTGGTGGCCGTCCTCGCCCTTCCACAGGTCGATGAGGCCCGCCTGGAAGGACGACTCGTCGACGCCCGCCCAGGCCTCCTGCTCGTCCAGGGGCACGAGCACGTCGAGGTCGACGAACTGGGCGAACTTCGAGACGTGGTCGATGAAGGCGTCCGGCCCGGTGCCGGCGATGAAGGCGGCGGTCAGCTTGGTCCAGTAGTCGTCCCAGCCGGTCTGGGTGATGTTGACCGTGATGCCGGTCTTCTCCTTGAAGCGTTCGGCGCAGGCCTCGTAGGCGGGCTTCTGGAGCGAGTCCCACAGCCAGTACTCGACCGTGCTGCCGCCCTGTGAGCCGGTGCCGTCGGAGGAGCAGGCGCCCAGACCCAGGGCGGCGGTGCCCGCCGCGAGGGAGGCGAGCGCGGTGCGGCGCGTGATCATGGGCGAGGAGGGCCTGCCGGTGCGGGGGATTCTCTCGTTCATCGTGGTGCCTCACTTGATCCCGGTGAAACCGATGGAGTTGACGATGCGCTTGGCCGAGGCCATGAAGAGCAGGAGCATCGGCAGGGCCGCCACGAGGGTGGCGGCCATGAGACCGGCCCAGTCGGTGCCGCTGGAGGGCGCCTGGGACTTGAAGACCGCGACGGCCACCGTGAGCACCCGTGAGGAGTCCGAGTAGGAGACCAGCAGGGGCCAGAAGTAGTCGTTCCACGCCGTGATGTAGGTGAGGATCGCGAGCGTCGTGATCGGGGCCTTGGCCATCGGCAGGACGAGTTGGAAGAACACGCGGATCTTCGAGGCGCCGTCCAGGAGGGCGGCCTCCTCCAGCTCGTACGGGATGTTCATGAAGAACTGCCGCAGGAAGAACACCGCGAAGGGCGTCATGAACATCGTCGGCAGGGCCATGCCCAGCAGGCTGTCGATGAGGTGGAGCTGCCTGATCAGCACGAAGTTCGGCAGCAGCGTGAAGATCGACGGCACCATGAGGGCCGCGAGGAAGACGCCGAAGACGACGTCCCGGCCCCGCCAGCGCAGTCGGGCGAAGGAGTAGGCGGCCATCGAGGAGAAGAAGACCTGGCCCGCCGTCACGAGCGTCGCGACGACGAAGGAGTTGCGCAGGTAGATCCAGAAGTTCATCGAGGCGCCGGAACCGCCGTCGGCGATCGCCTCCTCGGTGGACTGCATGCCGAAGACGCGCTCGAAGCCGCGCAGATTGGCATCGACCGGCAGGATCGAGGTCGGGTCGCTGGTCAGCCCGGCGTTCGAGGACAGCGCGGTGCGCAGCACCCAGTAGAAGGGCAGGATCGTGATGATCATGATGAGGATCATCACGATCCAGGCGAGGGCGTGCCCGACGGAACGGCGCCCGCCGGCCGGCTCGGCGGCCGGTGCGGTGGCGGCCTCAGAAGCCGGGCCGGTGGTGGAGATGGTGCTCATGGTCGTTCCTCCTCAGGCCAGGTCCGTCTCGCCGGCGCGCGTCATCCGGTACTGGAGGATCGTGATGGCGGCCAGCACGATGAGCAGTCCGACGGCCATCGCCGAGGCGTAGCCGAACTGGAAGCGCCCGAAGGCCATGTCGTAGATGTAGTACTGGAGCACGCGGGTGGCGTTGACCGGGCCGCCCTGGGTCGTCACGGAGACCGTGTCGAAGACCTGGAAGGAGCCGATCATCGTCATGATGAGGACGAGCGCGAGGATGGGGCGCAGCAGCGGCATCGTGATCCGCCAGAACATCGTCCACTCGCTGGCGCCGTCCACCTTGCCGGCCTCGTAGACCGAGTTCGGGATGGACTGCAGGCCGGCGAAGATGAGCAGGGCCGTGTAGCCCATGTGGCGCCACACGTTGATGAGCGCGATGGTCGGGATCGCGAGCGCCGAGGAGAAGAAGTTGACGCTCTCGCCGGTGATGGCCTCGATGATCTGGTTGGAGATGCCGAGGGTGTTGTCGAGGATCCACAGCCAGAGCATGGCCACGACGACGTTCGAGACGAGGTAGGGCGTGAGGACGACCGAGCGGACGAGGGTCGACTGGGTGAGGCGCTGCATGAGCACGGCGATGAGCAGCGCGAGGAGCGTCTGGAGGCCGATGTTGATGACGACGTACTCGAGCGTGACCTTGACCGCGTTCCAGAAGATCGAGTCGCCGAGCATGCGCTCGTAGTTCGCGAGACCGGTGAACTGCTCGGGCGTGAGCAGGTTGTACTCGGTGAGGGACAACCAGATGCCGCGGACCAGCGGCCACAGGTAGAAGGCGACGAGCCCGATGCCGGCGGGGATGATGAAGGCGATGCCGAGCACGCGGTCGTCCTTCGTCCTCCTGCCGGGTCTCGGAACCGCCCCGGTGAGGGCGCTCATGAGGATCCTCCGTTCGCCGTGGAGCGTGCTCGGATCGCCGGCGCGCGGTCCGGGCCGAGGGCGGTCGCGCGCACGAGCAGAAGGTGGTCCGGGTGGATGGAGGGCAGGGACAGGCCCGTCGCCGACAGATAGGCGCCGGGCAGGACGACGCCCTCGGGGCGGGTCCAGGGGGCCCCGTAGCGCAGCTCCTCGCCGAGCGGCGTCTCGAGCCGCACGTGATAGGTGCGCGCCGGGTCGAGGCCCGGCAGCGGGCGGGGCGCGGCGGGCCACGAGAGCGGCTGGCCGAGGGCCGCGATCTCGTAGAGGGCGTCGGAGCCGTCGGCCGCGACGACGCCCTGGATGCGCAGGGGCTCGTCCTCGTCGAGGTCGGCGTGGACGAGGACGCCGGAGTGCAGCAGGGGGCGGAGCCGCTTGTGCAGGGCGATGAAGGAGGCGAGGGCGCGCCGCTCGGGCTCGGGGGCCGACAGCAGGTCGAACTCCACGCCCATGTGGCCCCACAGGGCCGTGCCGGCCCGGAAGGAGATGTCCAGTTCGCGGCGGGTCGTGTGGTCCCGGCGGTTCCCCACGTGGGTGCCGACGAGCTCGGGCGGCAGCAGCAGCATCGTGCCGCGGTTGATGTCGTGGCGGTCGTGGGCGTCGTTGCAGTCGCTGGCCCACACGCGCTGGACCCGCGCCGTGACGCCGAGGTCGATGCGCCCGCCCCCACCGGCGCACGACTCGATCTCCAGCCCGGGGAAGCGCCCGTGCAGGGCGTCCAGGAGCCGGTAGTAGGCGAGGGTCTGGTCGTGGACGGCGGGGGCGCCGCAGCGGGTGCCGGCCGCCTGGTGCCCGGCGGTGAGCAGGGGCGAGTTGTGGTCCCACTTGATGTAGGCGATGCCCAGTCGCTCGACGAGCCCGCTCATCGTGTCGCGGAGGTGGTCCCAGGCGCCGGGGGCGGTGAGGTCGAGGACCCGCTGGTTGCGGTGCTCGGGGGCGCCGCCCGCGCCGTCGGAGAGGATCCAGTCGGGGTGGGCCCGGGCGAGGTCGGAGTCGGCGTTGACCATCTCGGGCTCGAACCACAGGCCGAACTCCATGCCGAGGCCCCGCACGTGCTCGGCCAGCGGCTCCAGCCCCTGCGGCCAGGCGTCGGGGGAGACCCACCAGTCGCCCAGGCCGGAGCGGTCGTCGCGGCGGGAGCCGAACCAGCCGTCGTCGACGACGAAGCGCTCGACCCCGAGGGCGGCGGCCTCGTCGGCCAGGGCCGTGAGGGTGCCCAGGTCGTGGTCGAAGTAGACGGCCTCCCAGGTGTTGAGCAGCACGGGGCGGGGCCGGGCGGGGTGCGAGGGCAGGGAGCGCAGCCAGGCGTGGGCGCGGCCGGCGAGCTCGTCCAGGCCCTCCCCCCAGGAGAAGACCGCCCAGGGGCACGTGTAGGACTCGCCCGGGTCGAGCACGACCTCGCCCGGGTGGAGCAGCTCGCCCGCCCCGAGCAGGCGCAGGCCCTGGGAGGTGTTGAGGGCGACCGAGCGGGTGTTCCCGGACCAGGCCGGGTGCACGCCGTGGACGGTGCCGGAGCGCCAGCCGAAACCGGTGCGTCCGGCGGCCAGCCAGGTGGCGGCGTCGTGGCCCGGGCGGCCCTCCCAGCTCTCGCGCAGTCTGGTGCCGGCGGTGAAGGGCGTGCGCACGAGACGACGCTCCCGGCCGTGGTGCCCGGCCATGTCGAGCAGCTCGGACGCATCGGCGGGGACCGGCAGGACGGGGGTGACCTCGCCCACGACGAGGGGTGAGCCCTGGGGGCCCCGCCCGTCGGTCGCCCGGTTCGTGACGGTGACGCGGACGCGGACGAGCCCGCAGGCCTCGAGGCGCAGTTCGGTGGCCACGCCGATGGCATGGACGGGGTCGGCGCCGACCGAGCGCACGACGTCGGCGCCGGCCTCGGCGGCCACCGCATGGGCGATCCCGGTCACGTGGGCGGAGAAGGCCGAGCCGTCCTGGCGGTGGAGGAGCAGTGCGGGGCGCCCCGCCCAGCCCAGGTGGGGCAGCGGCAGGACGGGCAGGTCGTTGGTGATCCAGGTGCTGTTGTCGCCGGTCGACGTCGCCTGCGCCGTCGCGAGGTCGGTGAACGCCGCGCCGTCGAACGGCCCCAGGTCCGTGCCCCAGTGGCGGACGACGGGGAAGCGGTCCGTCGGCAGGTCCAGGACCAGCGAGGTGCCGGCTCGGCGCAGATGCACGGTCATGACAACGATGTCCTCGTCTCAGGACCCCTTGTGAGGGGTGCGGAGCGCGGTGCCCGGCGGCGGGAGCCGCGTGGGCACCATGATAACCGGTGGGCCGATGGTGGGTGCGCGTCTCACCACGTGGCGGTTCACCCCGCCGGTTCACTGTGCGGAGCCGGTGGAATGACGAGCGATCTCCGCACAGTGAACGGGCCGGGACGGCGTTCCGCTGCGCGCGGGCGTGGACTTTCGGGGCCGATGACCGACATCGGGAAGAAACGGCGCTCCGCTGCGCGCGGGCGTGGGGGGCGGCAACATGTCAGTGGGCCGCCGTACCCTGTTCGTGAAGTGAAGCGCGGGCCGGGCGAGCACTGACACGGCAGGGCGGCCGCCTGCGCCCACGACGCCCCGCACGAGCATGAAAGCGAGCAGAGTGCACGAGACGATTCCGCAGCCGTACCGCCTGTCCTTCCTCGTCGGCGGCCTGTTCGCCGAGGAGTCCAGGGTCGCCGCCCGGCTCCACGGGGAGCTGGGCGACTGGGCGGCTGCCCGCCGGGCCCTCGACGAGGGCAATCTGCTCCACGCCCGCACGCACGCCACGGCGGTGCGGCTCGCCCGGGAGCTCGTCCAGCGCATGGCGACCCTGAGCGACGAGGAGACGGCGCACGTGGCCACGGCGCCCGGGCCCGACCACAGGCACCTCATGTGGGTCGCGTTCTGCCGCCGGTACGCCTTCGTCGGCGAGTTCGCGCAGGAGGTGCTGCGCGACGGCTTCCTCCTCGGCGCTCCCGCGTTGGGGGCCGAGGACTTCGAACGCTTCTGGGCCGCGAAGGCGTTGTGGCACCACGAGCTCGATGCGGTCAAGCCGTCCACCCGGTCCAAGCTGCGCGTGAACCTGTTCCTTGCCATGCGCCAGGCGGAGCTCCTCGACGACGGCCGGATCCTGTCTCCGCTGCTGTCGTGCGAGGTCGCCTCCTTCCTCCGCGCCCGCACGCCGAGCGATCTCCGGTTCTTCCCGGTGGAGGACGCGCTGGTGGGGAGCCCGGCATGAGCGAGCGCAACCTGGCCGAGGAGGAGCAGCGTGTTCTGGCGGTGCTCTCGTCCCGGCGCTTCCAGCGGATGAAGGGCCTGGGCCGTGAGGTGCCCTTCTTCATCTGGGCCTATCCACCCGAGTGGGAGCTCGAGGTGGCGGCCGCCGCCGGCAGAATCCGGACCGCGCTGCAGACCGAGCAGGGCCTGACCGTCATCACCATCGACCTGTTCGAGCTCGCGATCGGCATGCTGGGGGAGCGCGGCGTCCTCGATCGGCTCGACAAGCTGGAATCCCGCCGTTGCAAGAGCGACTTCCAGCATGATCTCCAGCGGATGCTCGACCCCGAGAAGCACATCGCCCCGGCCATCAGGAAGCGTCTCGACGCCCAGCCGGACTACGACATCCTCTTCCTCACCGGCATCGGCAAGGTCTTCCCCGTCATCCGCACCCACACCGTGCTGAACAATCTTCAGACGGTGGCCTCGAGCCGGCCGATGCTGGTGCTCTTCCCCGGCGAGTACCGTCAGTCGGCCACCCTCGGCTCGGCCCTCGTGCTGTTCGGCAGACTCTCCGACGACCAGTACTACCGGGCCAAGAACATCCTGGAACAGGAGCCAGCATGAGCGACGTCACGATCGGCAGCATCTTCGCCAAGGACATCGCCCGTCCGATCGAGGGCGTCATCAAGGCCGACGACGCCGAGCATCTGGCGACCGAGATCGACGAGTACGTGCTCACCGGCGAGACCGCCGCCGCCCTGTCCGATCTGCTGGAGGCCTACACCGCCCCGGTCTACGGCGGCGGCAACGGCGTGTGGATCTCCGGTTTCTTCGGCTCCGGAAAATCGCACCTGCTCAAGATGCTCGCCCACCTGCTGGGCGATGTGCCGGGCCAGGATCATCCTCGTGGGTCGGTCGTCGACGCCTTCACCGCCAAGGCCGAGGGCGATTCCATGCTCGCCGCCTCGCTGGCGAGGGTGGCGCGCATTCCCGCCACCTGCCTGCTGTTCAACATCGACCAGAAGGCGCCGCTCATCGACAAGAACCAGACCGACGCCCTGCTGCAGGTCTTCGTCAAGGTGTTCAACGAGGCCCGCGGCTACTACTCTGGCGAGCCGTCGGTGGCCCGCTTCGAACGCGACCTCGACCGCCGCGGCCTGCTGGGGCGCTTCCGCGAGGCCTTCGCCGAGATCGCCTCGGTGCCCTGGGAGCAGGGCCGCGAGGAGGGCATCCTGCAGGAGCGCAATGTCACGCAGGCCTGGGCGAAGGTGACCGGGGAGCCGCCCACCGAGAACATCCTCGCCCGCTACGAGGAGCGGTTCACCCTGTCCATCGAGGACTTCGCCGACGAGGTCGCCCAGTGGCTGGCCGAGCGCCCCGCGGATCATCGGCTGCTGTTCCTGGCCGACGAGGTGGGCCAGTTCATCGGCTCCGACACGAAACTCATGCTCAACCTCCAGACCATCGTCGAATCCCTCAACACGAAGTGCGGCGGCAGGGCGTGGGTGTGCGTCACCAGCCAGGAGGACATGGACGGGGTCATCGGCGACCGCACCACATGGCAGGCCAACGACTTCTCCAAGATCCAGGCCCGCTTCGCCACCCGCATGAAACTGACCAGCCGCGATGTCGAGGAGGTCATCGAGAAGCGCCTGCTCGGCAAGAACGCCGACGGCGAGGCCGAGCTCGACGCGCTGTACGACGCCCAGCGCGCGAACTTCCGCACCCTGTTCGACTTCGCGGACGGGGCCAAGACCTACCGCAACTATCAGGGCCGGGAGCACTTCACCGGCAGCTATCCCTTCGTGCCCTACCAGTTCCCGCTCTTCCAGGCGGCGCTGGTCGGCCTGTCGGGGCACAACGTGTTCGAGGGCCGCCACGCCTCGGTCGGCGAGCGCTCCATGCTGGGCGTCATCCAGGACGTGGCGAAGGAGCTCGCGGACGAGCCCGTCGGCGCCGTGGCGCCCTTCGACCTCATGTTCTCGGGCATCGGTCAGACCGTGAAGGCCGCCGCGATCCGCAACATCCTGGAGGCCGAGAAGCAGCTGCCCTCCGGCTCCGAGACCTCCACGATCGCGATCCGCCTGCTCAAGGCCCTGTTCCTCGTCAAATACGTCGACGGCTTCACCGCAACGGCCCGCAACCTCACCGTGCTGCTCTACGACCGCTTCGACCAGGACATCGCCGGGCTCACCGGCAGGATCACCGGGGCCCTCGACCTGCTGGAGGGGCGGAGTTATGTGCAGCGCGCCGGCACCGCGTACGAATACCTGACCGACGAGGAGCAGGAGATCGAGCAGGAGATCAAGAACACCGACATCGGCCCGGCGGAGGTCTCCAAGCTCCTGTCCACGATCATCAGTGACGACGTGGTGAAGTCCACGACCTTCCGCCACACGCCGACCGGACGCGACTTCACGTACGAGCTGCGGCTTGACGAGGCCACCTACAGCCGCGCCCATCCGCTCGCCATCCACTACGTCTCCCCGGCGCTGGGGCAGCCGCGCGAGGTCGTCATGGCGCAGTCCATGGGACGCGACGAGGTACGGGTGCTGCTGCCCGACGACCCGCGGCTGTACGCCGACCTGCGCCTGCACGTGCAGACGGACAAATATGCGCGGCGCCGGCGCTCCTCGTCGCTGACCGAGACCCAGCGCCACATCCTCGACGCCAAGAGCCGACTCAACCAGGAACGCCGCCGAGAGCTGGTCGGACGGGTCAGGGAGGCCATCGAACGGGCCGAATTCATCATCAACGGAGCCCAGATCAATGTGCGGGCGGTCGGCCCGAAGGACCGCATCGACGAGGCCATGGCCCAGCTCGTCGACCGCACCTACACCCAGCTCTCGCTCCTGGACGGGATCAACTACGCCGAGCCGGACATCACCCGGTTCGCCGAGGAGGATCCCGCCATGATCGACCGCGGCGAGGACAGGCTCCAGCCGGCGGCCGACGAGGTGGCGGCCTTCATCACCGCCCAGCACCGGCTCGGGGCCAGAGTCACCGTCAAGAAGATCGTGGAGCACTTCGAGAACAAGCCCTACGGCTGGCCGCTGGCGACGATCCTGTGCGCCGTCACCAGGCTGCACATCACCTCCCGGATCGCACTCTCCCTGGACGGGCGCAGGCTCAAGCGCACCGAGCTTCCCGAGGCCCTGCGCAACGGTCACAAGCACGCAGGCATCGTCGTGACCCGGCAGCGCCGGTTCGACCCGGCCGCGGTGCAGCGCGTACGCGCCTTCGCCCAGGAGTTCCTCTCCCGGGGCGAGCTGCCGGCCGATCCCTCGGAGCTGGCATCCCAAGTCAAGAGTGCCCTTGCCGAGGAGCGCCGCGATCTGCGGACGACGCACGACGCCTACGCCGGCACGTACCCGTTCATGAGGCTGCTCGACGAGCCCCTCGCTCTGCTCGACCGGACCCTCGAGAAGCCCACCGAGTGGTACCTCGAGGAACTACCCGCCCATGCGGACGCCCTGCTGGACGCCAAGGAGAACGCCATCGACCCGGTGCGCCACTTCCTGGCCAGCCCCCAGAAGGGCATCTACGACGACGCGATGCGGCTGGTGGGCGCCAACCGCGACAATCTCGCCTATCTCCATGACGGGCAGGCCGAGAGGGTCCAGGCCCTGCTGGACGATCCGCGGATCCTGCGCGGGCAGGGCATCAACCGGCTCAAGGAGACCGCAGCGGCGCTGCGGAGGGGTCTCGGCCGGGTGCTCGACGACGAGCGCGAGAAGGCCGCCGCCGTGGTCAACGCACGGGTGGCGGCCATCCGCGGCAGCGCCGCCTGGGCCGAGACCACCGACGAGGCCCGCGCCGGGGTCGAAGATGCGGGCAGCAGCGTCCAGGCCAGGATCGCCGATGCCGCCTCGGTGCCGCTCATCCGCCAGATCGCGAACGACTTCGACGAGGACGGCTACACCGAACTGCTCTCACTCGTCGAGACGGCCCGCCCGCACCGGGAGCAGGGCTCTGACGAGCCGGCCGCCCCGCCCCGGCCCATCGTCCCGATCCGTCGCCTGCCGAGGCCCCGGGCCAGGCTGCTGCGCACCACCGCCGACGCCGACGCCTACCTCGAGGAGCTGCGCGCCATCCTGCACGAGGCCATCGACTCCGGGAAGCAGGTCTCGCTGTGATCGACACGAAGAAACTCGAAGCCTTCGCGACCGAGGCCCGCAGCGGGCTCATCGCAGAGGTCGAGGCCCGACTCACGGCCGCGCTCGCCCCGGCCTCGACCGCACGGGTCGAGGCCCCCGGCGCGGTCAGAGAACTCGAGGACGCCATCGCCCGCCACGGCGGGGGCCGGGAGGGGCGACGGCGCATCGTCGAGGAGCAGGCTTACGCATGGTTCAACCGGATCATCGCCCTGCGCTTCATGGACGCCAACCGGTGCACGCCCACGCCCGTCGTCTCGCCCGAGGCGGGCCGAGCGAGCGGCCAACCGGCAGTGCTGGCGGCGGCCAAACGCGGCGAGTTCGACCCCGATGTCTTCACCCGCCCGACGCAGGTGGAACGCATCACCGGCCTGCTCGACGGAACCCTGACCAGCCACGACGCGCAGGGCGAGGCCTACGGGCTGATCCTGGCCGCCCACTGCGCCTTCTGGCACCGGGCCATGCCCTTCATGTTCGCCGCCGACGGCAGCTTCACGAGCCTGCTCATGCCCGGCAACCTGCTGGCCGACGGCTCGGTGCGGGCCACGGCGGTCGAGACCCTCACGGTCGAGGACTGCCAGGACGTCGAGGTGATCGGCTGGCTCTACCAGTTCTACATCTCCAAACGCAAGAACGAGGTCTTCGCCGGCTTCAAGAGGAACAAGAAGGCCGGCCCCGACGAGATCCCCGCCGCGACCCAGCTCTTCACCCCGGACTGGATCGTCCGCTATCTGGTGCAGAACTCTGTTGGCCGTCTGTGGCTGCTCAACCACCCCGAGTCGGCCCTGGGCGGGCGGATGGAGTACTACATCGAGCCGACCGGCGAGGAGGACTTCCTGCGGATCGAGCGGCCCGAGGAGCTGACGGTGATGGACCCGGCCTGCGGCTCGGGGCACATGCTCACCTACGCCTTCGACCTGCTCTACGAGATCTACGAGGAGGAGGGCTACGCGCCCTCCGAGATCCCCGAGCTGATCCTCACGCACAATCTGCGCGGCACCGAGATCGACGGCCGCGCCGGGGCGCTCGCGGCGTTCGCGCTCATGATGAAGGCCCGGGCCCGGCAGCGCCGCTTCCTGCGCAAGCACGTCCAGCCCCGGATCCGTGTCATCGAGCCGGCCGAGTTCACCCCGGACGAGCTGGACCGCCTCGCCAGCGCCGGCGGCGACCGCCGGGCCGAGGAGGACTTCTGGCAGTGCTTCCGCCATGCTGACATGCTGGGCTCACTCATCCGCCCCGACTCCGAGACACTGGCAGTTGCCAAGGCGCAGGCGGAAGATCTCGACCCTGACACTCTGGCCGGTGCGAACCTGAGAGAACGCGCCGAACAGGTGCTGTGCCAGGCCGAGTACCTCGCCCGCGAGTACGCCGTCGTGGTGACCAATCCGCCGTACATGGGCAGTAAGAACATGGATGCGGTCCTGTCGGACTGGGGGAAGACGCACCACCCGGCGGCCAAGGCCGATCTCTTCGCCGCCTTCATCGAACGGTGCCTCGCGCTGGCCGAGGGCGGCCACGGGCTGGTCGCGATGATCACGATGCAGGGCTGGATGTTCCTCGGATCCTTCGAGGAGCTGCGACGCCGCATCCTGAGCTCGGCCCCGCCGGTGACGATGGCGCACCTGGGGGAGAGGGCCTTCGACTCCATCGGGGGCGAGGTGGTCTCCACCACTGCCTTCATCCTCGAGCAGGGGCGCTCTCCTGAGAGACAGTCCTGCTACCTCAGGCTGGTCGAGGGGAGTTCCGAAGCGGAGAAAGAGGAACTGCTCGCAGAGGCGGTGAGGGGGAGCGCTCCCCGCTTCACCTTGACAGCCCGGGAACTCGCCAGTGTCCCAGGCGCTCGCATCGCCTACTGGCTCTCGCCCGCCATGCTGAGGGTCTTCGCCGAGGGCAGCCCATTGGGCGAGATCGCCGCCCCGAGGGTTGGTCTCCAGACTGGAGACAACTCGCGTTTCCTGCGCCACTGGTTCGAGGTCTCCCGGGACAAGTCGTGCTTCACCGCCGCATCCCGCGAGGAGGCCGCCGCCAGCGGTGCGAAGTGGTTCCCCCACCTCAAGGGCGGCGCCTTCCGCAAGTGGTGGGGCAACCAGGAGTACGTCATCAACTGGGAGCACGATGGCAAGGAGCTCTGGGACTTCCGCCCGCGGGCAGTGGTCCGAAACCCGGACTCCTACTTCAAGCCGGCGATCTCGTGGTCTCGAGTGTCGAGCGGTGAGCCTTCTTTCCGTTTTACGAGTGAAGGATTCATTCCGAACGATGTGGCGCCAGTCATTTTAGGCTCGGATCTTGAGAGGCTTGCGCTGTTGAATTCGACTGCTACTCAGAGGATTCTCGAGTCGCTTGCGGCAACCATGCACTTCGAAGTCGGTCAACTTGCGGAACTTCCCATCATTGACTTCGGCGTGCCCGATGATAATTCCAAAAGTGCGTCAATTGCTGATGGTCTTATTGAGTTGTCTCGTGGGGACTGGAATTCATATGAGCTCTCTTGGGGCTTCGTCGGTTCGCCGCTGATGGAGTGCACTCAGCCCAATGAATCTCTCGAGGGTGCTCTTGAGTGTTGGTGGAATGACTCGACTCGTGCTGGCCGTGAGGCCCAAGAGCTGGAGGAAGAGAACAACCGTTACTGGACCTGCGTCTACGGCTTGGAGGATGAGGTGCCGACCGAGGTTCCGCTCAACCGCGTCTCCCTGACCTCGAACCCCTGGTTCCGTTATGCCCCCGCCAAAGGCGAAGAACGTAGCGAGGCTGAATACCGCGAGCTGTTCGCGGCCGATGCGGTCCGCGATCTCATCTCCTACGCCGTGGGCTGCATGTTCGGCCGCTACAGCCTCGATGAACCCGGGCTCATCCTGGCCAGTCAGGGCGAGACGATCCAAGACTACGTGGCACGGGTACCAGAGCCCACCTTCGCGCCGGACGACGACAACGTCATCCCCGTGACACAGGACGACTGGTTCGAGGATGACATCGTCGCCCGCTTCCGAACCTTCCTCAAGGCCTCCTTCGGGGAGGCGAATCTTGAGGAGAACGTCCGATGCATCGAATCCGTTCTCGGGAAACCCCTGCGACGGTACTTCCTGAAGGACTTCTACAAGGACCACTGCAAGCGCTACTCGAACCGCCCGATCTACTGGATGTTCTCCTCGCGCCCCGATGGCAAGGGCGTCTTCAACGCGCTGATCTACCTGCACCGCTACACCCCGGCAACACTGAACACCGTGCTCAACGAGTACCTTCGCGAATTCCAGACCAAGCTCCGTGCAGAGATCGACCAACTGGAGCGATCCGATAGGAGTGCGAACCTCAAGAGGGCCGACAAGTACCGCAAGGACCTGCTCGAATGCGAGGACTACGAGCGCGACGTCCTCTACCCGCTGGCCACCCGGAACCTCGATCTTGACCTGGACGACGGCGTCCTGGTCAACTACCTCCGCTTCGGCAAGGCCCTCGTCAGGATCAAGGCCATCGAGGAGAAACGACGCGATGTTCAGAGTTGGACTTGGATTATTGCCCAATTGGACTGAGAGGTTTGATCGTGATCACCTTCATTGATAACGAGGATGAATTTCTTTTAAGATACTCATCGGAGTATTATTCCATTGAATGGGTGGATCAACAGCTTCGCAACGATGGTGAAGTTGTTATTTCTCGAGTGTTTACAGTCAGGATACAGGACCTTCGAAAAAGTGATGATGATCCATTTGAAGAAAACAGAGTCTTTGCTATTGGCGATATAAAAGATGGGTATCGCAGAGTTCGCTCTGCTGTACTCGGACTAGACCACGATTTGCTAATTGCAGCCTCCATGAAGTTGAAACGTAGCTATTTCATCACTGAACGTAACATCTCAGTGTTTAAGGCTCTTGATGAAGTGGCGGGTAGGCAAATAATAATTGGAGGTGCTAGGCCTGATGCAATCGACGAAGCTGATTTCATTCATCTTGTCAAAGAGTTTCCGACGTCTACTGAGCTTAAATATTACACCCAGGCCAGAATTGAAAGAGTCCTCCAAACTTACCTCGAGACTCGCGGGCAGGCTGAGGAACGACTCATTCAGTACATGAATCGCAAGGAGAAAAGAACTCGTGGTTATCGGTCGACTGATTTTACAAGACTGGAAGCCACTGATGAATTGGAGCTAGAAAAATTTATCTATACTAGAGATAGATTTAACGAAATGCTCAAGGATGCTGATGCATATTCCGAGACTGATTGGCGTCGTCAGGTTGCAAAACTTTTCACTCTCGTGTTCCCACGATATATTTCCGTGTTGGAAGAAGTGAATGTCAAAGAACGATACTCAACACTAGGGGGACTTGCCAATCGTTATATCGATATGTTGTTAGTTGATTCAAATGGATCAGTCGATATTCTTGAAATCAAGAAACCATTTTCTAGGTGTCTTGTTTCAAAACGAACTTATCGAGATAACCATGTCCCAGTGCGTGAGTTGGCTGGAGCGATTGTACAATGCGAAAAATATATTTTTTACTTAAATAAGATGGGAATAAAAGGTGAGCACGATATAAAATCTCGTTACAAAGAGACGCTTCCTGACTCCATTCATATCAAAATTACAAATCCACGAGCATATATTCTCGCTGGTAGAGATTCCAATTTGTCAAATGGAGAAAGATTTGATTTTGAGTTCATCCGAAGAGGAAACAAAAATATAGCTGACATCATTACATACGACGATTTATTGCGCCGATTGAACAACATTGTAAATTCGATTGAGAAAAGGCTTGAAAAACAAGGAATAAAAAGCCTTAATGAATAAATGTAAAACCACCTTAATTAAATTGATGTTCGATCATATCTTTAACGCTCTTGGATTTAAGGCTCGTTGATATTTTTGCCTGCACTCTAAGTATTATTACTTGGATGGGTAGAAGGGGGAGCGGTGAACAGCAGCGAGATCATCCTCTATCAGGCCGATGACGGCAGCCGTGTCCGACTGCGGGCCTCGGGCGGCACGGTGTGGCTCACCCAGGCGGAGATGGCCGGGCTCTACGACACATCGGTGCCGAACATCGCCCAGATCGTCAGGCGAGTCCTCGCGGACGGCGAGGTCACGGCGGAGACTGTTAACTCAGAGTTAATGGTTCGCGCAGAGGGCGCCCGGAGGGTCAGACGTGAGATCAAGGTCTACAACCTCGACATGATCCTCGCCGTCGGCTACCGCGTCACCACGCCGCGCGCCGTCCAGTTCCGCCAGTGGGCCACCAGCGTCCTGCGCGAGTACCTCGTCAAGGGCTTCGCCATGGACGACGCCCGCCTCGCCGAGGGATCCGGGCAGGACTACTTCGACGAGCTGCTCGAACGCATCCGGGCCATCCGGGCCTCCGAGAAGCGCTTCTACCAGAAGGTCCGCGACCTCTACGCCACGGCCGTCGACTACCGGGCCGACAGCGACGAGGCCCGCACCTTCTTCGCCGCCGTCCAGAACAAGATGCTCTGGGCCGTCACGGGGCACACCGCCGCCGAGATCGTCGCGCTCCGCAGCGACCCCGATGCGCCCACCATGGGGCTCACCAGCTGGAGGGGCGAGGTCGTGCGCAAGGGCGACGTCGCCGTCGCCAAGAACTACCTCGACCGCGACGAGATCAAGGACCTCGACCAGATCGTCACCATGTACCTCGACTACGCCGAGACCCAGGCCCGCCGCCGCCGTACCATGACCATGGCCCAGTGGGCCGAACGGCTCGACGCCTTCCTCCAGTTCAACGAGCGCGAGCTCCTCACCCACGCCGGAACGGTCCGCGCCGATGTCGCCCGGGCCCTCGCCGAGGACCGTACGAGCTCTACGACCAGAGGCGGCGGGCGCTCGACGCCCAGGAGGCGGACGAGGCGGACCTGCAGAGCCTGCGGGAGCTCGAGCACAGGGCCGACCCGACGAAGGACGATGGAGGCGGTGGGCATGAGCGCTCCGCCCGCCGCTCGTGAGGATGAGGAGGTGCAACCGTGGACGGACTGCTGACCCTCGGCCCCACCACCAGGCAGGCCGACCCCGCACTCGTCGCCGAACTCGAACGCACCGCGCGCGGCCTCTCCTTCGAGGAACAACCCGAACCCCGCGCCGACCTGGCCGACCTCGATCTCGCCGTGCTCTCCGAGCTGCGCGGTCGGCCGACCGAGGTCGACGATCTCCTCGCCCTCGGTCTGGCCGCAGGACAGGGCGGCCGGATCGTGCCCACCTACGCGGGCATCCTCGCCGCCTGCCCCGACCCCACCCGCTTCCTGCCGTCGGCATGGGTGCAGTGCGGCAGGCTCCGCGGCCCCGGCGGCACCGACATCTTCGACCAGATCGAGATCCACGGCCCCATGCCGCTGGCGGTCGACAAGGCCATGGACTTCCTCCTCAAGCACGCCTACCGGACGGCCGTCTTCGGCGGGGTACGCCGTCGCGACGTCTGGTCCATCCCCGAGGAGGCCGTCCGCGAGGTCGTCGTCAACGCCCTCGTCCACGCCAGCTACGCCGAGCGCAGCACCCCCATCCGCGTCGGCTTCTACGACGACCGCATTCAGGTGGACAGCCCCGGGCTCCTGCTGCCCGGCATGACCGTGGAGACCATGCGCCGGGCGTCCCGGCTGCGCAATCCGGCCCTGGCCCGCGTCTTCCGCGAGGCCGGGATCATGGAGCAGTGGGGCACCGGTGTGCAGCGGGTCTTCGACCAGGTGGCCGAGGCAGGCCTGCCCGAACCCGTGATCGAGGAGATCATGGATCGGGTGCGGGTCACCGTCTACGTGCCCAGCCACGATCCGGCGGGCCGGTCACGTCCTGCACGAGAGACTGAAGGAGGACCGCTGAGTCACCAAGTCAAGCCATCCGATGAGCAAGTGAGCAAGTCGAGTGAGCAAGTCGCAGTTCTTCTTCGCCGCGCCGCCGCCGGGCCCTGTTCCCGCGCCGATTTGTTGACGACGATCGGTCTTAGTGATGCCTATGGGAACTACCGTCGGCACCTGCTGCCGCTCGTCGAACAGGGCTATCTGGCCAGGACCATCCCGGACAAACCGAACAGCCGCTTCCAGCGCTACCGGCTCACCGATGCGGGGCGTGCCCACCTCGATGCCGTGGCGGGAGACGCCGAATGAGCGCCCTGTCCATCATCCAGCGCCAGCTCGGCGAACGCTTCGAGGCCCCGGGGGAGGCCGGCCGGATCGTCATCTGGAACGACCCGGACGGCGACTACGACAACGGCTGCATCGAGGATCTTGATCTGCCGGGCGTGACCGTGCTCCGCGTGGACGGCAACGAATTCGCGATCAAGCGGCGCGTACTGGCCGCCGAGCCGACGCGCAAATTCCTCATCCACCGCCCCTCGCCCGTTCCGGACGATCCCGTGGCGAACTGGCTGCTCGACCTCGAGCTGGCATACGGAACATTCACCGCCGACCCCGCCTCGCTCGTCGTCCAGGAGCTCGGCGGCGGTCCGGCACTGCGCGAGATCGCCGAGCAGTACCCGGCCTTCTTCAGGCAGGAATCACGCGTCGCCGCCCTCAAGGCCCGGTTGGAGGACGGTGACGACGCCACCGACATCGCGGCCAAGATGGTCGCCGCCGTCATTGGCTGCCAGGGGAACTCCTTGGATGTCATCTGGCGCAATCTGCTGACGGAGAACGCCTCGGGCGAGTCGACATGGATCGACGAGATCACCGGGCTCGGCCTGGCCGGTTTCCACTGGGCCGGCACCCGTGACATCTACGGCTACGGCGCCGAGACGCCGTCCGTCGACGACTTCGTCCGGTGGCTCTTCGCGCGGGCCTGGGAGAAGTTCGCCTCGCCCGAACCGGGCGAGTACCGCAACATCGGCCGGGACTTCAGCATGTGGAGCAACGACGTCCGCTTCGCGGACACCCACCGGGCCCTGGCCCGCCGGGCCGCCGACGAACTCGCCATCGAAGACCGCGTCGCTGAACTGGACCTGCCCGCCCTCGCCGAGCGCTTCACCTTCGAGGAAGTGGACCAGCGGATCATCGCGCTCCTGGCCACGGGCGTCGAACAGCGAACCATGACGGACCAGGACGTGCGCAGAACGGTGGGGCGGCGCGCCACGGGCATCTGGTACCAGCAGTACGAGCAGGACTATCAAGCCATTGCCGCAGCCTCCACGCTGTCGACCCGCATCGAGGCGCTGCCCCCCTCGATCGGCTCGCCCGCAGAGGGATTCCGCCGTTACGTCGAGGAATGGTTCGTCATCGACCAGTCCTACCGCCAGTTCATCGTGCACGCGGGCAGGGCCGTCCTCGACGAGCCACTGGGATCCCTCAGGCAGAGGGTCGAGGCGCTGTACACCGGCTCCTACCTGGGGCCCCTCGGGAACGCCTGGCAGGAGCAGATCGATGCCATGGACCGCTGGACGGTCGATGAGGCGCCCGCGGCCTCCTCGTTCTACAACAAGCGGGTCCGTCCGGTTCTGCACCGGGGCAACAAGATCGTCGTCATCGTCTCCGACGCCCTGCGCTACGACGTGGCCGAGGAACTCGCCCGCCGCATCCGCGAGGAGGACCGCTTCAGCGCGGAACTGGCCGCGATGCTGGGCGCACTGCCCTCGTACACCCAACTGGGCATGGCAGCGCTCCTGCCGCACAAGACCCTGGCCCTCGCAGAGGGGAGCAAGGGGCTCGTCGAGGTCGACGGCGGCCCCTCCGACGGGACGAAGAACCGCGCCCGCATCCTTCAGGCCGTGGGCGGCACCGCCGTCCAGGTCTCCGACTTCACCCGCCTGCGGCCCGGTGAGGCCCGCGAGCTCGTCAAGGCGCACCGGGTGCTGTACCTCTACCACAACCAGATCGACGCAACGGGGGACGACCCGACCACCGAATCGAGGGTGTTCCAGGCCTGCGAGGACACCATCGAGGAGCTGATCAGGCTGGTGAAGAAACTCGCCAACGCGAACGTCAACAACGTCCTCATCACCGCCGACCATGGTTTCCTCCACCAGGACACGCCCCTGGACGAATCGCAGTACCTCACCGAGAAGCCGCACGCCGATGCCCTGCTGTACGCGAATCATCGTTTCGTGCTGGGCCGCGGTCTCAAGCGCAGCCCGGCCTTCACCACCTTCACCCCCGCTCAGCTCGGACTGGCGGGCCGGGTCGAGGCCCAGGTGCCCAAGTCGATCCACCGGCTGCGCATGGCCGGCTCGGGGGTGCGCTACGTGCACGGCGGGGCAGCATTGCAGGAGATCGTCGTGCCGGTGCTTGCCATCAACAAGCGCCGCACCTCGGACACCCGGCAGGTCGCCGTCAGGATCATGGCTCAGACCGATCGCATCACCACCGGGCAGATCACGGTGGTGCTCCACCAGGAGGAGCCGGTCAGCGAGAAGGTGAAGGGGCGCACCCTCATCGCCGGTCTCTACGCCGATGACGTCCTCATCTCGAACGAGGTGCGGGTTTCCTGCTCGCAGACCTCGCCCGAGGAGCGGGACCGCCTCTTCCCGGTCACCTTGATGCTCAGCAAGGAGGCCGACGACGCCAACGGCCGGACGGTCGAGCTGCGCCTGTCCGAGCAGGTCGGCGCATCGGAACGACGGCCATACCCGGACAAGGCCAGATTCACTCTGGTGCGCACCTTCACCAGCGACTTCGACTTCTGAGCTCAGGGGGCATGCATGAACGACGAGATGGACGACACGGCGGGGCAGGGCTACCGGGCGCCGGACGCGGCGGGCCCGGCTCCCCGCCCCGGTGGCATGACGCCGCTCGACCGTAGGATCAATGAGGCCTTCCCCGGCGTGGTCGTGAGGAAGGACCTCGTCAAGGCGGTCAAGGGCAACGCCATCGTCCCCACCTACGTGCTGGAGTACCTGCTCGGCCAGTACGCCGCCACCGACGACGAGGCGAGCATCCGCTCCGGCATCGAGCAGGTGCGCAACGTGCTGCGCGACCACTACGTGCACCGCGGCGAGAACCGCCTGGTGCAGTCGCGCATCAGGGAGAAGGGGCGGCACCGGGTCATCGACAAGGTGTCCGTCGCGCTCAACGAGCGGGACGACGTCTACGAGGCGGAGTTCTCCAATCTCGGCATCTCCCGGGTGGAGATCAGCTCCGAGGTGGTGCGCAAGCACCCCAAGCTGCTCACCGGCGGGGTGTGGTGCATCTGCGACATCGTGTACGCCCACTCCGGCGATCCGAAGGAGGCGCCGTGGCGGCTGCACTCCCTCAAACCCATCCAGCTGTCCAACCTCGACCTCGACGGCTACCAGGCGACTCGCGCCAGATTCACCACTGATGAGTGGATCGACCTGCTCGTCCAGTCCATCGGATTCAACCCAGAGCTGCTCGGAGCCCGAGCAAAACTGCTGCACCTGGTGCGGCTCATCCCCTTCGTGGAGCGCAACTACAATCTCATCGAGCTCGGCCCCAAGGGCACCGGGAAGTCCCACATCTACTCGGAGTTCTCACCCCACGGCATGCTGATCTCCGGCGGGGAGGTCACCGCGGCCAAGCTGTTCGTCAACAACTCCACCGGGAGGATCGGCCTGGTCGGCTACTGGGACACCGTGGCCTTCGACGAGTTCGCCGGACGCAAGAAGCGGGCCGACCGGGGGCTCGTGGACATCATGAAGAACTACATGGCCAACAAGTCCTTCTCCCGCGGCGTGGAGACGCTCGGCGCCGAGGCCTCCATGGTCTTCATCGGCAACACCACCCACACGGTGCCCTACATGCTGAAGAACTCGGATCTGTTCGACGAGCTGCCCGAGCAGTACCACGACCCGGCTTTCCTCGACCGCATCCACGCCTACATTCCCGGCTGGGAGTTCGAGCAGATCCGCGGCGAGATGTTCGCCACCGGCTACGGGTTCGTCGTCGATTACCTCGCCGAGGTGCTCAAGTCGATGCGCGACCTCGACTACTCCGACCGCTACCGAGAGCATTTCCAGCTCTCCGCCGACATCTCCACCCGCGACCGCGACGGCATCCACAAGACCTTCTCCGGCCTCATGAAACTGGTCCACCCGACGGGGCGGGCGAGCTGCGACGAGATCGAGGCGCTGCTGCGCGCCGCCATCGAAGGGCGCAAACGCGTCAAGGACCAGCTCGTGCGCATCGACACGACGATGACCCCGGTGCGTTTCGGCTACCGGGGCGCCGACGGGGAGTGGTCCTCCGTCCCGGTGCTCGAGGAGAACGAGTACCCCGAGCTGTACCGCCGTGGCACGCCGAGTGCGGACGTCGCGGACGAGGGGGAGGCTGAGGCCTCGGGCCGAGGGCGAAACGGAGTCGGCGCGTCGGCCGGCAACGAGGAGGGAGCCCGCAGCGGCGCCGCCGGGGATGCTGCCGGCTCGACAGCGGACGGGGCCGTGCCTGCGCCCACGGACTCGGCACCGGCGGTGTCGGAACTGGAGGAGCAGCATCTTTCCTTCCGCGACGGTCAGCGCGGATTCAGCTTCGATCGCTTCTTCGGCCCCTACCTGCGGGGTGCCACGAAGGTCACCGTCGCTGACCCGTTCATCCGGCAGCCCCATCAGGCGAGGAACCTCATGGAGCTCATCGAGACCATCGCCAAGGTCACCGATGACGCCACTGAGACCGGGGTCCATCTGGTCACCAAGGTCGACGAGAACCCTGAGCACGCCAGGAAGCAGCTCGCCAACCTGGAGATGATCCGCACCAGCTCCGCCGTCGCCGGCATCGGCTTCGACTACGAGTTCAGCGACACCATCCACGACCGTTCGATCAGCGCCGACACGGGCTGGCTCATCGTCCTGGGCCGCGGTCTCGACGTCTTCCAGCCCTTCGACACGGACTGGCTCGATCTGCGCCTGCGCCAGCAGCGCTACCGGCAGGTCAAGGAGTTCACCGTCACGTACATGCGACGGGACCAGTCGCGGTGACGCCGTTCCCCGACGACTCGTCCAGAGGCTTATTCACAAGAGTTGTTCGCAGGAGTGCTTCCCCCTGTCAGACCTCCGTCCTGTCGTGCTGTGAATAAGCTTCCCAGAACGTCACCCCCGTGCCCCTCTGGCCGGGGGCTCCGCTCGACATGCTCCGTTTTGCACGCCTCGGATTCGGGGATCCTCACCGGCGCACTGGATCTTGACGGGGGCGCTTCATGCCGGCCCCTCACGGGCGGGGCTCCCTTCGTGCACGAGTTCGGCCATCTCCGGGTCGAGATGCCGGCCCCTCACGGGCGGGACTCCCGTCGCACCAGCCGCTCCGCCGGCTGATCGCCTGGCCCTACGTACCGACCGCGGGCGCGATTCCCTCCCCGCCAGCCGCTCCGCAGGGCGCGGGCTCCCGCGTGCCCTGCCGCCGGCGCCCCGTCCTGGTCGCCGGGTTCTGGCCCGTCCGGCGATCGTGTCGGTGGGCACCTCTACGCTGTTGCGCGGAACATCACTGGACGGTGGGGCGGGGGCGCGGGCATGAGCGCTGAGGACGGTCGCGTGAGCGATCTCGTGGTGCCGAGTGCCGGCGTGCCGCGGACCACCGACCTGGTTCTTGTGCGCCCCGCTCCGGAGGCCTGCCCCGGCTCGGGAACTCCTGAAGCCGACGCCCGCGTCCCCCTCCGCGCCTGGCAGGCCGAGGCGCTCGCCGCATGGCGCGACGCAGACCGCACGGGCGTCGTCGAGGCGGTGACGGGAGCGGGCAAGACCCGCGTCGGCATCGCCGCGGTGAGCGAGGCGGCCACCGCGGGGATGCGGGCGGTGGTGCTCGTGCCGACCAGGACGCTCGTCGCCCAGTGGGCGGATTCGTTGCACGAACTGCTGCCCGGCATGGCGGTGAGCACCGACCTGAGGGCATCGCAGCCCTGGCGGGTCATGGTGACCACGGTCCAGGCGGCCCACCGCCGTCCGGCCCTGCGGCAGGGGGAGAGCGGTCTGCTCGTCGCCGACGAGTGTCACCGCTACGGGGCCGAGTCGTTCTCACGGGCGCTGCGCCCCGAGTACGCGTGGCGGCTGGGCCTGACGGCGACGCTGGCCCGCGGAGACGCCGGTGACAGCATCCTGCGCGACTACTTCGGCCCTGTCCGCTTCGGGATGGGCTATCAGCGGGCCGCCGCCGACCAGCTCATCGCCCCCTTCAAGATCGCTTTCGCCGCCGTGCCCCTCGGCCGTGACGAACGGGAGATCTACGACGAGCTGGAGGAGACCCTGTTCAACGTCCGTAAGAAGCTGGTCCAACACCATGGCCTCGAGCCCGAACCGGTGGGCGAATTCCTGAAGCAGGTGAGCCGGCTGGCCGAGCAGGGGGAGTCCTCCGCGGGCCGTCGTCTCGCCCGCTGCTACCTGGCCAGGTTCGCCGACCGCCGCGCCCTGCTGTCGGGGACGCGCATGAAGGCGCTGGCGCTCGAGGGCCTCGCCCCCGCCGTGCGGGCCAGCGCGGGGGCCATCGTCTTCACGCAGACGAAGGAGGGCAGCCGCGAGGCCGCGGAAGTCCTGGGCTCCGCCGGCTGCCGGGCGGCCGCCATGCACTCGAGCATGGCCGACCAGGAGCGCGAGGAACGGCTCGAACTGCTCCGCGACGGCTCGGTCGATGCGGTCTCGGCGCCGCGCATCCTCGACGAGGGCGTCGACGTGCCGGACGCCGATCTCGGCGTCGTCATGGCCGCGACCAGGAGCCGCCGCCAGATGATCCAGCGCCTCGGCCGCGTCCTGAGGCGCAGGCGGGGCAAGATCGCCCGCTTCGTCGTGCTCTACGCGCAGGACACGGTCGAGGATCCCCTCGCCCGGAGGCCGGTGTCGAGCGGGCAGCAGGACTTCTACGCGGAGTGCACCCCCGCTGCGTGCGAGATGGGGGAGTTCGACCTCGGCACCGAGGATGGCCTGCCGCATCTGCTCGAGTTCCGCCGCCGATCCCCGGGCGGGCCGGGCGGTGCAGGAACGGATGATCCGGGCGGCGGGCCCTGACACGGGCCGGAACGCCTCGCAGCGCACCGGGGGCCGTGCAGCCGATGCCGGGCACGGGCCCGGCCGCCCGCGGAGCACCGGCGCAGTGGCGAGCGATGCCGGGGGCCGGGACGGCTCCGCCTCCGACCGCGCGCCCGTCGGCCTCCGGAGCGACGGCAGGGGCCGGAAGAGCGGCCGTCCGAGGCGCCCCGGCGGGGGCGAGCCGTCGGCGGACGCGCTGCGCGACTACCGGGAGGCCATCAGGAGGTATCCGCTGCTCGACGCCGAGGACGAGCGCCGCCTCGGCGCCCTCATCGAGGCCGGCCTCTACGCCCAGCACCTCCTCGAGGCCGCTGATGAGCGCTTCGACGAGGAGGACCTGCGGCGCATCGCGGCGGAGGGCCGGGCCGCCCGCCACCAGTTCATCACCTCGAACCTGAGGCTCGTGGTGTCCATCGCCGCGCGCCACCGGAGCCGGGGCATGGAACCCATCGACCTCGTGCAGGAGGGGAACCTGGGCCTCATCCGGGCCGTCGAGAAGTTCGACCACCGGCGCGGGAACAAGTTCTCCACTTACGCAACCTGGTGGATCAGGCAGTCCGTCACGAGGGCCCTCGCCGACCGGGGCGCCCTCATCCGCGTGCCGGTGCACTTCGAGGAGAAGCGCCGGGCGGCCGACCGCATCCGCCGGGGCGAGGGTCTTGGCTGGGGCGGGTTCGTCCGGGCGCACCCCGACGGGCTGCCCGACAGGGCGATCAGCGCCGACGAACTGGGGCGCGCCGCCAGGCTCTCGCGCCCGGTGCTCGACGTGGACCTGCTGGACGAGGATGCCCGCATCATCGCTGTCCCCGGGGCCGGGCAGCCCCCGCCCGATCCCGAGGAGCTCGTCGAACGGTTCGACCCGGACCGGGAAGCGACGGAGATCCTCGAATGCCTCGGCGCGGAGGATCCCCGGGCGATGAGGATTCTGCGTTACCGGTACGGCCTGGTGACCGGGGAGCCCGAGACCCTGGACGTCATCGGGACGCGCTTCGGCCTCACCCGCGAACGCATCCGCCAGATCGAGAAGAAGGCGCTCGAGCGGTGCCGTGGTATCGCCGCCGAGCTCGCCGCCGGGCCGCCGGTCTCACCGGAGGCCGTGGCGACGAGGACGGTGCCGAGGGGAGGGGCGCGCACGGCGCGCAGGGCGCCCGCGGAGCCGGGGCCCGCGATGGCCGCCTCGAGGGCAGGCGCTCCGAGGGCAGTCGGACGCGCGGCGGGGACGGCCTCCCGAGCCGGTTCCGGGGCCCTCGGGCGGAGGGGGCCCTCGGTCGGCGCGATCCCGCCGGGGCCTTCCGGAACCGCGGGTCGGAAGACGACTGCGGGTGGCGCAGCGGGCGGGCCGGCGCGGAGCGTGCTCCGGCGCCGCGAAGCGGCTCCCGGGATCGAGGAGCCGGGACGGGAGCAGGCGCCGAGGCGCGCCCTGCCGGACTCCGTCGTGGCGTTGTACCGGCCGCGGCGGGCCCTGCCCGGCGACGTGCCGCCGGAATCCGGCCACCGTCCCAGACGGGTCCTCGACGAGGACTCGGAGCAGGAGCGCTACCGCCCCCGGCGGGGGCGCGACGCCTGAGGGACGCCAGAGACGCTGCGCTGCGGGCCCGGCCGTCGCGTTCTCGCATGAATTAGGCTAGCCTTTCCAAAACATGATCTTGCGGCTCGGCCATCGGTCGTCCGCCGCGGGGCCGTTCGTGATGGCCGGGGGCGGCCAGAGGGGAGGGCGCGATGAGCAGCGGTTCCGGACCGATGGACGAGCCGGTCGACGGCGGCCCCGAGCCGAAGACGTCGCGGGAGCCGGGTGCGGGGGCGGAACCCGGCCAGCAAGCCAGCGCGAGCGCCGTGCTGAGGCGCTTCACGAGGCCGGTGGCGCGCACCATCATCGTGGGCGCGGTGCTGACCGCCGTCTCCTCCGTGTGCACCTTCATCCCCTACCTCGTCATCACCCGCATCGCCCAGCAGGCGCTCACCGGGCGGATCGACTCGTCCCGCGAGCTCGCCGTCCCGCTCGCCGTCGCCGCCGTCGCCGCACTGGCGGGCCGGGCGCTCTTCGGCCTGGGAACGGGCATCTGCCACCACGCCGACGCGGACTTCCGCGTCAGGGTACGCGAGGAACTCATCCGGCACCTGTCCCGGGTGCCCCTCGGGTGGTTCCTCGACAACCCGTCCGGTGAGGTGAAACAGGCCGCCTCCGACGACGTGCTGTCCATGCACCAGGCGGTCGGGCACGCCCCGGCTGACATCACCGCGGTACTCCTGTCCCCACTGATCCCGCTGGTCTACCTGTTCACCGTCGACTGGCGGTTCGCGCTCGTCCTGCTGCTGTACGTCGTCGTGGGCCTGGGTGTCTCGCTCATCCTCATGAGCAAGGACCACGATCGCCTGAACCGCGAGTACAACAACGCCATCGTCGAGCTGTCCGCCGCGTCGGTCGAGATGATCGACGGCGTCGAGGTGGTGAAGACCTACGGCACCTCGGCCCGCGCCAACCGGCGCTTCTCGCAGGCCGTCGACCGGCTGTCCGCCATCGCCTACCTCTGGGCCATCAGAACAGCGGCGCCGTTCAGCACCGTCATGGCTCTCTTCTCGCCGGCCGTCATGCTCATCCTGCTTTCCGCCCTGACCATGTTGTTCGTCTCGCGGGACTGGCTGGGGCTCGTCGACTGCGTCCCCTTCCTCATCCTCGGCGTCGGCATTCCCAGCGCCCTGCTCCACATGGCAACCTCCCTCGGTTTCCTGCGTCTGGCCCTGCAGAGCAGCGGACACCTGGGCGCCGTCTTGGCCGCCGAGCCCCTGACCGAGCCCGACGAGCCCGGCGAGTTCCCCGACGGCGAGCTGGGCGTGCAGATGGATGGGGTGAGCTTCGCCTACGGCACGGACTCGGCGCCGGTGCTCACCGACGTCGACATCACGCTGAGCCCGGGCACGGTGACGGCGCTGGTCGGGGACTCGGGCAGCGGCAAGACGACCCTCGCCCGCCTCATCCCGCGCTTCTGGGACCCGGCGTCGGGAGCGGTGAGGATCGGGGGCCTGGACCTCCGCGACGTGACGACCACGCAGGTGCTGTCGAGGACGGCCATGGTGCTGCAGGACAGCATGCTGCTGCGCCAGAGCATCCGCGACAACATCCGCCTTGCGCGCCCCGACGCGGACGACGACGAGGTCATCGCGGCGGCCAGGAGCGCCCAGATCCACGACCGCATCATGGAACTGCCCCACGGCTACGACACCGTCATCGGCTCCGACGACGGCGAGCTCTCCGGCGGCGAGGCCCAGCGCGTGGCCATCGCCCGCGCCATCATGCAGGACGCGCCGATCCTCATCCTCGACGAGGCCACCGCCCACGCCGACCCCGAGAACGAGGTGGCCATCCAGGACGCGCTCGCGCACCTGGCCCGGGGCCGCACGACCGTCGTCATCGCGCACCGGCTCAACACCATCACCCACGCCGACCAGATCCTCGTCGTGGAGCGCGGGCGCATCGTCGAACGCGGTACCCACGACGAGCTGCTGGCCAGGGACGGGCGATATACGGCGCTCTGGCGCAAACAGACGGTCAAGGAGGGGAGCGACGCGCGATGATCATCGACCAGATGGACCGGCTCGCCGCCGGCAGGACCGGCGTGCTGCCGCAGGCCGGGGCCTACGTCGTCACGGGCCTGCTGGAGGCCGCCATCTTCGCGCTGCTGCTGCCGCTGCTGCGCAGCCTCGTGGGCGGTGACCTCGGCCGGGCCCTCGTCCTGCTCGTCATCGGGGCGGTGGTGGCCGTCGCCTACGGCATCGTGCTGTACTGGGCGGACAACCGCGGCTATTTCATCGGCATCAAGCACGTGCTGCGGCCCATCCAGCACCGGCTGGGCGACCACATGGTTCAGCTGCCCCTCGGCTGGTTCACCAAGGAACGCAGCGGCCAGATGTCGACCCTGCTCACCCACGACCTGCAGATGATCATGAACATGCCCAGCAACTTCATGCGGCAGCTCATCTTCTCGATGCTGACCCCGGCGACGGTCGCCGTCCTGTTCTTCGTCGTGGACTGGCGGGTGGGGCTTTCGTTCCTCGTCCTCACACCCGCGCTGTACGCCAGCTCCCGCTGGATGGCCAGGGCCGCGGGCGACGGGCATCTCGAGGAGGAACGGGCCGGCGCGGAGCTCTCGTCCCGCATCCTGGAGTTCGCTCAGGCGCAGCCGGCCCTGCGTTCGGCGAACCGCAACGAGTCGGCCTGGGGCGCCCTGCAGGAGGCCATCACAGCAGACCGCAAAGCGACAGTGCGCACCCTGCGCATGACGAGCATGCCCATGTGGCTGCACACCCTGCTCGTTCAGGCCATCTACGCGCTACTGCTCGTCGTCTCGGCGCTCGTCCTGGCTTCCGGGGGCATCGGCGTCGCCGACTTCATCTTCGTCGCCGTCCTGGGGCTGCGGGCCGTCGACTCGCTCAACGCGGTCGGCCAGCAGGGCATGAACCTGCGCGTCTCGCAGAACGCCCTCGACGCCGCACAGCGCGTCCTCGACGAGGAACCCCTTCCCCAGCCGAGGACACCCGCGGTGCCAGGAGGATCGGGGATCGAGTTCGCACATGTGAGTTTCTCGTACGACGGTCAGCGCCCCGTACTGGACGACGTGACATTCACTGTCCCCGAACGCACCCTCACCGCGCTGGTCGGCCCCAGCGGTTCCGGCAAGACGACACTCACCCGGCTCGTCGCGCGGTTCTGGGACGTCACCGATGGCAGCGTGCGCATCGGCGGAACCGACATCCGCGACATGAGCACCGAGGATCTCATGGCGCGCATCGCCCTGGTGTTCCAGGACGTCTACCTGTTCGACGGCACCATCGAGGACAACATCCGGCTCGGCAGCCCGGACGCCGACAACGAGCAGGTGCGCCGCGCCGCCCGCCTCGCCGGCCTGGACGAGGTCGCAGACCGGCTGGACGACGGCTGGGACACCCGGGTCGGCGAGGGCGGCAACCGCCTGTCCGGCGGTGAGCGGCAGCGGGTGTCCATCGCCCGCGCACTCCTCAAGGACGCACCCATTCTGCTGTTCGACGAGGCCACCGCCGCGCTCGACGCCGAGAACGAGGCGGCGATCGTCGCGGCCATGCACGAGCTGGCCCGCGACCGCACCGTCATGGTCATCGCGCACCGCATGTCCACCATCGCCGCAGCCGACCAGATCGCCGTCCTCGAGGACGGCCGCATCACCCAGCTCGGCACCCATGAGGAACTCGTCGGCCGGCCAGGGCGCTACGCCACGTTTTGGAACGAGCGGGTGAAGGCGCAGGGCTGGCGCATCACCAACGAGTGACCCCTGTCGCGTCGGCAGTCGTTCATCGTGCGCCCGGGGGAGAGCAGACTCCGTCAGGCCGTACGAAGAGCAGGCCACAGCACACCAGACCCCGAGGCCATCCCGCGACGCGGGGTCGTCGACGGGACGCCCCGGGGCCGTGCGCGGTCAGTCGGTGAAGGCGCCGGTTAAGCCACGATGTCGGCGCAGGAGTCGATGCTCCTGATGAGGGACGCCAGATCGCTCGCCGTGGTGACGCCCTCGAAGCAGCTGCCGACCGACGCGTTGAGGTCGCCTCGCGCGTTCGGCTCCAGGCCCTCCCGGCCGATCCGGTGCGGCGTCGTCCGCGTCCTCGACCTGCCATTGCTCCTGGAACTCCTCGGGTGCGATGCTGCCGACCGAGACGAGCACCTGGCCGACCCCGGGGTCGACAACTACTGCTGCTGATTGTCTCGGTCATCATGTGGCTCCTCCTGCCCTGTCGGGCGATGGAACCACTTACACCGTTTCGTGGACAGTCCTCAGTGACATCAATGGTTAGGTAAAACTATGCTAACCACTGTCATGCTGACAGGCTGTATGGAACGGCGACGAACAGCCCGCCGTGGCCGTACCCCATGGGAGGAATGCTCATGCTCGAGTCCCGGACGACCGGACGCGACGACGAGGTAGTGCTGTGCGTGAGCGAGCTCTGCAAAACCTTCGGACGGGGTGACAAAGCCACCGAGGTGCTCAAGGGGCTCTCCTTCGAGGTCCTGAGAGGCTCGGTAGTCTCCCTGCTCGGCGCCAACGGTGCCGGCAAGACGACGCTGGTGAACATCGCCTCGACCCTCATGCTGCCCAGTGCGGGCACAGTGCGGGTGTGCGGAGCCGATGTCGTCGATGAACCAGCCGCGGTGCGCCGCACGATCTCCCTCACAGGTCAGTTCGCGGCCGTCGACGGTGAACTGACCGGCCGCGAGAACCTCGTCTTTTTCGCCCGACTCCACGGTTTCGGCGCGTCCGCGGCCAGGGCCCGCGCCGATGAACTGTTGCGGACCTTTCGCCTGACCGATGCCTCCGGTAGGCGTGCGGCGAACTATTCAGGGGGCATGCGCCGTCGGCTCGACATCGCGGCCTCCCTCGTCGTCGAGCCCTCACTGCTCTTCCTCGATGAGCCAACCACCGGTCTGGACCCGTTGTCGCGGCGTGAATTGTGGAAGACCGTCGACGAGTTGCGCGACCGCGGGGTCTCGGTGCTGCTCACCACCCAGTACCTGGACGAGGCCGAACGGCTCTCCGACGGCATCGTGCTGTTGCGCGGGGGACGGGCCGTGGCCCAGGGCGCCCCAGGCGAACTGCGCCGCCGCTTCGGCGCCCCGGTCTGCCGACTCGGTTTCGACGAGGCCGAGACGGCCGAACGGTGTGCCATCGAGTTGCTGCCGGGCGTGCTTTCGCGTCCGGCCGAGGATTTCCGGGCCGAGGCTCTCGAGGTCCTGTTCATCACGCACAACGGGGCCCGAGATCTGTCCCGGTGCGTGGCTGCACTGGCGGATGCGCAACTGGAGCCTGTCTCGGCCTCGCTCAACCCGCCCTCCTTGGACGAGGTTTTCCTCGGCACAGCCTTCACCGACACGCAGGAGGACTGAGGGATGGCGCTCTCCAACTCCTCGTCTGCCCAGCTGCGGTCGAGTGCTCTCACCGCTGTACGCGGAGCCACTTGGCGCAACAATCTGCGCCTGATGCGCAATTCCGCCTCGTTGGTCTCGGCGCTGGTGATCCCCGGCATGTCGATGCTCGCTTTCTGGGTGGTCTTCGGTCACGCTGCTAGTGGCTCCGGTTTCGACTACGCCCTTTTCCTCATGGCGGCTGCCATGTTCCAAGCTGTCATGTTTACCGCCGGGGATCGGCGATGGCCTTGGCCGTCGACGTCGAGTCGGGGCTTCTGGCCCGGGTTCGCGCGATGCCGGTCCACGTCCTGAGCGTGATCATGGGGCGCATGATCTGCGATCTGATCCGCTCGATCCTCTCCCTGTGCACCGTGATCGCCCTGGGGCTGCTGTGCGGGGCTGAACCAGCGAGTTGGTCCGGGCTGGCCTTGGCATTCCTCGTCGCCTTAGCGATGGGTGAGGTACTGGTGCTGGTCTTCTCCGGGCTAGCCCTGCGCTCGAGACAGCCGGTCCAGATGGCTGGACTCATCCAAGGCGTGGAACTTCCCCTGCTCATGGTCTCGACGGCCTTCATCCCGTTGAGCACGCTGCCTGATCGTCTGGAACCGCTCATCGCCCACATGCCCTTCTCCCCGATGATCGATACGAACCGGGCCTTGCTCAACGGTGAGACGCCCGGCGACTCGGGCTGGGAGGCGCTGGTATGGCTGACCGGCGGGCTCGTTCTCGGCGCCTGGTGGGTCTCGCGAACCTTCAGGAGGTCGGTATGAGTAGCGGCGAGCAGAACCACATTGGATGGGCGGGCGCGGTCGCTGTGCACGCCGGGCGTCTGCTGAGGCGCTGGCGCAGATCGCCCGTGACGATAGGCGCCGCGCTCGGTGTGCCCGTGGTCATGATCGTGATCATCAGGGTGATGTTCGCTGGCATGGTCGAGCAGTTCAGCGGCGCTGAGATGGACATGACCGGTGTGGCCGTCATGGTCGGCGTCTCCCAGGCGTTCACTGGGGGCCTGCTCGGTGCAGGGGCGATCGTCCAGGAGCGTCACGAGGGGCTGCCGCAGCGCCTCGCCAGCATGCCGGGACCGCGCAGTGCGGCGATCGTCGGGCGTATCCTCGCCGAGGCAGCGCGTGCCTTCGCTACAACACTGGCGGCCGTGGCCCTCGGTCTTGTCCTCGGCGCGGAGTTCGGTGGTGCGGTGCATTTGCTGGGCGTGCTCGTCGTCTTGGCGTTCGTCGCGGTCTCGGCCGGTGCTGTGGGCGTCATGCTCGGTCATCTCGTGGAGACCCCGCAAGGCGCCTTCAGCTTCGCGCCGCTGGTGATGGCCGCCATGTTCTTCAACACCGCCATGATGCCCCGCGAGATGTACGCGGCTGTGCTGCGCCCCCTCGTCGACGGTTCACCGATCACCGCTGTCATCGAACTCGTCGATGCGATCATCGGCGGGGGCCTTGAAGGCCAGCAGTTGCTCGTCTTCGTCCTCTGGTTCGGCGGTCTCGTGGCGCTCAGCCTCTTGGCGCTGCGGCGCCGGGCAAGCGGTCTGCGGCGTTGGGTCCTGTGATGAGCAGTTCGTCCGCGGCGCGGGAGCCCCGCTTCGAGTTCGCCTCCTCAGGGCGTCATCTGGTCGCCACCGGAGTCGTGCGGCACGTCGAGCCGCGCTCATGGGTCGGTACCGGGGTTGCCAGGGCCGTCGAGGAGGTGCTGGCTGCTCCCCTTGAGGCCCCCCAGCTCGTGGTGGGGGTGCTTCCCTTCGACAGTGCAAGGCCGGGGATGCTCTACCGTCCTGCGGAGGCCTGCTGGAGGAGTTGCGCTTTTCCCGGTCGGCCCGAGCCCTTCGCTCCCTCTGCGTCCACGACCGCCGTCACCGATCGGCGGCCCAGTCACGAGGGCTATCGGTGCCTTGTCGCCAAGGCCGTCGAGACGATCCGCTCAGGGGGGCTGAACAATGCCCGGCTCCACCACGCGAAAGCGTTGACCGGCCTCTACCAGCCGGGCCGGCTCCTGGAACGCATCACCCTCTATTTTCCTGCCGCCGTACGCGCCCGACCACAACCCCGTCGAGCACGTCTGGAGCACTGCCAAAAACAATATCGCGGACATCCAGCACGAGACCCCGGACCAGACCTTCGGAGCATTCGCCTCATACATCACCGGACGCACCGTCGACTACGACTTCGAACACCTACCCAAACCCAGACCAGAAACCGATCTTGTTTTATGATCGCCATAGAATCCGGCACACACGAGGAACTTGATGCGGAGGGGCGGCTTGTACCATCGCCTTCATTCACCGCAAAACGAGAGTCTGGTATGGAAGGCCAAATGAATGAGATCATTATTTTTGGAAAGGACCACCTAACATGAAAAAAGAAACGAACAAGAACCGGTTGAACGGAAAAGACCTGATGAATGTGGGTATTTTTACCGCAATCAATGTCATATGCATTGTGTTGATTGCCGTGGCGATCGGTTTGACACCCGTTGGCTTCATGCTGATCCCAAGTGTTACTGCAATCATACTTGGCATTCCAATGATGCTTTACTTTACCAAAATCAAAAAATTTGGAATGATCTTGATTTTTGAGATTGTAAATGGTGTTGTCCTTTTACTGACGGGTATGGGGCCCGACGCGCTCATCTGCGGAATTGTTATCAGCCTGATCGTAGAACTTATTATGAAGTCTGGAAACTACCAGAGCGCCAAGCGCGCTGTTCTGGGATACGCCATTCTGATGGTCACATCCTGTGCCAATTACATCCATTGGCTGAACGCCAGCGCAGAGTGGCTTGATAAAAACGCGGCAACATATGGACAGGGTTTTGTGTACACGATTTCCGATTGGTTCGATTATTGGTGGATGCTGCCCTTGGTCATTCTTTCCGCCTTTGTTGGAGGTCTGATAGGTGGCCTGCTGGGTAGGGTTGTGCTGAAGAAACACTTTGTCAGAAGTGGGTTGGTCTGATGGAAACAGTGCTGCGAAGCGCAAGGTCGGCAGCAAAGCAGATGTTTCTTGACCCGCGGACAAAGATTCTGCTTTGCCTGACGGTTTCCTGCGTTATGATTTCAAGCGACAGCTTCGGAATTATGAACGTTGTACTGCCGTGCCTTGCCGCGATTCCATTACTATTCCTCATTTTACTCAAAAAACCGCAGATTGCAGCCTACTATGCAGTGATGTATGCGGTCACGGCGACGGTTCCCCGCCTGTTGATGCCGCATTTATCACCCCTGCTCAACCTCCTCTTTACCGGCATGATCGCCATGTTCACAAAGCTGATTCCGGGGATGTCCATGTTTTGCCTTCTGGTGTTGACAACCACGGTAAGCGAGTTTGTTGCAGCTATGGACAGGCTGCATATATCCAAGAAGTTTTCGATCCCAGTATCCGTGATGTTTCGCTTTCTTCCCACGATACGGGAGGAATACAGAGCGATTCGGGATGCCATGCGGCTTCGGGAAGTCGGATCATGGCGCAATCCCATGGAGATGCTGGAGTATCGGATGGTGCCGCTGCTGACCAGTCTTGTCACAATCGGGAATGAACTGTCCACATCCGCCCTTACGAGAGGGCTAGATGCCCCTGTACGACGCACCAGTATCTGCCCGATTGGATTTCATTGGCAGGACGGCGTTGCGCTGCTGCTCTGTATCGCGGTCATCATTTGCTTTGTCCTCTCAACTTTCTATGGATGGTAGCAGAAACTGCTTCAAGGAGGAGATTTCCCTTTGATAAGAATTGAGAACGTATCTTTTACTTATGAAAATGTCGACAATGGTGCGGCAATCCTTGATAATTCCATACAAATTTCCAAAGGGGAAATCGTCCTGTTGTGCGGGGAATCAGGCAGTGGGAAAACCACGTTCAGTCGATTGGTAAATGGGTTGATCCCAAACTACTATGAAGGTACGCTTACCGGTAAAGTTCAGGTCGAGGACAAGAACCCGGAGGATGTCGAGCTGCACGAACTGGCACCATATGTTGGCTCCGTGTTCCAGAATCCCAAAGCGCAATTCTACACGTTGATAACAGATACGGAGATTGTATTTGCCTGCGAGAATATGGGTATGGATCGCAACGAAATCCTACGTCGTTTTGATGGCACCGTGACTGCAATGCACCTGGAGCCGTTGATTGGCAGAAATCTTTTTACGCTGTCCGGTGGTGAAAAACAGAAAATAGCCTGCGCCTCTGTCCATGCCCTGCAACCCGATGTATTGGTTTTAGACGAGCCGACTTCAAATCTGGACATAGGAACAATCTATGAGGGTTATGCAAAACTGTTTTTGAAGAATTCTAGGGCGATGATGGCCGTGATG
>ERZ772953.17-NODE-17-length-36083-cov-6.425003_pt1 | contig 36083 bp, 68 predicted proteins | sample MGYA00580685_ERZ772953 | MGnify/ENA primary metagenome ERZ772953 (study PRJEB29015, sample SAMEA2738080) | human oral metagenome | biome: human oral; feature: human-associated habitat; material: saliva | place: China | collected 2209 ...
TAAGATGTCGTCTCTAATCTGCAACGCTTCAAAATTGTTGTACAAGTGGTCAATGTAGCCATTACCACCCAAAGCCTTGTAACTGTTGTGCATGTTTTCGACTACATAGAACTCATCCTTGGTAGTAAATCCACGGCGGATAGCTCTACGAATGTCACGGTCGAGGCGCATTCTCATGGTTACAAGATGTGCCTCATCGTGCAGTTTTAACTTTGCTTGTACTTCGTCAATTTTGGTGTTGCTGTCGCATGCAGTTTCTTGGACATCTTTGATTTTCCCTTTAACATCGTCCAATTCAGAAATGATTTGGTCTGTTAGTTCCTTTGATTTCTTCGGCATTTTATACCCAAGCCAAGCAACGACGATTGGCGTGGCAACTGGTAGCACGTTCATGAAGAAATGCTCTGTTGATTGTAAGACGTCCATAAACACCTCTCTAGTTCGCCAAATCGCTCAAGCCAAGGCGTTCAAGTTCTTTTTTAACACGCTCTTTGAAGCGTTTATTGACAAATGAAAAGTCAATCGCCCCACGTTTAAGCAAATTAATGTACATGTCGATTTTAGCTTGGTCTAATGTAATTTTACTCATTGTTGCTACCTCCATTGTTTTGACTAGTGCTCGCTTCGCTTGTCGGTGTAGGAATTTCATGTTCTGTCTCGCTTTCTGTTGGTTGTTCTACTGCTGGTGCAGGTTGTGTGGGTGCTTCTGCTACTGGTTGTTCAGTAGTTGGTTGCGCTGGTGCTGGTTCAGATATGACCACGTTGGGGACTCCATTTGTGGCTACTTCTGTAGCTGGTTGGGGTTCTGGTTGAACTGGTGGAGTTACTGGAGCAGGTTCAGTAGCAGTTGTCTCTGTCTCTGCAACGTGAGGTGCTTCCTCATGTCTCTCTGCGTCATCCTCATGCTCATGATCAATGCCATTATGTTTCTCAAGCACTTCCAAGCGTGCGAAGATTTCTTCGATATCGTCAGTATTATGCAAGCTGACCTTCTGCATGCCTTCCATGAGCTGATTTGCTTGTTCAAGTGCTGCAGTCGTTTTAGCCAATTGTTCTTGGTTCTTAACGATAGCACTTGTTGGGTCTAATTCAGTTCGTAGAATCTCTTTGACTGCTTCAATAAGTGTTTCATCCGTATCACCCAAATGGTCACCATCAAGTTCACGAGTGAAAAAAGTAAACGGCTTGTCACATTGAATAGAGACTTCCGTCTTGCCAACTCTAAAAAATTTATTTATTAATACAAATTCCATGTTAAATTACCTCTTTTTCTCTTTAGAATAAAATTGAAAACCACGATAGTTACGACTAGACAAAAATTGATCTTTATCTGTTGAATTGTAAAACTCTAAAGTAATTTTGTAGTAAGACCTGTTGTTCCAGCTATTAGTATAGATTTCTGCTGTTGCTGATTTGACTAATGTTGTTCGACCTGCAATGGTTAGCTTACCATTTCCCCAACGACCTGTACTATAACTATATCCAGTCCGTTCCTTTTCCAAAGAAACTGTTAATCCGCTGCCACCACTGATTGAAACTTCTTCAGACATGTCTATTTGTTTTACAAACACCCACTTCTCCCACACCAATCTCGAACCAACATATCGTTCTACAATCTCATGCCCTCCGACATAGATTCCTTCTCTTGTAGCCATAATATCACCTACTCATACACGTCATAGATAGTGTTGGGGTCTTTGGTGCTAATTGCATTATACTGTGCCTTTGACCCATACCAATACTTCATTTGCTGATTTCCGTTTTGATTTACAAATTTATTTGCGATCACTTCGGACGGTGTATTTGGAATCCCAAGTGCGGACCTGTTTACTCGTAAAACACCCGAGCTATCGACTGTAATCGTTGAGTTATCAGGTCTGACAACTCCATTTGAACCAGCTGTTGCGGTTGTGGGAGTTAGACTCACTCCGTTTTTAAAAGTCTGCACAGACACTTTTTTCAACCCACGCCCATCATGAATCATGATGTTGTCCGAGTTGTTGACCTGATATGTTTGTGGTAAATCAGTTACTTTCCGTGTCTGTGTACTAATTACTGCCATATTATACCTCCATTCTATATTTCCAATCTGCGACAATCACATGACCGTTTTCATCAGCCAGCAAGGTATGTTCTGTACCGTCTTCCGTACGAATCGGAGCAGTGAAATCATTCTGCAAGAACATGTACTCGATAGCGTTTAATCTATCTTCGTGCTCCTGAAATTCACGCTTCAAATCCTCTACAGACTCATAGCTTGCTTGTCTGACGTTATCTACGTTACCCAGACCAACTTGGTACTTCGTAACGCTATGTGGATTGTTGCGATTAGTAGCGTGAGCGTTGAACTCCTGCTTACTAGCCTGTTCCACATTCGTAACATTCCCTAGCCCCACTTGTTGTTTCGTCACATTGTGTGGGTTGTTTTGGTTTTGAATGTGAGCAGTAAGGTCTGCTTGATTCGCTTTATTTGTTGTTTGATTGCCAATAATCGCTTCAAGACCGTCTATGTCTGCAACCTTATGACGGTGGGTTGCGTCGGCTTTATTTTCCCATCGTTGCGCATCCTCAGCGCCGATAATATCTCTTGACCTCCAGATTTTAGCCATCTGTTAGAACCTCCAGTCTATATTTGAATCGTGTCGTTGTTTCAATCGGAACGTATACATCAATAACAGACTGAGGCACATTTGAAGCGTCTAACAACTCAATCTTATTGATTTCTCTTATTGAGTCTGGTATCAAGAAATCAATCAAGACAAAATGTTGTTCTCGTTGTTTCTGTATCGTCACGATTTGATTATTGTTCAACCTTGCTTTGTTGATTTTGGCTAGTACGGTTTCTGTAACTGTATTTAGTAACGTTTCTTTAATCATTGAATAAAACCTCCTCCTGTGTCCCTTCATATTCAAAAGGTGTCACTCCTACAACTGCATACCCTGCTCTAGCAAAATCTACTGAAGTCTTGAATAACCGTTCTTTCAATTTGACACGCTCTGTTACTGTCGGGATATGTGTATAGCCCATATTTGCTGGCTTGATTGCGTTGACAAAGATAACTGACTCTCTGAAAAGTCCACTCGTTTCTGCACCAGACTCAATCAGTAGGACCTGATTAGCGAAATCTACTGAAGCCTTGTACTTTCCTTTGCCGAAAAGGTCGTCCAATTTGCGAATTAAAAACCACCAAGAAAATGGTGGTCTCATATTGATCCGCAGTAAAACACGCTCTCTTCTCCAGTCCAACGTATCGTCGGCGTGAGCGACAATACCGTAGACTTCTTCAAATTTCGTTAAGGTAGGAACGTCACAATACATAATAAACTGGTTCTTGATGAACTGCTCTAACGAGACAGTCCCGTCTTTAAACAGAGCATTTTCAACCCGAATCAGTTCTTTCATATCTTTGACGCCCTCGTAGTAATCTGGAACGTATTCAGATAAGTTTACTTCTTTCACCATTAAACCGTCCTCACTGTTCCTTTATACGGCAATTGTTGTAATTGTCCTGTGAAAACAAGCGATAAATCAGCTTCACGGTTGTTCAGTTTCATCTTATCAACGTTTGCGATACCTGTGATGGTCAGTAACTTGGCCATTAACTGCGAGCGATAGATTTTCATACTGTAGGTGTTGACATCTGAGTATTGCGCCCAGTTCTTTCTCAAATCTAAGAAATACTGGTCTAGAGCCTTGTCTACCAGTTCTTTTACTTGATTTAGCTGATATCCTGTCATTAACTCAAGTTTAAACTCAATATCAATTGGGAAGCGTGTCGCGGTCGTAACCGTCACACGATGATTGATAGGAGCAAGTCCAACGCCTTTTCCAGTATATTCTAGTGGATCCAGAACGTTTTGCACCTTCTTGATTGTCTCGGTAGATGCCAAGTTTAAGTCGTTGTCTAAAACAACCACTTTAACCGTTCCTGAACCATTCCAAACTGGATAAACCTGAACTGCACCAACACCGTCAATTTCACGAACACGCTGAACATACTCAATGAAGTTGCCTCCAAAAGGTTTCTCGTTGACGTAAATCAAGAAACGCTTTCGCAATTCATCGTCGGTTTCTTCATCTTGACCAGATGTAACGATTTCCCCTAAGACTGCTGTAGCGAGGTTTCTGTAGTTCTCCAAGGGCAAGATATTACCATAGTAGCGATTTCCGACAACGCCAGTCGTCTCACACTCTACTTCATACTTACCAGCTACATTAGTTGCACGAACTACCTTGTAGATGAGTGCAGCATCGTCAATTGTCGCAAAACGAGAACCTAAAGCGATTTGTACGCCTTCTTTTCTCTCGTTTTTAAACTCCGCAAAGCGTACCGCTTTTTTTGACGGATAACGATGTAGACCGAACTCTTCCGCTTTGTAGTCTAGGTATTGGCCAATAGCAGTCTGTGGAAATGTATCTAGCAGTAGATTTTTTAACTGCAAATAAAAACCAGCTAACTCGTAACAAGCAGGCGCTAATGCGTCATAGATGATAGAACCTTCCCGTGTATCAATATTTTCATTGACACGAGAAAGAGCGTCATTCATCAGATAATCAAACGTGTATTTTTCTAAGAAATCACCTATCATTAATCAGCGTCACCTCCTTTTCAACTTTAAATAAACCAGATATAGTATGGACTTCAAAGACACAAAGCAAGCTGTCCTTAGTTTGTTGCTTGATGTAGAAATTTTGAACACTTTTAATTCTTGTATCAACTAGCAAGGCTTGAGAAATTGTTCTCTCAAGGTCAGCTTTTACAAAATCATAAGGTTTTCCAATCAAGCGCTCCAACTCTACTCCGTAGTTTGAAGAGTAAATCACCCACTCAAACCGTTCTGTAAGCAGAATCTTTTCAACTGCTTGCCTCATGGCTTCTAATCCATCTATATATCCGTGTATTCTGCCATTTTTCACTTGATAGGTGTAGGATGGCAAAACAACTTCTTCAATGTTTCGTATATCTACCATCTTCACTCCATCCTTTGTAAAACGTAGTATAATTGCCCGTTCTGGGCTTTAATCATTAAGACTTTGTCTCCTGTTTCAAGATCACGAAAAACAATCCATCTCTTGTTGTCCCCTTCAGTATCTCCAGTACGTAGTTCTTTAACCATCGGGCTTAGAACTAAAAAGGACTCAGGGATTTCAAGTTTATTATTGACCTTGATTGTCAGAGGAGAAACAGATGTGACAGAGCCAAAAACAATGTCTGTTCTGTCCGTCCCATCATCTACTCCTTGCGCCAAAAGGCGTGCTAATAACTCTCCTGCCATTATTCCAGCGTCCTCAATTCTAAATCCATTGTATGCACCTTGTCCCACTTGTGGGTACATTTAGAGATAATACCAAGACTGTTCTTCTTAATCCCTTCAGACTCTAAATCAGCAAAATCCAGCACAACACTATTGCCTGCACTGATGCCAAGATGTCCTAGGCAAGGGACTTTAAAAGTCTTTTTAGGATGATTTTTAGCTTTCAACAAGAGTTCAGCCTTCTGTTGAATCTGACTCTCATTCATCTTTTCATCCACTTTTTCGTGGTACTGCAACTTGCCCCAAAGAGCAACATTCTTAGAGTCTTTCACTACGTAAACTTCACGCTTCTTACTCTGTTTGTTATCCTTAGTTAACTTCACATAGTTGTAGCTGTCATCGATAGAACCCTCATAGTCAAAGTCTGTCGCTACGCTATCATCCCCAATCACCAAGTCAGTAATCAGCGAATTTAAGGCTATATGCTCGACTGTACCAAAGTTATCTCTGATAATGTACCACATGCCACCATGAATCAAAGTTAAGTCCAAAGCGTTCTGGATCATCGCAAAATAAGTTTTCTTATCTTCGATTTTCTCAGGGCACGTCCAGTTCCCTTCATCAACAACCTTGTACTCAAGTTCTGATATTTCGCAAATCTTGCTAAAGATTTCATGACTTTTAGAGGCTTCAAACACGATTGTATCCGTGTTTTTCAGATACCTCATTCTGTCATAAGCAGTAACCGACCATTTCTTAGCTGATTTCCGCTTTTTCTTGAAAACCTTACCGTAAAAGATGCCCTTATCATCCACCTTGAAGCGAATAACATCCCCAAAGTTACAAGCAACCTGCGAGTCTATGATCATATCAAACTCAAGTTTTCCCGGCTGAAAATCAATACTGGTTTCCCATTTGACACCTCCGACCAACTCAGTGATATCAAAGACTTTACCGTCATTCACATCTTGAATCAGAAATTCCATCATAGGACTTGCACCGAATCAGCAGTAACCCAACCACGCCAACCGCCATCCAGCATGGTAACGTGATAAGGATGTGACCCTTTCATATTGATATAATTGACAAGCCTAGTTGCATTTGACTCAGTTTGACCAGGCCCTTCTCCGTAGCTATCCCTATGCAGCTGCCCATTGACGAGCACCTTTGCACCGATAGTCACTTCTTTCTTAGTCGAAGGGGCTTGTTCTTTCTGAGGCTGACTAGCTTTCTTCTCTTCTGATACCTTCTTTTCGATTTTTACAAACCGAGCCTTGGCCATCTTGTACTCTTTGAAAGTGATGTCATAGTAAACATCCTCATGAATACCAGCTTTTCTTTGTTGCTCAAAACTCTCAACTGTCGCAAGCATATTGATACCCACGCCAGAGATAATTAAGCGACAAGGTTCTTTCCCGTCCATGATTTTCTTTAAGAGTCGGACATAGGTTTCAGGCGTTCCTGATTTATTCAGGACATAAGAGCGAAAAGTGTCTCTAGGGAAGAATGAAGTGAAAGTAACCTCAGAGAGTTTAGGAAAACTCACCTGGGTTATTTCTCCTAGCGCAATACTCGTTGTTGACTCGTTATTTGCGCTATTCTTTGTTTTCAGTTCTTCGGGATTGACAGGAAGTTGTGTGACCTGACCTTTGTACTCTACGAAAATACCAATCGCCATTTCTTTCTACCTCCTACGCAATTCCTAGGTCGCTATCGACCAAACCAACAATCTTTTCTTCAATTCTGTCAACCAAATCGTCGATATCCTGTTCAGTAGCGCTATTTTTAGACTCGTAATTTACGCTAACTTGAGGTGTTAGAACTTGGTAATCAATGATGTACTTACGTTCTGCAACATCACGCATCATCTTGATATCTTCGTCTTTCAGCTTGACCTCATCTTCAATCTTACCGACGTTACCAATGTTCTTGCCTTTACCTAGCTTGTCGCCAAGGCCACCAGCACCACCAGAAGGAGCACCAGCCCCTGCTGGTGTTTGGTTCATTTGGTCAAACTTAGAAGCAAGTTCGTCTTGAGCTTTCATCTTATCAGCGAAACCTTGCATAGCATCACCAATACCTTGACCAAAAGCCTTAGTACCACTAAAAGCATTGCCAGCAGTTGAGAAAGGATTTTTCATACCATCCCACAAACCACCTGGAGTTATCATGTTAGCACGCATGCCATCAAAAGATTCATAATCATCAGGAGCCTCTCCTGGATTAAACATCTCTCCCATAGCACGAATACCATTGGCAAAACTACCGTCATTGGACATGTAACCCATTTCGCCAACTTTTCCTAGATTCACTCCTGGTATCTTATTCAAAGCGTCAATGATCCAGTTGATAGCTTTAATAGCCATATTGGCACCTGCTATAAAAGCATTACCGATAGATTGTGCTACATTGACTACCCCATCAACAAACGTAGCAAAATAATCTAATACAGTTCGAACAAGATTATAAAATAACTTTCTGATGGAATATATCGGGTGCTTAAAGACATTTCTCAAAAATTCTGCAACTGCTAAACCAATGTTGTAAATACCTATGAAGAGGTTCACAATCGGTGCAATCATATACATTACAAGATTGATAACGAACATAATGATGTCATAAACTACCGTCCCGACAAATACAAAGGCTGCAACGATAGCAGCTGCAACATCTAAGAATGAAATCCCCATAGCGTTTAGAACTGTAGCAATTAAGAGAGCGACGGCAATAATACCAATCATAACTAAATAGACTAATGCCCATGGAGCCTGTGCAATCATGCCTGCTACAAATATAGCAATACCTACTATGGTAGCTACAGTTGCGACCATAATCAAAGCAGTAATTACAAAGTTAATGTTCTCAGTAACCCAGTTCCAACCTGCAACAAAGAGATTAAAGAGCCATAACGCAATCTGGCCAATCGCAAACATAGCGGTCTCTAAACCTGCCATGAAGTTTTGCCCAGCGGTACTGTTAATGAACTCTTGCCATGCTTGAATTAAAGGCTGAAATGCGTATGAAGCTACGTTACCAACCTGAGTCATCATGTCTGCAAAGGTCATCGGCATTTTCGCAAATTCAGCGTTTGTTTCAACTGCTGAACCAAGCAAAGCGTTCTTAAGAGTATCTCCAGTTAACTGACCATCTTTAGCCATTGCCCTCAATTGACCAACGCTAACGCCAAGATGACTAGCTAGTTTTTGGGCAACAAGAGGAGCGTTCTCCATCATAGAGTTAAACTCATCACCACGAAGAACCCCTGAAGCAAGCGCCTGTGTGATTTGAAGCGTCCCTGCTTTTTGTTGCTCTAAGCTTGCACCACCAATTTTATACAGTTTGTTCAACTGTTCAGCGAATGCAATAGCTTCATCATTGCTTTTAAAGGCTTCTCCAGCTTGAGAGCGTAGTTTAGCCACAAAGTCTGCCATGATACCGAAGCCAGTCCTTGAGCGTTGTGCTGCTGCCATGATACCGTCTTGAAGCTCTTGGCCAGTCCTTGTTCCGTCTTCTATCGTTTTTAGCCTTGCCATGGTCTGAATATAATCATCGCCTGACTTAATCAGGCCACTCATTAAATTAGCCATTTGCCTCAAGGCTTGAATAGCCACCATGAAATTCAAAGCACGAGAAATAGAGGTCATACGGCCAAGCATGGATGTAGCAACGCCTAAGCCACCAATAAGTGGCCCAGTTGAAGGGAGTTTAGGAGTGATAGGTGTCGCCATTTTAGGTGCTACAGGACTAGCAACTTTAGGCGCAGTTAGATTTTTAGGCATATCTGCTTTGACCTTAATTGTTGCAGTTTGCGTCATCTTCTTAACACGTCTGTCCAAATCGCTAAACTTTCCGATAGTTCGGTCGATTGTATTATTAATACTGTTCAATGAACTAGAAAATTTATCTTTAAGAGTTAGTGTTTGAGTTAATGTAGCCATCTTCTACCGTCTCCTCCTTCCTCTACTTTTTCTTTCCATTTCTTTCTGTTCCTTTTGCTCTGCTTCTACTCGGATATCGATAAAGGCAAAAATCAAGGCTTTTTCACGCTTGGATAAGCTATCCAAAAAGGACGGAGTCCAGTTGAATTGATGCAAACAGTAGTAAGCATAACTCAACTCTGCGTCCCCGTCCTCTAGTCGTTTTTTGCTTCTTCGACAAGATCATTGATATCTTCATCAAAGCCGTTAAGCGACTGGATTTCTTGCATAAGTCGATTATATTCCCCAATCTTCAACATAGTTTTCAATGTTGCTGCTTCATCCCCAACTGTATGATAAGACTCTTGTAGTTGAGCATCTTTTAAGTCTGGGGTAACAACGCAGGCTACCATCAATGAGTCAATGTATCTTTCATTGTTAAACTCAGGAATAGTCACACCTTGACGATTTTTCTTCTTGATTGTTGCACGTTTCTTCAACGTATCATTTAAACTTTCGTCAATACTACGAATGACAAAAGGAGATTTGAAACGTTCCAGTGTCACTTCTTTAGTTTCATCTCGTTGAACGTTTTCTAGTAAAAAGTCTGAAATTGCCATTTATCTATCCTCTTTCTAACCTAATTTAGGCGCATTAAATTTTTCCAAGATATCCACATCTTCAAAAGTAAAGTTGACTTCTTCTTCCAAGAAATCTTCCTCAACTTTTAGTTGACCCATCACAACTTCATCAAGGTTACATTCACGCAAGATAGTTGTTTGACGACCGATTGAACTTGTCGCATCGTCATTGGTCACTTGGATATCAAAGAATGTATCACGACCATTCTTCATGTAGTCCAACATCATTTCCTTGAATGTTGAAGTTACACCGTAGATGGTCATCTTACCTTCTCCCTTGAAACCAGTCGCTTTTACTTGCGTACCACGTTTGTTAAGGGTGCGGACTTCTTCTTTGTTTTTCTTAACTGTCGCTTCAAGTTCTTTGATATAGAACATGAACTCATTTTTGCCATCGACGTGAATAAAAGCAGTACCTTCTTGACCACTGATTACGTCACGACCTTTCAAATAAGCCATATTTTCTCCTTTTCTAATCTACTACAACTGTCATATACAGTTTTTCCATGCTGTCCACTGGTTTAACTTTAACGTTAACCACTACAGACTCTTTCAACTCACCACGTAGCACCTCGATGTCTTCAACTTTGAAGTCTTCAATAGCGCCACGAGCCTCAAGGTCTTTGAAGTAACGAATACGGTTCGCCTTGAACGCTTGACGTCCATCTTCGTTGTTGTCAACTTTTCCAAGGAAATATTCAGAAAATACATGCTTTGTATCATTTCTAATATCGTCCAAGGTTCGAAGCATACGATTTTTTTGGAAATCTTGATTAATTTCTGATGTGATAGTTACAAGTGAGTTGATATCTTTTTCAACAACTGCTCTATCACGTTTGTTCGTGAACACAAAGTGTCCTTTTTGAAGAGCAGCAATCGTCTCTGTATGGCTCAAACGACCCACAACATCAACAGAGTCTTCATACTTCTCATAAGTCAATGATTTTTCAACACCGGCATTTGCACTTGCTGCTGCAACCCATACCGTCGCTTTAGTCTTATCAATAACCGTCTTATCAGACAAGATAACACCGTTTTTAACGTTGATGACCGCTTCACTGTCTGCGTCTGAGTCTGCAACAACCAATTGAGCACCAAGCCCTTCATCTTCACGCATACGTTTGATAAAGTTGATAGCCGCCTTCTTGATAGAAGCGTCTTCTACTGGCAAGGCCATATAGTTAAATTCAACTGTTTCAAGTGCTTTGAAGTATTCTGAGTAGTCTTGCGTTGATACTGTTCCATCAGTACCGCCAGTTAATTTAGCACCAGCCACTGCTTGCAGTTCGCCTGTTCCTGAAAACTCAACTAGATCATTGTTTTTCAAATCAGCCAAAACTTTTACAGTTTGCGAATCCATAACAACCGTACCAAGGAATGTGACAACATCAAATGAACTTGGGTCGTCTACGTTTGTTTTAACTGTTACTGTGATGTCATTTCCACGGACACCGCTATATTTAGCTTGAGCCGTTACGTTGTCTGAAAGGCTTACGTTTGCCTTTTCGCCTGTATTCAGACGATAAAGCAAGACTTCACTAACACGTTTGAATGCTTCATTCAGCAACAAGAGTTGTGGGCTTTCTTGCTCATACCCTAGCTTTTTAAATAGGTCTTCGCCACGTCGGATTTTCATCAATTTCTTTGACTCACCGAAGCTGAGTGCTAGCGGCACTGTTACGACACCATCACCGCCAAGGCGTGTCATTGCAATGTCTTTTGATTTGACGTTGATGTAAGCACCTGGTCTTACTTTATTTTGGCGTTTCCAAATTCCACCTGCCATTACTTAATCTTCCTTCCTAGTTCGTATTCTAGTTTTGCTCGTGCTTCTTCCAAACTATAAGACTCTTCTGGGTCTAAAATAGCCCCCAAAATGTCTTTTTCTCCGTTGGTAAAAGCGCTACTTTCCAAAATGTCCGCAGTAGGGAACACAATTCCGTCTACATTATCCATCTTTCACCTCTTCTTTCACTTTCAATTCACGTTGTTTGATATCTTCCTCTTCTAACTTCAAGCGTGTGCTTGCGTTAAAAATACAGTGCAGAACGTTGTCAACCACTTCATACTGACGGTCAAATAAATGAATCGTCGGTAAGTGCAAGAGTTTATAGCTCAATTCTTCTTGCATTGCTAAACACTCGCTACGCTTTTTCTTAGGAGGAAAATAAGACAAATCCACTTTAGAACGTACTTTCACATACTTATTGGCCTCTGGAGTGTACTTTGTATCAACCACATGGATAAAAAAACAAGGTTCCTTAAAACCTTGCTCTACTTCATCCAGATAAATCCTAATGTCAGGATATAATCCCTTAATGTGACTAACTAACTCCTCGACTAACCGAAAGCCTTTATTTGCCATTTCCTAACACTACCTTTCTCATAAAGCCATCATACTTATCACGGACACGCTTTTCCATATCGCTTTTAGTATCTTCAACCGTTTTGTGAAGGAAAAACTGCCCTGGAACAAAGCCACCATTGACCGTCTTATGCCCGTACTCAACGTGTGGGGCATAGTAGACCTTGTTATAAACTTTCTGCTTATAAGTCAGTCCAGATACTTCAATATGGCTTTTAGACCAGCCTTTTTGCAAGGTTCCACCTTGTTTTCCATGAGCACTTGCCCAAAATTTGACGTGTTTACCATCTTTGGTAGTAAACTCCACCCAATGATCCGTATAAACACCGACAGGCGTTCTCTCCTTCACTTTGGACTTTAGTTCTGTACCTTCGTAATTCAAGGTTTGCCTCATGAATCGGTCTACTTTCGCATGATTCACATTTCTGTTGAAGTTGTTAGCAAACTTAGCGAAACTACGATAATCAAAACTGCCACTCATGACTTGCCCTCTAGCTTTATAGCAATTTCTTGATGTGACCAATACTGACCAATAGGCACATTAGACCGTGTAAACACTTTAACGTGCCCATTTCTATCAGTCACTTCAATCTTGCAGCCTGCAGGGATATCATAGACAACTGAGCAAAAGAGTTTCATATCATAGCCGTTAGCTTGATAGTCGCTCCCGTTCGTTGAACTATTGCTCATTTGCGAAATCCTGCAAGGAATGTCCTCTAATAGCACGCTTTCTGACATACTGGTTAAACCGTCTATCTCTTGCTCTGTATAACCTTTTACCGTCATTTTACAGTCATACAAGCAATCAAAGACTGTCTTAGCATATTCGCTCATAGTAGCTTTCTAAAACGATTCAACTGGCGCTTGTAGCGATCAAGTGATGACGGCACTTGTTTCATTCGTTGAATCATTTCGTAAGGACTAACCTTTTCGATTGTTGTATCACCCATTTTGATACTCTTGACCGAAAAGTCATCTGCGTCAGCCTTTTCAGCAAGAACACCTTGCTCCTTGACCTTGTCCAGTAAGTCGTTGATCATGTCTATCCATACGTTCTCTAAACGTCCAGGCACACTGTCTTGGTGAATATAATTCAAAATCTCGTTTTCTGCTTGGGTCAAAGCGTAGTGAAGAACTTCCATATCTTTGAAATAATTATCCTGACGCATTTTCCGAACGCATGAGATCAAGTACATTGTGTTGTCTTGTTTCAATTCTTGAATCATATTCTGTTACCCAATCTATTTGCCAATTTTGTGTTTCAAAGCGATAATACCGATGTTCTTAGGCTCATAAACACGTTTCCAGTTCTTGAATTTAGCCAAGTCAGCATTTGATGGAGTGATGTTTCCTTCAGTAACTTCTGCGCCAGTCCATTTCACACCGTATGGGTGCATAACAAGAGCACGACGAGTGTAAATCATGTCGTTGCCTTTAGCAGCTTCACGGGAGGTTTCGAATGTAGTCAATCCTGATGGATTTCCTGTATTGAGACCGATTGAACCTGTGCGGAAAAGATATGAAGTATAGATATCTCCTGTTGGTGCAATACCATCATCGATAATGACACGGTAGCCAAGGTAGGTTGGAATGTTGATGGTCGCAGTTGTTGGCTGGATGTATTGAATCAAGTTGTCTTTTTGTAGTTTAGTGTAAACCGCTGAGTGCATAGCAATCGCAGTAACTTGATCAGCAGAATCCCCAAGCAATTGTTTAGCGTCTAGTACCATAGCTGCACTAATTCCTTCAGCTACTTTCGTTTGGTCTGATACGTGAGTTTCTTCAAGCGCACCTTTCTCACCACCTGTTCCAGTAGCAAAGATACCATTCAAGGTAGCAATCAAGGCTTTTTGGTCTTCACGCAACCAATAAGCACCGATACGGTTCAAGATAGCACGTACTGGGTCAGAACCAGCTACAATACCAGTCAATTCGTTGGCAGCCCAACCACGTCCACGATAAAGAACGCAGGCAATGTCTGCTCCAGCAGTGATTTTGCCAGTTTCTAAGGCTTTGTCGCCATTTCCAAGAACCTCAGAATCACCAGTAAGGTCATTCCAGAAAGGCATGTTGACCAAAAGACCACCAGATGTAATGTTTTCGGAGACACGCTCATCTGATACTGCAATACCACTTTGAACGAAAACAGATTTAGCAGCTGTGTACTGTTGCATGTAGGCATTGTATTGTTGAGGTGTAATCGTGTCTAGAATTTTTGTAAGTTCATTAGCCATTAGTTATTTTCTCCTTGTTGTTCTAAAAATTGAGTTAGGTTGACGTCGGGATTGCTCATGGCAGTTTCCCAACTCCCTAAATTAGCACCTTGCCCATCGCCTTGCTTTGGCGTATATTGGGCTTGTTTCTCCCCGTTAAATAGATATGGACTCTTAGCACGCTGAGCCTCGATTTGTTCAGTCAAGCCAATTAATTTGCCATCTTTTACAGAGATTTCGTCTTTGTTTAAGATTTTTCCAAAAATTTCTGCATCTCGAACGCCAGCTTTTGTTAATTCAGCATCGATTAAGCGAGATTTGTTCTCATCTGCTAGTTTCGTCTCAAGCGCTTCTGTATCTTGTTTGTACTTAGCTTGTAAGTCCTCTAGCTTTTGCTGAATATCTTCAACATCTGCGCCTTTTTTCTTCAGATCATTCAAGTCTTTATCACGTTGTGTCAGCTGTCCACGCACGCTCTCCAATTCGCTTTCTTTACTTGCCGCATCATCCTTAAATTTTTGGACAGAAGCACCGTACAAAGCGAAGACTTGAGAAATTTGGTCTTCAGTTAAGCCGATGTTTGCTAGTTGTTCTTTTTTCATTTTGAAAATCCTTTCCTCTACGCTAGGCTTTTTAGGTGTTCTCCATCACCAGTCGCTCCGCTTTTGTTAGGACTACGGACTTGTCCAATAGTTGAACCTTTTAACGCCATGTTCAGGGCATAAGAAAACCGCCTCGATTTCGATGCGGTTAGATTATTTTTTAATTTCTTTGATTACTTGTTTTACAAATGCTATGATAAACAGCATCAAGAACAAAAATACCAACCACCCAAAAGCGATTGATATCCAATCCCAGATAAACATGTTTTTACTCCTTTTAATGTCATAGTCAATCAACTTCATACGATAATGAAGAAATGTCTTTTAATATTTTAGGTAGTAACTCAATCACACTTAACGTATCCGTCCCATGGATATTTAACTCTAATTTCACTGTCGCTGAGTCATTTTCGCTTGATCCTAAAAATTCTACGTTAGGTATCCAAATTCTTGCTGTATCCATTTTCAATCCTTTCTGAGTACAAAAAAAGCACTTAGATTTCTCTAGGTGCTTAATTATCTAATCGGTAAGCCTTTTGCGTAAGCTTCTTTAGCCTCCGCAAGTGTCATTTTATTAGGACCGCCATCGATATTAAACGCTCCCGTATTCTGCCAATGACAAACATCACAAATATCATAAGTTTCTACTAAATTTCCGCACACAGGACAATTCACATGTTCCCATCCATCAACCATTATTATGTTCTTTTTTGTAGTCTTCATGGTAATATTCCTCTCCGTCATCTGGTTTAAACATTGTTGTTATCCTTACTTTTCCTGAGGCGTGTCTTTTCCCAATCGCAATTGTACCCGTATCTCGGGCAAATCGAACTCTTCTTTCCTCAGTATCATAGCCTATAATATTTTTAGATACAGCAGAAGATAATAAATTTCTAGCCAATTGTTGGTATTCTTCCGGACTTTTCGCTCCAAATTCTTCCCCATGATCTTTGAAATGTCCATTTAAAGATTTCTCAGTAGGAAACTTGGACTTTGCCCATCTGATGCGGTCTTTTAGTTCCTTGTATCCCTCAACATCATTATACTTCAAATCATAGAAGCCTGCAAATGTTTTGGGCATATTTTGAGAGCCTAAAACCTGCCTATAAGCTATGAACTGCTCCTTGGTTCTGCGGACTCTGTCCTTTTCCAATCGTTCAGCTTGTAGCTTGTCTTTGATGGCAGTCTGACCATACTTATCAAGCTGCTGCTTTCGCCAATCCTTGAAGGTCTGACCACTTTCAACCTCATAGCCTTTTCCTGTTTCAATATCTCTTGCATAGCGTTTCCCACCTTTTTCTAAGGCAGGAACCGTTGTACATCGACAGTGAGGGTGCATGGTCGGGTAATTTACACCTTTCTCTGCATCCTTAACAAGAAATACCTTACCATCCAACTCACCACAAATAGGACATGTGTGAACCTCTAAGGTCGCTAGATACCTGTACTTCTTGATATTGTCGTCCTGATATTCATCCAGCGTTGCCTGAGCCTGAATACCGTTCGTTTCCGTCTGCAAAACAGTCACTGAACGATTACGAGCACGGTCGAACTCAATTGATAGAAATTTACTTGACTGGTCTATCGGATAGCCTCGGTTTAAATCGTTGGTTACAAGCGATTCTACTCTACTAACCAGTTCGTCCATATTGCTACCCCAAACACGCTCAGAGAACCGCTTGCCTTTGAAGTTTTCGTTGATCGCCTTTTGAAGATACTCTTCTTCTAGACGCTCAGGCTTGAAATTCGGTTCTCTTTTGGTCTGTTTATGGTAGTTATAAGCACGATTTAAGTAAGTTTCTTGGTAGGTTTGTTTGAGATGTGTTTCTATTCGCTTGTTGATTTTACCAGTCATTTCAGCGATATCCATCTCAACGCCAGCAAACAAGGCATCTGCATTTGTTTTGACCTTTATTGACCTTGACCACTCTGTTAAATCAGGATGTTTCTTAACAAAGCTAGCAATCTCTTGCTTGGTTTTCAATTGGTCAGTCTTAGTCAGGGATAACAGATAAAATGGTAATGAGTCACTACGATTTTTAGATACCCTCTCAAACGCCTCTAAACGCCCTGTAATGCGTTTTAGTGTTCGGTGGTATAAATTATCGATGTAGTCTATTATCTCGCCGAGGTCGTCAATCTGAGCCAGCTCATATAGCAATCTGTCTTTCTCTTCTCGATTGAGGTCGTCAAGAGATTCGATAAAGGCTATTTTCTCTTCTTTATTCAGTTTCCGACTCATGCTCTACCTCTTCCATGTCGTAGAGTTTTTCAGATTGTTCCTCTTGTTCAGCTTTCTGCAAGCGTAGTTCATCCTGCCAATCTTCTACAATTGGATTCGATTTAGCTACGTTCTCTCTTGATGTGATCGTTGCAAGAGTAGAAACTATTTGAGCCATTTCTGTGTCGTTATTGATTGAGTTCCTTGTCCATGTTTGCTTGATTTTAAGCTTGTCGGACAATCCTAGATGTTTCAAAATCATCTTAACAAGCGTAGCATATCCACTTCTGAACTGAGTTTCCATATTCCCAGCTTTTAACTCTAAAAGAGAATATAAAAACTTCAAAGCAACGCCAGAACTGTTCCCTAATTTGTCTGTCTCAGGGTTAACACCTTGGCCACTAATGAAGATTTGTTTTTTAGTCCGCTCTAAAATCAGATTTCTTGCTTCGGTTGGAATGTCAATCGCAATGGTTGTAACTCCTGACTGGTCTCCCATACCGTCGTTGTCCATCTTAATCATCTTGTAGCGTTTCAAATCTTCTAGAAATTCTTGCTTGTCCTGCCCGCCGTAGTTTGTAAGAACAAAGATAACCTCTTGAACATCATCTGTATCATTGACAAATCCACTGAAAACCTTGTCATAAACATCAACTAGGTCTTTGATTGGCTTCAAGTCATTGGTCTCAATTTCATTATTTTTGAATGGAATAAAAGGAACAATACCAAAATCATGTTTGAAAGTGTTGTCGCTAGAGTGGTCTCCATTCATGGTATCAATCAAAGAGATTGCTTGGAATGTCTCTAATTCATCCAGAGGCTTATTTTTTTCATGACGATAGAAAGAGCACTCTTTGTCGTTCCAATATTCGTAAACAGTGTAATTCTTACCATCTGTTTCATCAATGCTAGAGTAAACTCGCAGTACACCCACCAACTTCTTATCCAGGGATTTTGAATAGATTGGTATTACTTCTTTTGAGTCGACGCAGGCATATCTAAACGAGTTATCACTAGCGTCTTTCCAAACGTGAAGCCAAGCGATGCCAGCATTTCCTGCATTCACACATAGTTGCTTGCTAATACGTTCATAATCGTCTCCTAAGACATCCACGATCATATCATTTACCTTTTTATCGTCCACATCAAAGGTAGGCGGATAGGTCAACGCATAAGCCTTTTTCTGGTCAAGCAATAACTGGTGCCAGTTGTGACTAATACGGTTGTCAGCATTACGAAACGCATTATCTTCTGCTTTTGCTTCATTCTCAGCACCTTTCTTATCGGCAGGCTTACGCTTTCGTTTAATATCATTCTCGTTACGATAGTATTTCTCAGCTTCAGCTGCTTGTGAGACAAACTTTCCGTGCTTAACCATCTGCGACGAGATTATTTTTTTAATTACTTCTATTTCCAAACAGTCATACCTCCTGACTTGAATAATACTGTGTAGCAGAAATAACGCAGGGCGTCCATTGCGTGGTCAAATTGCTTAATAGGCTTATCTTCACCATTTGCCGAGGCTTTCTCATCCCAGACATAAGCGTGGAACTCTTTCAGCGTATTCACACAACTCTCATGTACTGCTATTTTCTCTTGGCCCAGCATAGAACCAACAAAACGAATGCCTTCAAGGACATTATTTCTAGCTTTTTTGATTTTATATCCTCGCTTCTTCAATTCAGCAATGAATGAAGCAGCAGACGGGTCAATAATAATACGTTCGATATTCGTATCTCCTAACCAAGCAGTTAGATCATCAGCGTACTCAGCATTGGTCTTCTGTACGTTCTCGTCACGACCTGAGTAATAATATTCTCTTGTTAAGTAATACTTGCCATTGATGTCTTTTTCCCACAAAAGAAAAACGGTCGCATTCTGCGTACCGTAGTCGACCGAAACATATTTGCCCAGCTTACTCATCTCTGGCAAGGTTGATACAACATGCTTTTCCTTACTGAACATATCGTAGACAATACCTTCTGCAACCGTCCAAAGGCCTTGTATGTAGCGCTGATAGAAAACACCTTGATATTGACTTCTATAACGCTTCTTGATGTTCTCTGAAAGAGAAAGGTTGTCGTCCATATCAAAATGCAGATAAAGCATATTCTTTGATTCTGCTTTGTCTATCCAGTTAACTTTAAACCAATGATAAGGCCCGTCTGGGTTGCAGTTAAACCACCACTTAGAACCTGTCACGGAACACCGCCCTGTACCCTGGTTAACAAACGACTCAGGCATAAGCGCTACTTCATCGAAAAAGATACCTGCCAGCGTTAAACCTTGAATAAGATCCTGTGAACTCTCGTCCTTACCGCCGAAAATATAAAAATCATTCGACACGTCGCCTTTTGAGATTTCTATCAGGTTATCCGTCCGATGATAGACGTAGCTAAAACCTCTTGACTGTATCATAACCAACAACAGTTTCAGGACGTTACGGTTGAAAGAGCCAATTGTCTTCCCACACATGGCAAAGTTCTGATGGTTGAATGACGTCATCGCCCAGATAACAAACGCTAGGCTCATAGAGACAGTCTTACCAGAACGGATAGCGCCATCAGCAATAATGCCTTCTGACTCATGAACTGGAGAGTTCCAAAGCCACCAACTTAGCACCTTATTCTGCTTTCTGCTAAAAGGTTGGAATTCGAATGTACTGGTCTTTATTTTTCTTCTCGCCACGTTTCTTCGACTATCCCTTCTAATGCTTTGATAAAGCCATCATCATGAACGTTCTCAGGTTCATTGTCAGGTAGTTTAGATTTCAGAATCTCAATTCTCAATCTCTGCTCCTCTGTAGCAAGGCTTGAGCGAGTCAATTCATCATATGTTTTAATCATATTTCTAAGTTCTGACTGTATTCTGGCAATTGCAGCTAAGGCCTTACCCTGCTTATCCCAAGCAGTGTGAACCTCATAGCTTTCTCCGCCTTTTGCTGTGCTTGCAATAAGCATAGTGGTTGTATCATCAACGTCCTGAACGTACAGAATGCGCTGGGCATGTAAAAGATTAGCATAGGTCAACGTGATGTTTTCCCAAAGAATATCAATTGGTTGCTTATCTGCCAGTTGTTCGTATATCTCATGCACTCCTTGCGGTAGATACTTAGCAAACAGACCATGTTTGAGGGCGTTTTGATTACCTATACTTCCGCCTTTGCTGTTCTTATTGCCTTTCGGTGCTCCTCGTTTCCTTTTTGTAGTACTACATTCATCTTTTGTAGTACTACATTCACTCCATTTATCTCTTAACTTCCAAACTGAGATAGTTTTTTCAGGCACGCCCAACATGTCACCAATCTTGCGGTTAGTGATGTTTCCGTTATTCTGCTTATAAATCTCAAAAGCTTTATCTCGGTTTGGGTCTCGTGCTCTGCCCAACCTATTACCTCCTATTTGTCCGTTTTGTAAATCAAAAAAGCCACTCAAAGAGTGACTGTATGCGGTAAGTGGGTGCCTCCCCCACCAGAGCCTTATATAGCGCTACTTTATCTCTGTCCTACAGGTTAATCAGCCTAAATCTAATTACCGCCCTGTACCCCTATTGTGATAGCTACTCACAAAGATACAATTGGAACGACAGGATTCGAACCTGCCTACGTTTCAGACCCTTTATAGTCATATCGCTCCACCAACTGAGCTACGTTCCAACTGCAAGGCGACTACTACCTTGCGTGTTAATTAGAAATAAATTTTCTGATTTATTTTTTTGTAGTCTTTAACGGCGATGCCCGGAATCGAACCAAGGGAAACATAGGAGAGAAACCACTTACCTGTCACCGCCAAAACGAGGCCGAAACCTCGGAAAAATATAATAAAGATAAAGGAGACGTCAATTAACGAAATAGAGGGAAGGACTCGAACCCTCAATGCCCTTTACGACACCCTGATTTCAGGTAACCATCTACCAATTCTGAGACCTCTATATCTGATTATTGACAATACTATTTTATCACGTAAAATAAGCCATTTCCTAGCAATTTACTTGCAAATATCTCCCAAAAATTTACGAAAGACAATTAACTTACCTTTCCGATAGGCTTCTGCAAATTCCAAAGCACCTCTACTAAGCATGCGATAGAACTCACTCTCAGAATAACCTAAATCCATATAGATAGCCTTGTCTGATAATTGGATTTTCATATCCATGTACTTCTTTGCGATAATCTGCCGAACGTATGGATCCATAATGCAATTCACCGCTCTCTCGATTTCCAAAACCTCTGCCTCTGCATCCACATGTTCGATAACCATATTCTCAGTAGCTGTGTTCTTACCAGTGAATGTCTTTGGTTCAAATGAGTAGGTCGTTGTGATTTTAGGCAAATACTCAGCGCCTGCCATTCGAACATACGAGCGATAACTCTCTAGAACGTCATAGACATTTTTCTTGGTGAATTGCACGTCAACTCTTTTTAATAACCTCACAACATAGCTCCTTTATGATATAATATTTTTAGCGGAATATCACAAAGGAGTCAGCTGTGCTGGCTTTTTTTATTTTATTCTTTATTAGTGATCACACTACCTGCACCGTTAACAGTGACCCAGCCATGCTTCTCTCTGGCTTCTGCTTCTTTCATCCGGATAAGATTATCTGTGATTGAGTCTGACTTAGCTTTGTTGGCCTTGGCTTCACCTTCTGCTTTGATGATACCTGCGTCTGCTTCTGCTTGAGCTTGAACTTTCTTGGTATCAGCTTCAACTTTTGCTTTTTCTTGTTCCTGCTTAGCTGTGTCGATTTCTTTTTGTTTTACAGATTCATTTTTGATTGCTGCTTCAATTTCATCTCCTGCGTCTTGGTCTGTGATGGTAAAGGATACAAACTCCAAATCGTAAGACTCAAATTTTTCTTTGAGAGCTTTGTCGATCATTTCATAAACTTCTGTACGCTTATTACCAAGGATATCGTAAATATCGTAATTTCCTGTTACAGATTCAATAGCACGCTGAACAGCAGGAGATACTACACTATTATTCACGTTTTCTAAGTCTGTGTAATTAGAGAAGACCGTCATGGCTTTTTCCTTGTTTACACGATATTTTACATCGATATTAGTATTTAACCATTGACCGTCTTTTGTCTGAGTCGTTATTTTTTCCATTGTCTTAGTTTGAACAGATGTCGATAAGGTGTAGACTTTGTCAATAAATGGCATTTTTAGATGATATCCTGTTTGTAGGGTGTTTTCTTGTACACCTCCAATTGCGCTAACCTTTACACCGACTGTGTTAGCTGGGATACGCTTCACAGCAGTGAGACGAAAAAATCCAAGTGAAGCAATTGCTGTAACTGTAATGATACCGCCTTTAGCAAGTTTTGTAAGTGTCGTTTTTCCTGTTTCGTGATTGTATTGTGTAAACATTGTTTTTACTCCTTTTTTAAATTATTTTTCCATAAGTATGTTGTCAATTATTTCTGGGTCCATTTGATAGCCTCCAAAAGTTCTAAGATTATTCGGTTCCATTCTTCAATTGTTGTTTCTCTAAAATCAAACTGAGACATCATTTCAGCTCTTTTGAATAATGCCCTCTTAAAGAATGAAGTTTTTTTATAAAAATCCATATCATCTGTTTTAAATTCGGTTATGATTTTCTTCCCATAACCCTCTATCTCTACATGGACTCTTGTTTTTCCATATAGATGTAGAGGCTCAGCCCAAACACTTCCTTTCAAGTCTGATTCAACGACTTTTTTAAGCATTAACGATATCTTCTTAGCTTCACTCTCTTTTTTAGCACCACTGAAAGGGTATCTTTTGGGTCTCATTCCTTATCCTCCAAAAGCTCTCTGTTTTCATATACATTTCCCACGACCTCGCAATCAGTATGTCGTAGCCACAATTCACATCCGTGTTGTTTGGATTCAAGACGATACGCTCCACCGTAATGCCTTACAACCTCGTAATAAGTGGGTTCAGAATAGACATCCTTAGACATTTTGACTATATCCCCCTCAAAGATTTCCTTACCGTTTCTGTCAAACAATCCTGTTGATTGCATAAGTGTGATTTCATCAAACTCTACTGACATTTCTGTATATCTTTCAGTATCTCCCTGCTGACAGATATCCACGAACTTGCTATCGAACGAAATATTAGTAACATCACACATCCATTTTAACGACTTCATCCACACTCTAAATTTCGGCATCATGCAAATCCTCCTCTTTGACGAACGAACCGTCTACCATCTTACCCTTGCGGTATTTAATCTCATTCCAAGCCATCTGGAAGCACTCAGCGATAGACCAACCTTTCTGCTGACAGTAGATGGTCAACACTACCAAAATATCACCCACGGCATCCTTGCCCTCATCATCTCGTTTCTTGAGATGCGCCTGCGCCAGTTCGCCTGCTTCTTCAAATAACTTCAATGCCTGAGCCGTGCTGTTGTCTGGATTGTCTAGCCCTCGCTCTTTCGCCCAATGTTCAACATGATGCGCTAATAATTCCATATTTGTTGTCATAACATCACCTCATCCCCTACTCTAATCTTCTCATACTGCTCTCTAGTGACTACGAAAATCCCATAATCTTTGATAGTCACTGTGTATAGCTTCCCATGTCGTCCTTTCTCAAGGACTTTACCAAAAATTTCTGCGCCTTGATTATCAGCTTTATAGACAAGCATCGGGCGCTTTTCTTCTAGTTTTTTAATGTGGATACTCTGCCAGATATTTAATCCAGCAGACAATAAAATCCAGACAGCTATGAATCGTTTCAATCTATGACCTCCTCAACAAGAATGTATGTTCTTTCTTTGTTTATTTGTTCGTAACGTGCAACTTGGTAACCTACAATGTTTATTTTAGCCTTGCCACTGGTTGCTATTTTGGCTTTTTCAATATATTCATTGAGTCTCTCCACCGCCAGCTTTTCTTCGTCGTCAACGAACTCCATGAACACTCTCATCACTCCACCTCCTTGCTATCTAATTTTCGTTTTTCAATTTCCTTCAATCGGTCAATTTTGGTACTGACATAAGCCATAGCATGTGATAAAAGAGGGTTAGGATATAACGGTAGCATTTTGAGTATTCGTTCGTAATACTCAAGTTCTGTCTCTTCTTTAGGAGTAGTTGTCCTGATTTTAGTCATCGCTCCACCCCTTTTTTGAAAGCTATATTCAACCATAGATTGTATTTGTGCATTTTACGCTCAATTTTTTTAGGTATATCCCTTTCAAAAACAATAAGCGGACCATCTGTGTCTTCTGTATCTGAGTAATTTATGATTTTATCTTTTGAGTAACAATTTAAAAATTGTTTTCCAAAATGGTTGCGAAAAGATATTTTGAATATTTTCTTTTCTTTGTAACAACTTTTAATCATTATTCGTCTTCTTGATTTGTTTAATGACATAAGTCCACCTCCTCAATCTCAATCCCTTCACAATCGAACACCCAACCGAAGCCAGCTTCTTCTAGTTCTTTGCGGGTAAGTTTAGAATATGCTCTGCAACTGTAGAAAAAAATAGCATTCTCATCAGGATTACTCATAATGTACTGATTAGATGCTTTAATCTTAACCAGATACCTCTTCTCTTCATCGACCTCGTAGCCGAATTGGTGCATGTTGACGAGGGTTTGAAATGGTTTTGTGCTAGCGTTTAGAAACCACCTTTCAAACTCATTAAGTTCAGCGCCATCAAAAGTCGATGGAATATTATGGGTACATCGATACAAATTCCCTTCAAAATCATCCTTATTCTCTTCATACCAATCCGCCACAAACTGCTTTACTTTGACTTTTCGGGGTTCGTCTAGTTGTTTCAAATCTTCTAGAAAAATTTGACGAGCTAATTCTGCTCTTTTAGCATTCCACTTTCCCTCATAGCTTTTGTATTTCTCAATTAATTCCTTAACATTCATCTTCCCTTCCTCCATAAATCAAATAAACTGCAATAACTACCTGAGCCATGCTTGGCGAATAGCCAACCCAATCATCAAACTCCTTAGATTTTGGCAACCAACCCTTAGCAGCTCCCAAATCATAGTCTGTAGGCTTTTCATCAGCGAAGATGCATTCCATCGCTCCCATAAACGTCATACCATCTTCTGCCATTTCCCAAAAGTAGTCCGCCCGGTCTTTCACCGCTTGTGGTAAATCTTGCTTGGGAGGTTTGGGCTTCCCATCTTCTACCGACCAGCCGTATACTGCATTAACTTTTTTCTTTAAATCTTCCATCATCTTCCAACTCCTCGTTATATTTTTCCACCAATTCATTCAACCACGACCAAGGTTCGGTTTCTTCACTGATTGGGTCAACCTCTCTTTCTTGCAACCAAGCTGAGAAATTAACCACATTATCAATATAAATTGTGTCGTAATCGCCCCAATCCCAAACAGTTAAATAAATTTCTGTTTCAGTTCCATTTTCATCTTCAACCGTTATTGAACCATTTTCAACCCACACTGTACCAAAACACAATTCGCAAGTGCCAGTCTGTTCTTCCTGAAAATCTGAATGGTATTCTGTCACTTTATATTTCATTTTCCAATTCCTTTATTCTCTTCTTCCATCCTTTCACTTTCTTTTTAAGCAAGTCACGTTCCTCAGACCTGCTAAAAGCAAGCGATTTAACACACGGCTCAGATAGTTCAACTATCCTTGCCTCTGTTTGCTCGATTGTGCGTTTCAGTCCGTCGACTACTGTTTGTTTATCGTACTTCATCTTCTAAAAAATCTTTCAATAGCTTCTCTATAGGAGACCTCCACCAGACCGTCTAAGTCGTTCAGGGCTTCAATATAGTCTGGACGACCTTGCCCGTACTGCTCTTTCAAAAATTCAACAAAGAGATGAATTTCCTGATAGGTTGCTCCAGCCATGTTTCTTACCTCACACTAAAACGGAAAATCATCTTCTTCAAGGGCGTATCCTGGCATTTGTTCCTCAATGTTCGAACGGTTAGCTGTATCATCACGCTTTGCAAGTCGCTCAAAACCATCTGCGACCACCTCAGTCAGATAGACCCTGCGCCCTTCCTGATTCTCGTAATTCCTTGTCTGGATACGACCCGTCACACCGACCAGATTTCCCTTCTTGCACCATTCTGCGAATAGCTCCGCCTGCTTGCGCCACATCATACAGTTGATGAAGTCCGCCTCTCGCTCGCCGTTTGCTCCCTTGAAATTCCGATTGACCGCCAGAGTAAAGGTAGCAACCGCTACATTTGACGGCGTATATTTTAATTCAGGGTCTTTCGTTAAGCGACCCATCAATGTAACGTTATTGATCATCTTTCTTCTCCTTTCTTGCTGCACGTTCCCCAACTAAGTAGCCGAGAAATAACCACAGAATAGCCATTCCAAATTCTTTAATAAGTTCAATCATTTTCTTCTCCCTTCATTTGTTCTGCATCTGTAAATGATTCCATTATCTTAATAATTTTTTCTAACATAGATTTATGTAGAGTGATGTAATTATTTTTCTTCACTTGTTCACAGAAGATACAAATTCGTTTGCCAAGATAATTACATTTTCCGGCTGAATGGTAACTTTCATCTGACTCAATTTGTTCTTTATTAGCTGAACTAACAAGAATTACTTCATCAGATTCTTTCCAATCAGAAATTCCCATACATTTGTGAAGATTCTCAAATGCTAGATCCATTAAAATATTTTTAGCCATTATTCTCCTCCTGAAAAAGTCGCTAAATAGTAACAATCCTTCGAACCGTAGTCAAACCGTGTCGTCCGCTGACCAATGTGCTTCTGAAATCTTGGATGAGTGATAGCCGAGAAAGCCCACTGATGGTCTTTCATATGCTCAATGAGATCATCGACATTGTCAAACGTTCCAAGGTAAAACTTGCAGTGCCCGTTGTAAACGAAGTAAAGCTCTAACATCACTCCACCTCAACAGGGTAAAAGTTCCCAAAGGAACCCCTTAATGCCTTGCCAACCTGTAAGGCTGCAGCCCGAGAAACAAACCGCAAGGCTTTCTTCTCCTCGGAACATGAAATGTCCAAGCCAGTCACTCCAATAACTGCGGACCTCAGAAACGACTTATCCTCTCTTGTCCCATGCTTTAAAATAAACATCAGGCACCTCCATCCTAAAAATATTGCTTCCGCTTGTTTGTCAAGTCGTTGAAAACAATCAAATGGTCTTTATCCACACCCTTCATAAGTCTGGACATAAAGGGTCTGCCATATCTTTTCTGAATATCAGCAGAAATCAAATTCGTGGTAATAATCGTATTCGAACGCTTATTCAGGATATTGTAGAGAATAGTAAACGACCATTCGCTATCCTTCTCCATACCCAAATCATCCAAAACCAAGAACTTGGCACTAGCAATCTTATTGACCAGGAACTCTTCCTGACTAAAGTCCGCCTTGATTTTCATCAGCAAGTCGGTCACATTGATAAATATAGCAATCTCTTTCGTGTACTCCGATAAAGCTTTGACCATAGCAAAAGCCAAATGACTCTTGCCCGTCCCAGCTTCTCCCTGAAGTACAATATTGTTCCTAGCACCCTCGGACCACTCACGACAAATCCGCCTTGCAAAAGCTAGCTTTTCCGCTTCTTTTTCAGTGGGTGTCTCAAAATTGTCCAAAGTAGCATTTTTCAGAACCTCATCATAAAGAGAAAACTTCTCAAGATAGTATTTCCTCTCTCGCTCATTCTCAGCGTTAGCCAGTTCATTCACTCTTGCTTGATTTTCTTCATGAATCCGCTCAGATTCACACATGCGACATACAACACTCTCGGTCCTCAATATCTTTATCAAAGGGATGTTATGCTTATCGCAAAACTCTTTCTGTTGTTCTGTATTCCTGTGATAAGATAAGGCAATTTCCTCAAACACATTGTCTACCATACTAGCCGACCTCCGCATTCATGCCAGCTAGCCATTTCAGACAAGCAGGCAAGCACTTGATGAATGGGTTGGTTCTCTAAAAGAGTTTTCTTCTCGTAGCTTGACGGATAGTAGTCTATCTCGAATTGTTCAATTAGTTCTAGTACCCCCATTCTTCCTTGGCCTCCTGTTCTGATATTTCATCATTTTGTTGTCTTGACTGATTGAAGTTCTTGCCCTCTTTATATTTACGGTCGTCCTCATCTACCTGTTCAATCGATGTGAAACCTTTCTTTTTCCAACTTTCAAGAATGGCTATTAGATAATTGAAACTAGGCTTGTGTGACCCTGAAGTTTTCTCGACTGCACGGTTCAACATATCAAAACTCATTCCATCAAGTCCTACATAATCAAGCAACTGTTGATGTGACTTATCAGTTAGATGGATTCCGCTATTTTTCAAATTTTCAGAAAGGCTGGAACTAATCATCACCTTGTTATTAATTATCTCTATATCTTTATCTAATTCTTTATCTTTATCTAGTGCGTTACCATGCGTTACTGTAACGTTATCCATAACGTTATCCATAACGTTACTTTCATTGTTCTGTGCAAGTAATTTTTGTTTTTGTCGGTGACGTGCGGCTCTATTTCGATTTTGCTCTTTTATTTTTTCCATGCCGTCAATGTTCTGATGTTTCTCCCAATTAGGTAACACTATCACTCCATCGATTTTTCAACCATTCCAAACTTTTCAAAAACCTCAAGAGCCATACGAACTGTATTCAACGGACGATGGAATGTTTGTGCGAGCGTTTCATCGGTGTATATAATGTTTTTAGAAATGGCTAGTACGCCTTTTCTATTCAATTTTCCTGCTAGTGTTATAAGTTTGATCCAGATTACAATAATGGCGTCACGATCAGGTAAGGCATCAATTAGACACATCTTTTCATCGTCGAAAATATCCGTTGTGATTTTTATCCACTTGATTTCAGACATAGCGAGCCCCCCACTTCCTGCGATTGGCACGGTACTTCATCCGCATATCCTCATAGATGTGCATACCCTCTAGCGCCAACTTCTCGACCTTTAGCAGCTTATTTTCAGAGACCACATCACGATAGTCCTTAGCTAGTTTTTTATAGTCCGTTAGGTATTCTTTGATGAGTGATATTTTCCTATTCTCGTCCTCTAAATATATTTCAAAGTCAGACTTTTCTTCATCAGACGATAACATTTCTTTATTCACTCTTTCATGCCACAACAGCCATTCAATCAATTCTTCCATTTCCTGACCTCCTCATTACAAAAGTCTGATTGCAGACTGTTTAGGTTCTGGCAAGGCCAATGGCTCAGGACGCAATCCTATAGGCGGTTCGTTATCAAACGTAAATCCTTTAAACTCCCGACGGATATTCTTGCGGATTTGTTCTCTTTCAATTTCACGGCCCATTTCAAGCAATTCATTACAATCTCTAACCACTTGCGTATCATACTCTTCTTGCAGTCGTCTTTCTTCCTCTTTTTGCTTTTCTAACTGATGAACTAGGATTCCTGCGCTAATAAATCCCAAAATAACTGCGCCAGTTCCTAGCAGTTGGTTTAGTAATGGTGGTTCAAACATTTCTTCTCTCTCCTATACTCCGAATTGTTTTTCTTTCTTGATATTCTCAAGCATTTCTGATAAAGTTTCTTTCTTTGTACGATAGCGATTACGACTTTTCCATTTGACAAACATGCGAAATCCTTCGTAGTCGATAAATACAATCTTATGAGTTGGGTTATCGATAAACTGCTTAAAATCAGGATGCTCACGCATTTCACCTGCCCAGACTTTTGCAGTCCCTGGAGTCAATCCTTCCCATCTCTGACAAAGATGTTTGTAATCACCATGCGTAGCTTTTTCGTCCACATCAACTGGTTTGTAAGTGATTTCTGTTTTAGGCATAGCTTTTTCCTCTCTTTCGTGTTATAATTCAGTTAGTTATTTTTGATATGCGCCTGATTGCCGTCAGGTGCTTTTTGTTTTATCTTAGACAGAAATTCTAATCTTTGACAGGCTTGGTTTTTAATTCAATTTCAATAATACTAAGTCGATCGATTGCTTCCTGCAATTCTTCGGCTTTTTTTGATACTTCTTTACAGGCTTCCTTTAGTTCTTCAATACCAGAAACTTCAACATTAAGCCGATATCCTATTGGTCCTATTGGTCTCATTTCATACCCTCGTCTTACTTTCCATCGCCCTGAGTTCAATCTCACGGCTGACTTGTCTCAATAGCTTCTCACACGCTATTTTTGCTTCTCTGTACGTTGTAGATTCGCTGATGAAGTAATCAGCAAGTTCGATGACTTTATCTTCCATGATTTTCTCCAAAAATCGGTCTTAAGACTCCTGTGCCTTCTCCAAAATCATTGAGTAAATATTACGCTGTTTTTGAAGAATATCTGGATTCTCATTTAAAAATCTAGCAATTTTCAAAGCACTATCAAAGTCCAAAATTAATATAATTTTTTCGTCTTTAGTATAACCCTCCGTAATAGAACCAAATGAGTTATCTATACTAGACAGTATTTCTTCATCCAAAACGACTTTTGCTGATAACAAATCAATACTCATGCTATTTTCTGCTCCTATTAGTTGATTTTTTGTTCTATTTTTTGTTAGCAATTTCATCAATTGTGTCTAAAACAAGTTTTTGCATCTTTTCTCGTGCTTGCAATTCATTGCGAAAGAAAGAATCAAGCATTTCGGTCAATCTATTCGAATATCCTCGCAATAGCATTACCGTTACCAAAAATGAAGTAATTACTGAGACGAGAATCGCTGAAAAAACACTTTCCATTTTCCTACTCCTTTCAAACCAAAGTCCTATATTAGAAATTTTAAACCTCTCTCTTTTATTTATTTGGAGAAGTAGGACTTGTTGTCTTTTAATATTTATTGTTATTTAATACTTGTTGTTAGTTAATATTTATTAGTGCCTTATTTTACAACGTTGTAAAATACAATGTTGTAAAATACAATGTTGTAAAATGCAACTTTGTATTAAGTAATTGTGGATAACTCAGACCGCTTCGTAGCTATCGCTTCATCAAGACGTTGCAACATAATTTCAAATTGAAAATCAGTTATTTTTGTATCTGAGAAGAATCTGAAAGTCTGAACTCCTCGCCCTCTGCCGAGGCTTTTTTTAACAGTCCGTAAATATCCAGCTTTTTCAATCTTTTTGAAATGCCTTAAAACCATTTCGCGGCTAATATTCAACCGTCTAGCTATTTCCTCTGGATAGACTAGCCAATTCTCTTTATTGCTGAGAATGACCATCAATATTCCAATTGTGGCAGGTTCAAGTTTTGAATCTCTCAGAAAATCATTTTTAACTGCTGTATAATCATCTGTTGCATTTCTGAAAGATTAGTTGAACATTCAAATTTTTAAAGTCTGTCATACGCTCTCCTTTCTATTTCTAATCTCCATTTCTGCTATAATATAGTCAGAAAGGAGGTGATTTTATGAAATCCTTTAAAGAATTTCGAGAATCTTTAACAGCTGAAGATATGCAAGATATTGCTGCTAAAGCTAATGAAGCTACTAAACAGATTGACCATACAGACGGATTGCAACTTGGGATGGTCAGTAGTTTAACTTCTGCAATAACTACTATTGAGTTACTTGAGAAGTATCATGAATGGCTTCATAGCTAAGACGCTTGAATTCTTCTAAGTCTATCTGAAAATTGATAGGCTTTTTTATTTTTCCGCTATACGGATATCGCCTTGGTCTCATTCCTTCCTTCTTTCTAACCTGTTAGATGTTCCTGATTAAGGAACTTGTTGATAAAGTACTGCTGTCCTTTGCCAGTGACTTTTGTAGTTGTATTGACTGTTGTATGACCGTCAGCATGGTTGATATTTGTCTTTTTCAACTCAAATAGACCTAACTGCATGCTTTTTTGTGTTGGTTGGTTCCAAGACTCTCCACGACGACTAATGAGATAGCCGTTAGAGCGTAACCACTGGAAGAGCTTGTTTTGACCAATGTCAATCCCATTCTGTTTCAGAATTTTAGCTAATTCACCGATTAGACAAGATGACTTGCTTGCACTTACTGCGTCGGCAAATAGCACCTTAGGACGGTCAGCCTCAATCTGCGCTTCCAGCAATTTTTTAGCCTCACGTTCTTCTTTGAGCCTTTGTAATGTTGCTATGGCAAAATCAGGGTTATCCAATAGCTCATCAGTTGCAAACATCCCATTTTTTCGAATTGTGGGTAAAACTTCGGACGTCACCCAGCGTTTAAATTCTTTGGCTTGTGGTAGCCTGCTGGATAATATGAGAGAATACAGACCGCTTTCGTTGATGATGGTTGTTTCTTGCTTTCTTCCTAGTTCATCCATGACGCCCCATTTTAGGGCGTCTTCTGAGTCAACATGAGTAGATAAAGCATTCCTAGCTTTTGCATATCCTAATATTTCTGCTACATCTTTCCCTACAAAATAAGGAGTGTCGTTGACGGTAACTGTTCGGACTGTCCGCCCGTGAAAATTAAAGATTTCATTCATAACTTCTCAGCTCTCCTTTACTGTAGGTGAAATAGATTATTTCACTATGCATCCTAGATGTATCTATTTCCTCGTTGGTAACCCCTATAAGTATTGGGTTGTTAAAACTATGTGCGTAAGCTAGCAACTGATTTGTTGGATTTTTAGCACCAATTTTCAATTCTATTACTACAGGTCGCCCTGTAACCTTTTCTACTGCAAAAATGTCAATACGACCAGTAGAAATAGAGAACTCTGTTTGAGGTCTTTCATAGCCAGGGAAGAGTTTCTCAAAATTTTCGTAAACTTCCCTCTGCATTTCAGCCTCATTGTTTCCGTCATTGAGTTTTATCTGACGCCTACAGGTTATCTCTAAGTCAATCTCATCATTGAGATAAACTGCTGCCTCGCTCCAATCAGAGAAATAAAACCCCTTTACGAACTCTTTTAATTTTTTGAGTTCAGAAATATCGGCTTGTACTTTCATTTTTGACACATACAGATAGAGTTGTTCAAACGTATTGATTGACACTACTGGTTCCTGATTATCATTCAGGGTTACGTTGATGAGTTCGTTCATAGCATTCCTTTCTAACTTGATTTAAAATCAAGTTTTTGTGCAAAAAAAATTATGTACCTAGCAAATCACTTGCTTTGACGCCGTAAATTTGGCACACCTTAATAAGATTCCCTGCTGAAATTGATTTTATATCTTTTTCCCAAGAACCCACCGTGTTAGCAGTAACACCAACAGTTTTTCCAAATTCTTTTTGATTAAGTTTATTTCTCGCTCGAATCTCAAGAATTGTAATTTTAGGTTTTACATCTGTCATTTTTCTTTCTCCTTTCTTAAATCTGATTTTATTATACTTGATTTAAAATCAAGTGTCAACAGTTTTATTGACTTTTTTTCAACTTTTTTTGTTTTTTTAACAAATTTTGTTGATTTAAAATCAAATATACTATATAATATGTTTGTAAGGACGGGAGGTAAAAATAATGCTTAGCAAACAAATTGGAACAAGAATTGAATCTTTGAGACAAGTTAACAAATTAAGTCAACTAGAATTAGCTACAAAGATGGGATATAAATCAGACTCTACGATTTCTAAATGGGAGAACGGAACCAATATACCGAGCGGAGGAAAATTAGTAAAATTGGCGCAAATTTTAGGAACAACAACAGACTACATTTTATTTGGCGGAACATCTGTAATAAACGGCAACAATCACGGCATAAACGGATTAGATGCTGGAAGTGGCAATACCAACACTTATAATTTCGGTGTAAACGATAGTATAGATAGTCGTAACGAAAGTATGAAGGCTCTCGGTATCGCAGACATGAAAATGTCACGCGCATTATTGAATGCCCAAAACGAGACCGTTAAGAAACTAGATAGAATCATCGAACTTTTAGAAGAGCAGAATAAAATTTTAAAAAAATAAAAGAGTAAATAAAAGGAGTAATTAAAAAGGCAAAAATCGTAAAAGTAAAATGAACGACGACATCCGAACTATTGGAGAAGTCGTAAGCATTTATAGAGAAAAATAAAATAAAATAAAGGAGAATACCCATGAAAAAACTACTAACAACATCAGCAATCTTGCTTAGCGCTACAGTCTTGGTAGCATGTTCTAACAACCAATCAGCTACCAAAGATAGCGCAGAACAACCAAAAACAGAGCAAACTAAAGCAAATGACAAACCTGCTTCTAAAAAGGCTACTAGCTTAGACGATTTTAAAAAAGCGTTAGAAAGTAATGGCTTCACTATCAAAGAAGAAATCTCAAAAGAAGCTAGTCTTATTCAAGCCGAATCAGGAAAAGGGTTCATCTTAGAAGATGATACTGCTGTAGAAGTTTACGAATACTACGATAAAAACCCAATGTTTAAAGAAGCTAAGAAAGAAAAAGAGTTAATCGGACATCCTGCTTATATCTACGGAAATTATGTTGTTTTAGTGCTTAATGCTACAGACTCAAAAGATAAGATTCTAGAGAGTTTCAAAGGGTTTGAGTAGATTGTTGACAGTATTTATAAATTGAACTATAATTAAGTTACTTAGAGGTTTACCCTCATAATTTTAAACTTTGCACCTTAGCGTGCCAGGGAAGTAACTTAACTGTTGCTTCCTTTTTAAAAACTAAAAAATCCCCACGCTCTCAAAACTTTGGCGAGTCTGAGCGTGAGGATATCCTGGATAGTAAAAGGCATTAAAAAGCCCTCTTTACTATACCCATTTTATCAAGAAATGAGGTGAAAATCAATGTGGATGGAAGAACTTTCCAACGGAAAATACAAGTTCTTTGAGCGATACAAAGACCCTTATACCGAGAAATGGAAAAGGGTGTCTGTAACCCTTGACTCTGGATCAAGCAGGGCAAAGAAAGAAGCTCAGAAGCAGCTGGATGAGAAGATAGCAGAAAAGCTACAAAGTCTTACTACTACTGATATGCTTTTTACAGACGTACTCAACGACTGGTGGGAACTTCATAAGAAATCTATCAAGCCATCTACTATCAAGACCATGGTCTATGCCGTAGATGAAGTAAAAGAGACTTTTGCGCCTGACGTGAAAATAAAAAATATCACTGCCAAATACACCCAGCAGTACTTTACGGACTCGGAAGAAAATCATATCAAACTCAAAAAGCAAAAGTCAGTACTAAGCATGGTTTTTAAGTATGCGCTTGATATGGAACTAGTAGATAGCAATCCTATCCAGCGTGTGAGACTTCCTAAAAAGGTTGTCGCATATGAAAATATGGAAAAGATTGAAGATAAGTTCCTTGAGCAAAGCGAATTAAAAAGACTTTTAAAAGCTATGAAAAGCTATAATCGGGGCTATCACGTCGCTCGTATGGCTGAGTTTATGGCTTTAAATGGTTGCCGAGTCGGGGAAGCTGGGGCTCTGAAGTTTGAAAATTATGATAAAGAAAATCGCACTATCACCATCAATGGCACTTTAGATCCAACCAGGAAAGGTTCTGAGGGTATTAAGACCACCCCAAAAACTTTGTCATCTATAAGGGTAGTTGACTTAACCAAAAAAGAAATAGAGATTATTGAAGAATTTATCGAACTGCACAAAATCAGAAAAAGCACCAATCCGAACTACAAAGACATGGGATTTATCTTTGTATCAGCAAACGGCATTCCTATTCATAAATCAAGTATCGGCAAGCTTATGAAAAATGCAAACGCAACTCTTAAAAATCCAATCAACAAACCACTGCACCCGCATATCCTGCGCCATACACTGATCAGCACACTTGCTGAAAACAATATCCCTTTAAAAGCAATTACTCAACGTGTTGGCCACAAAGACAATGGAAAAACAACAATGGAGATTTATACCCACGTTACAAAAAATATCAAGTCAAGAGTCGTAGACGTGCTAGATAAAATTTATAAATAGTTTTGCCCCTTTTTTGCCCCTTTTAGAATAAAAAGAAAAACCGCTACTCCTAAGAATAGCGGTTTAATCATGTTTTTAAGCTACTA
>ERZ772953.22-NODE-22-length-34252-cov-8.397199_pt1 | contig 34252 bp, 43 predicted proteins | sample MGYA00580685_ERZ772953 | MGnify/ENA primary metagenome ERZ772953 (study PRJEB29015, sample SAMEA2738080) | human oral metagenome | biome: human oral; feature: human-associated habitat; material: saliva | place: China | collected 2209 ...
GCTCGTGGAGCTGAACCCTGCGGGTAACTGGGATCTGGCTGTCGGGAACTCCGTCCCCTTGGAGCCGGGCGTGAGGGGCGTGAAAGTGTCGGCTGCCGGGCTTATGCAGTTGCGCACGAACGTCCGCCTGTACTGGCATTTCGCGATCCGCACACCCGACATGGGGTCTGAGAACGGCTGGCTCGAACTCAACAACATGCGCCTGTCGGCGATGTACATTTCGAACTGAAAGGACCGAAGGATGGCTGACACTAGATGGGATGGGGCGGTCGTTCCGACCGCGTACTCGGATCTGCTCGGTGCGTGGGGCCGGTTCAGTGACTCCGTTGGCACGTTCATCCGTGTCGCGTCGATGCAGGAGGCGCGGGCTCGTCTTGCGCAGGCGCCGGCCGGCGTGGTGACGTCCGCGTCGCCGGCGATGTTCCTGATCGGCGGCGTCCTGTACTCGGCGAACGGTTCCAAGACCGGCGCGGACTACAACATCGTTCCCGTGTCCGGCTACTCGGGTGTGCTCGTCGACCATTGGGACAAGTCAGACGGCCGGGGGCGCCCCACGTCGGACCACACGACGCGCCGGTGGGGGCAGTCCACGTTCCAGCTGCCCGTCCGTAGTCTCCTCGAGTTCAGCCTGGACGTGTGTGTGTCGATCGTGCACTCCGACTTCAACTCAGAGGAGGAGAAGAACAAGGCTAGCGGGTCCTACTACTTCGGCTTCCTGCTGGACAACGTCAACCAGTGGCAGACCGAGCTGCAGTACAACAGGACCTTCATGACGCACCATCTCTCCTGGAAGATGGAGGCCGACGCGGGCACACACACGGCCGCGTACACGACGACCGGCTCGTACGGCACGGACCCGTACTGGCATTTCGACGGCGGCGTCTACCCTGGCACGCGCTTCCGCGTGTTCTCGCTCGGCGCCACAGACTGACAGACGGGCTGTTACCTGCCCCTCCTGTGAAACAATCGAGGGGCAGGTCTCGTCACTACTAGGAGGGGTCATGGCTACGTTGGAGCCATCAGAGAGTCGTCGCGTGCGCACCGAGGCACTGTGCGGCAGTGTGCAGGTTTCCGCATACGGGGCGCCGGACGGCGCCAGGTGGGCCCGGCAGGCTGCCGCGCTCGGCGGGACGCACATGCGGCTGACGAACATCTTCGAGGAGTCGACCGCCCAGGCGGCCGCTAACGGCGGGGACAAGCTCGGCGAAATGGACAACAAGGTGCGCGCCGCCGTAGACGCCGGGTTCCGTATCGTCGTTGACTTCTCCTACTACCGGAACCTCCTCATTAAGGAGAAGACGAACCCGTACTTCCTGGAGTGGCCGGCTTGGCTGTCGCCTATGGCGCAGATCCTTGGGCGTCAGTTCCCGGGCGCCGGCTACGACTACGCGCACGCCCCTGAGGTGGCCGCTGTGGCTTTGTCGGGCGAGCCGGACATCCTGTGGGGTGACAACAATCCGATCCAGCAAGCGAAGTCGGCCGACCAGTACCTGTGGGCGCTCCGGCAGCAAGCGATCGCGGTCCGGAAGTTGGACTACGACGGCCCTATCACTGCCGGCGGGTTCAATCACTTGAACTCTGATGGGCCTGACCGGGGTGCGTACGGCGATGCGGTGGACCGACTCGCTGGCGTGCCGTGGGTGGACGCCCTGACGTTCCACGGGTATGACGGGCCGGCGAAGCTGAAGTCTGGCATCTCCAAGTTCGTGGACGTCGCCCAGTCCGGGGGGAAGATCGCGCTCATGGAGGAGTGCGGCTTCAACTCTGACAACACGACGGATGCTGTCAGAGCGGAGAAGTTCCGGGCGTTGGTGCCGTGTGTTGCCGCGTCCGGCCTGGCGGGCCTGGGGCTGTGGAACGTCGGGGACTACAACGGGTATGACGTGCGTGCCACCCATCCTGAGGCGATGAAGGCGTGGAACGAGGTTGTTGCCGCGCTGCCCGTGTTGGGGCGTGCTGGCGCGGCTGCGCCGTCTGGTGGTGGTTCCGCTCCGCTGCCGACGCCGCCCCAGTGGGTGGTGTTCTCGGGTGATGCCACCCCCGGTGACACGTTCATTGCTGCTCTGGAAGGGAACGCTCTTTGTGTGGGCCCTCGTTCGGAGTGGGGGACGGTGACGGTCCCTGCAGTCGGGCAGAAGCGACTGGCTACGATCCCGGCGCAGGTGCTCGGCGACCGGAAACCTCAGCGCGTCTGCTATCCGCTGCTGAAGACCGACGGCACGTCGGACGGGTCGACAGTTGAGGTGTGGCCGAACAAGACCGTGGTCACGAACGTCGTGCCGAATGGTGGCGGGAAGCGTATCTGCCCGATGTTGTATTCGCCTCTTGCGTGACTGTCGCCACAGGCGCCCGGTGGGACACTGAGCCTATGCATGAGATTTCGTTCCCTCCGCTCCCGGCGGAGCTGATCGGCGCCGCCTTGGCCGGTGTCGCCTCGTGGGTGGGGTGGTTGTTCGCGAGGGCTGACCGGACCGCAGACCGACGCGTTGAAGCGTTGGAGGCGGTCACGAAGGCGTTGACTCGTAGGGTGCAGCTCCTGGAGGAAGGACGTGAAAAAGCGGAGACGGCGCGCGACCTCGCTGAGGAGGAGGCGCACCGTCTCCGCGTCCGCACGTTCCGACTGGAGGAGTACGCGGCGGCTTTGCTGAGGTGGGGTGTTGGTCTGGTGGAGATGATGGCGCCGTCAGAGCAGCCGCCTAAGCCGCCGTCACCGCCAGCCGACCTCGATGATGTGGGCTATCTGGGTGGCTGCGGCGTGTCGGCTGGTCCCTTTCCAGCGGACGCCGGCGGCTGCCACGTACCAGGTGACGCCTCGGCGGGTGAGGGTCACTCGGGTTCCTGACGGGCGCCGGCCTCTGCGGATGGTCGCTTCGTGGAGGCCGGTCGCTACCTTCAGCTGGGTGCAGTCGAGGCCGCATGCGTCGAGGATGGTGAGGGCTTCGCTGATAACTCCGGCGGGGGTCATTCAGTTCACCCCCAGCCACTGCCAGAGGCCCCAGATGGCGAGGGTGGAGCCGAGGACGGTGAGGCCGGCGGCGAGGCCGGCGACGGTGTAGGCGATGCCGGCGAAGATGAGCTGGCCGGCTCGGTTGAGCTTGCGGTCGGTGGTGGTGGGGGCTGCGTGACGCATTAGAGGTGTTCCTTTCGGTTGGTGGCGTCCAGTTGTTCAAGTCCGCGGGTGAGCATGAGGGCTGCTTGGCGGGCTACGGCCGGTAGTGCGGCGTTCAATGCTTCGTCTCCTTTCAGGCGGTGCGGACGATGATGATGGATCCGACGGGGGCGGTGGTGTAGGCCCCTTTCTGGGTGCCTGCGCGGCCGCCTCGGAGGGTGAGTGTGCGGTAGGCGGGCCGGCCGGGGGTCGGGGTGTTGGCTTCGACCCTCCAGGTGGCTCCTTCGCGGATGATGAGGCTGCCGGCGGAGACGTCCTCGATGGGGGTGGGTTTGGCCGGCTGGTGGGGGTGCATCATTTCGGGGTTCCTTTTCCGGGGTCGTAGGAGGCCTTCTGATGGCCTAGCGGTCGCTGCCCTTGGTGGTTGCCTGGGCGGCCTCCTTGAGGGTGTTGTAGAGGCTGTCGAGCGTGTCTGAGGGGCCGTAGGGGACGTGGGCGGCCTGGCGGGCTCGGGCTTGGATGGTGACCCATCCGTCTTCGATGACGACCTTGGTGCTGGCGGGCAGTTCCTGGTCGGCGATGACGTTCCAGGCGGCGATGCGGGCGATTGTTGCGGCGTTCATGGGGGGTCCTTTGGCGGCTCCGGGGGCAGATGCCCCCGGAGCCTTTGGGTGGTCAGAGGGTGTTGAGTGCGTCTGTGTCGAGGCGTCCCATGACGGTCAGCCAGGCGCAGAGGTCGCTGTGCAGGTCGCCGCTGGGGGAGCCGTCGTAGGGGAGGCCCCGCTGGTCGACGTCCTGGAAGACCTGCTGGTCGCCGAGGGTGAGGGTCCACCGGGTGAGGGGGTTGCCTGCCGCGTCAGTGCGGGGGGTGGCGTCCAGCTGGGCGGCCTGCAGGGGGGAGGTGGTGTCGGTGTTCATGTCCGTTTCCTTTCTGTTGGTCAACGTGTTGGACGTGGGTGATGTTTCTGGTGTGCGGCGTAGACGTCAAGGCCGCCTGGCCGTGAGGTCGGTCACGCGGCCGCCGAAGTGGGGGAACTCCGGCCTTCCCGGGCGCCAGGGCGGGGGCGGGAGGGCCGGAGTTCGGAATGCTGTAGGACCACACGTCGAGAACGTCTCGGCCACGCAGGCGGTTAACGACATGCGGTCGTGACGGAAGTCAGGGCCAGAGGCGCCAGCCGGACGAGGTTCCCCCGCTCAGCTCAAACGTCAGCAGGGCCGGCCGGGACGAATCCCCGCTGGCGTTCTGAAACCAGGCGCTGCCGGGGTCGATGGTCGGGGCGCAGATGATCTGTCGGCTGTCTCCGACCGTCTGCACGGAGAATGAGTGCCAGTGGCCGTGCAACAGCACCCTGGCGTTTTGCATGCCCGCCACGCAGCCGAACGCCTGCCCGCGGAACCAGTCCGCGACATGGTTCTTGCTGCCGGCTGCGTGACCGTGAGTGACCCCCATGACCGTCCCGTCGGCGGCACGCACGGTCAGCGACTCCAGTCGCCGTTCCGGCGTCTCGAACTGGACGTGCTCGTAGCCGGGACGGCCAGCAACGATCTGCTGGATGTTGTCGGCGATCAGCAGCCCGTAGTCATCCCCGGGGAACGACGCCCGGTTGCTGCGGCCGATCCCTACGCGGACCTGGCAGTGGTTCGACGGGACCGCCACATAGGTGACCTCCGGCGCGGCCGGCGCCAGAACCCGGAGTGTGTCGGCGAGCAGCGCCTGCGCCGTCCTGATCTGGTAGGTGAGCGGCAGGTCGTTGGTCTGCGCCTGGCTGGCCGTGTTGCTGAACCCTTCGGTTGAGTCGCCGCAGTCCACGAGGATGACCTTCCGGTACCGGCCGGCCACATGGTCGGCGATCCGGGCGGTGGCGGCGCGGACCCGGCGGATGGTCTCCTCGGTGCCGCCTCCCCGGTCGGTCTTCCCGATCTGCAGGTCGGACACCACGACCACGACCGTCGACTGGGACTTCACGTCAGGGGCCGGCGAGACGGGCTCCGCGAAGATCGGAGCCAGGTCCTCGAACCGCTTCGCCTGCACCTCGCCGCGCTCGATAACGCCCGGCTTGTACGTGATCTTCTCGTACGACCCGTCAGCCAGACGCACTGTCTTCCCGCGGGCCGAGATGGCCTCGACGGGCACTCCGAAGTACTCGTCTACACCGCCCTTGCTCATCTCACTGCGCCGCTTCAGTGCCTTCCTGTGCCGCCTGACAGCGGCCTCCGAGGTGCCGTACTCGTCGGCGATGGCCTGGTTGGTGCGCCGCTGATGCTGTGGAAGGGCATCGTTCTCGAGGATCGCCTCGTCCAAAGGTGTCACTTGCTGACTTCTTCCTTGTAGTTGCTCACCCACTGGCGGAGCTTGAACATGTTGAACCCGCCCCAGTGGTCGAGCGTGTCACCGGTGCGCTTGTCGACCACATAGCAGACGGGCGCGGCAGTGTAGCTGTTGGCGGCAGCGATTGCCTGCGCGGTGTTGTCGTTCTTGTACTTCGTCTCCAGGTAAGGAGTGTTGTTCTTGGTGAGGTACCGCTTGGAGGAGCGACACTGTTGGCAGGACGGCTGGGATGCGATCATGATTTCGAATGAAGTCATTGGTTTCTACCTTCTGTTTTATGAGCGTCTGCGTGCAGTGGGACGCGCGGGGGGTACTCCCGGCTGGTTTCCCCCCCGCGTATCGCCTGTCAGAACGGCGTGTTGAACGTGTTCGACATGGTCGGTGCGAGCGCCTGCACGCCGCCGGCCTTGTCGGCCTTCTTGATGTAGCCGAGGAGCTTCGGGAATCGGACCTCGAGGGCGACACCGGACTTGTTGTCGTGCTGCCAGTCACGGCGGATGAGCGTGCCGGTCACGGACACCCGGTCACCCTTGTGGAGGATGTCGCCGAGGTAGTTCTCCCGGTCGCCGAAGAATGTGACGTCGATGTACAGCGGGTCCCCGTCGTCTTCCCACTGCTTCGTGTCCCGATTCTGGGTTCGCCTGGTGGCGGCGAGGGCGAGCTTCAGCATGGGAGTGCCGGACTGTGCGTACCTGACCTCCGGGTCCTTAGTGAGCGTTCCTGTAACGGCGATCTCAGCGGTCATTGATGCTCCTTCCGTTGAGCAAGTTGATGATGGTGACAAGGTCGGTGACGGTCATGGTTACCCACTGGTCTTCGGGTTTGCCATTGCCGTGTCTTTTGTGGATGACTATGCCGGCGGCGGCTCCGATGTTGCCGGCTTCGGTATGCGCCTCCCGCGTCCACTTCGGCAGGTCCATTCGGGTGACGTTCTTGCATTCGACGGCGACGCGTCTGCCGGCGATGTGGACTCCGGCGATGTCTCCGGAGTCGTGGGCCCCGGTCTTGACTTGCCGGTCGACGTGGAGGTCGTACAGCCGGTCGTTGAGGTGGTCTGCGATGAGCCGTTCGAACCGGCTGCCGGCGGCTTTCGCGGATCTCAGGTTGCGTCCCACGCTTCGAGCAACTCCCTCTCGACCTGGTCATAGACGGCGGCCAGCTGGCCTCGCAGGTGCTCGCACATCTCGGTGGTGTCTTCCTGTCGGGCAGCGAGGTAGGCCTCCGCGTCAGTGAAGTGCGCCTGCAGGGAGTCGAGGCCGGCCCCGGGTCCGGGGCCGCAGGCGGCGATGTTGTCGATGTGCCTGCGCGCGTACCAGCGGGCTTTCGCCATGTCCTCCTCGTACGAGATGCTGGCTTTGGCGCCGGCGCGGAGCGCGTACTTCAGGATGTTGCCGATCGGGAATGACTCCCTTTCGGACAAGGTAATGACCTCGACGGGCCACCGCGTGTAGTGGGCGGGGTGGTTCACATTGTCGTTCATGAGATCACCGCCATGGGGGTGCCGTTGAGGTCTGCGCGGTACTGGTCCCAGCCGCCGGTGCGACCGGTCTTGACCGTTCTGACAACGAGCAGACCGTCTCCCTGTTCGTAGCCGATGCCGCCGCCGGCGACCACGGCGACAGGGGTGTCGTTTCCGTACCGGAAAGCGGCGTCCTGCAACTGTCCCATGAGGCGGCCGATGGTGAGGGTGCCGGCTTCCTGGGTGGCGTAGTCGCGGATTGTGGCACCGGTGCCGGTGGATCCGAAACCGCCCTCGCCGCGGTCGGTGTTGTCGTCCACGCTGCCGACCTCCACGTCGACGTCCGGCAGCGGCAGGATGATCAGCTGGCAGATCCGCTCCCCGGCGCTAACAGGGACCGGATCGGCGAGGGCAGCGATCCTGACCTTCAGGTCGCCGCGGTACCCGGAGTCAATGATCCCCGCGCCGTGGGGGATCGTCAGCCCTTTCGTCCCGGCGGAGGACCGAAGGGCCAGCTGCCCGAAGTAGCCGTCCGGGATAGCGACCCGGACGCCGAGGTTGATCGAGTACACGGCGCCCGGGCGGACGAGGCAGCCCTGCCCTTCGGGGACGTGCAGGTCCAGGCCGGCGTCCGTGTCGTGCGCCCGGGTCGGGTCTTGCACGTTCATTGTCTTCTGGATGGTGACCTTCATGAGTGTTCCCTTCTGTTCCATGGGGACCGGTCCCGGCCCCTCGTCAGGTCGTGCGGCTCTGCGTGGTAGCTGTCGATGTCGTCTTCGTCCCATGCTAGTGGAGAGTGCGCGCCGGCGTCAACTGCGGCCTTGTGGGCGGCCCGCGACTCGTGGTTCACGGGGGCGGGATTGCATTGGTTGCGAGACCAGGCGCACGCGATGAGGAGTCTGTCCTCTTCGGGGATGTACTCGCCTGCGCGGCCCTTTTGTGTCGTCTTCAGTTTCACGCCGGCCATGTCGGCGATCCGCTGCTCGGAGTGGCCGATCCACATGAGGGACAGGACCCGCCGCTGCACTCCGATCGGGGTGACGGTTCGGAGTTTCACTGTTCCCCCTGCGGTTCCGGGTCGATTCCGGACTCCCACTTGTCGATGACGGCAGACAGAGAGTCCGGGTCGTCCATGTCGGCGCCGGCCATCTGAGCCTGCTGCCACACTTCGTTGACGTCCCGGCCGGTCTCGCGGCAGTAGTCCATGAGGATGGTGCGGGTCATGTCCCGCTGCGTGCGGTCCTGCGCGGCCTTCTGCGGGGCGTGCGGTGCGGGCGTGGACTCCAGCTCCTCGGGCGTGTAGACGGTGCCTGCGAGGGCGTCTGACGCGCCCTGACGGCACACCTCGGTGATGGCGCGGGCGCGGAGCATCTGCCGCGGGTACTGCTGCCACGGGCCGCGGCTGCCCCACAGGCCGGCAGCCTGCGCCTTGCTCTTGTTCCAGGTGACCGTGAACTCGTAGTCGGGGTCGTCGGCGCGGATCAGGGTCGCGGTCACGGAGTCCCCGTCCTCGCGTAGGCGCAGCTTGTGGCCGGCCCGCCTGACGACAGCGCCCATCAGGTCCGCAGACATCGTCATCTTGCCGCGGGCCACGACCATCGACTGCATCACCTGCGTGTACGGGACGCCCAAGGCGTCGCCGATGTCCATCGCCCACACAATGTCGGCGGGCTTACCCCGGTACTCGGCGGGGATCAGCGAGGACTGGGCGACGATCTTCGCGTGCTCGATCCGGTCTGTCATCAGAGTGTTCCTTTCATCATTGTACCAAGGAGTTGGTTGGCTACGTCCGCGGGGTGCGCGTCGCATTGGTACGGCATGTCCACGATTGACCGGCCGGCGTACATGGTGACTCCGGCGCGACCCACATGGACAGTCATGAGGTCCTGGTCGCCCCAGTAGATGTACAGGACTGCGGCTTCGCTGTCAGCTATGGGTTCTTCGATGAGATGCTCGGGTCCTGGATGGTCGCGGAGGCAGACATCGGCGACGGCCTTAGCCATTGCGATCCTGTCTGCGACGCCGGCGTAGCGGCCGATCATGACCACTCCTCGCGGGCGTCGTTGATGGCGTCCTGGCTGGCATTGGGGTCGCAGGAGTACCTGCTGCCGGCGGCGTCGATGGCGTACAGGCCGTCATCGTCGACCGACGCGATCACATTGCCTCTCTCGGTGCGAGCGTTGATGTAGGGGGATCCGTGGGTGGTGCGGCAGAAAGCGGCGTATTCCGCGACGCCGAGGTGGTTGCGGATGACCTCGAGGAGCGGCGGGAGCAGACGGCTCTGGCACAGAGGTGACATTGGTGGTTCCTTTCAGCTGTGGCGGACGTTGATTGTCTGGGTGCGGCCGGTGGCCGGGTCGGTGTGAGTGGGGTGCTTCCAGTCGGCCATCTCGGCCCGCTCGACACGCCGCCTGTACCTGGCGGCTGCCGCTTTCGCGGCCTCGGACCGGTTCCTTATTGCAGTGTTCTGGGGGATATTCATGGTAGTGGCAGGTTTCTCAAAACGTTTTCCGCGGCAGCTTCGGCATTCTTGTATTTGAACGCGGGAGCCTGCGGGGTGGGCTTATTGGACGAGGCGACGGCGATATTCAAGTCGTTGTTGACGAGCGCTACGCCGCGCCCCGGAATAACGACTGCGAACTTCTGAACATCCCTCATTGCGGACCTTATGATGACGGGCTTAGCTTCAGCCAGGAAGCCGCGGCGGCTGATTTCCTTGGCGATATCCTGGGACATTGCCCACGGATTGTTCCCATGGCGACGGAGCATCAGTCCTCCTCAAGGGAGAGGAAGCCTCCGATGATCCGGCCGGAGTCCCCGGGGGCGGTCGGGTAGGAGACGAGGGCGCTGGACTTCGACACGTACACGACCCGGTTGTGGTGGACGGCGACCTTCGCAGTGCAGACGGCGTCCCCGCTCTTGGCGATGGCTACGACCGCGGCGTCGGGGCAGCCGGCCTGGCCGACCTTGGTGGCGACAGCGCCGTAGCCGATCGTGTTCTCGCGGACCCACTTTGCGATGAGGGTCGCGGTGTCGTTCTGGGCGACGGTTGACAGGTACATGAGATGTTCCTTCCTGAGGCCCGTTCAGCGCACGGACGGGGCCTGGTATCGGGGTGAGGCCGTTCGGGCCGCTGCGGCCCGGAGGGCGGCCTTCCTGCGGTTGCTGGACCCGGTGGCCTTGATGGCGACCGGCAGGCCGACGATGAAGCCGAGGACGGCGACCATCGTGACGTGACCGGCGACCAGGGCGGCGGTGGAGGCCAGGACCCAGACGATGTTGAGGGTGGCGACCCAGGCGATCAGAGCGGCGCTCGTCCGGCTGGGGAGCGGGGCGGTGGTGTTCATTTGCTTCCTCCTCGGTGGGGGTCGGTTGACTTGTTGGAGCCAATCTACGGCGTGTCGACACGCCGGTCAACCCCCGCCGCGGTGACGCTGGTCACGATCTAGGGGGGGGTGAGGGAGGCTCAAAATGAGCCGACGGGGGCGGCTCAAAATGAGCCCCAAACCTTATCCAAGAGAATAAACACCCCCCTACCCCCCGCCGGCGGTCGGCCCACGGGGTGCGCCAGCCGCCGACACCGCCAGCGCCAGGGGCGGCAACCAACCGGACAGCACCTGATACAGTCAGCACGTTGGTTGAGCAGCTGTCCTCATGGTTTTGTGTCGTGTTCCCCAGAGGTCAGCGCGGGGCCCGGGTCGAGCCACGAAGCTCCCCGGGCCCCAACCAACAACCCAACAAGACACAGAGAACGACATAGTACGGAGGCAGGCATGGAGTGCTACAACACTCAGATCATCGGCGCCATCAACATCCGCCCCTACTGGAAACGACACGACCTCACCAGCGGAGACATCGCCACCCTCACCGCACTCTGCACATGGTGGAACTGCGAGCACATCTACCCCTCGAAAGCCGCCATCGAACAACGCTCAGGACAGTCGCGCGCCACGATCACCCGGTCGCTCAACCACCTCACTGAACTCGGCATCATCGAGCCCCGCCGCACCCCAGGCGACACCAGCGAATACGCCATCCACCTCGACGCCCTCCTCAACCACGACGGCCTCGTAGCAGCGGGCGCCGTCAGCCACGACCGGACAGCCGGGCAGCCGCGCACCTACAAGCCGCTCACCCCCGTCGCCGACCGGGTCACCGAAGACGACATCGCCCGCGCACGAGCCAAGCATGACAAGGCCGCAGCCAAGAAACAGGCGCAGAAGGCGCAGGAGAGCCAAGAACGAGCCGAATTCAACAAGGCCTACCCGGGCACCAAAGCCACCCCCAGAGACTGGCAGAAAGCCCGACAGCACGCCACAGCCCAGGAGATCACCGCCGGCGCACGCGCCTACGCAGACCAATGCCGCCGCCGAGAAACGCCAGCCCGATACATCCGCACCGCACGCCGCTGGCTCGAAGACCACGACTGGGAGAACTACCAGCCCCAGAACCCCACCGACACCGACGACCTCCTCGGCGCCCCCCGCATCAACAACCCTGAACTCATCAACGCGGAAACCACAGCCGAACTAATGGCCAACATCGCCGCCATGTGGGACAACGCAACCAACAATTGAACCCACCAGAAAAGGAACACTCAAATGGAAACCGCCACCATCGAACAATGCCTCATCGGCTCCGCCCTCGCAGGCGAGGAAGCGCAAACCGACACCACCTGGTCCACCACCCCGAACATGATCGTCAACACCCGGTACGCCACCCTCTGGGGAATCATCCGCGACCACTGGGCAATGGGCAGAATCCCCACCCCCGCTTCCGTCCTCGCTGAAGTCCGGAATCCGGCCAGCGGCGAGGACATCCTCGACTGCGTGCACGCGTCCGTGAACCCAGCCGACGCCGACCACTACGCCCGCCTCATCCAAGAAGCCGCCGCCAAGCGGGACGTCCTCGACGTACTCGCCCGCGCCGAGCAGCTCCTACAAGGAGACTCCACCGCCGCCGAGGTAGCCTCCTGGGCGCGGTCCCGCATCGGCAGCACCGCACCCGACAGCAACACCGTCTCCATGCCATCCCTCGTCGACCAGTGGTACACGGCCAAGAAAGCGACCGGCGTCCATACCCCATGGTCCTGCGTCAACGAGATCGTGGGCATGCACCGCGACGGCGGACTCCACGTCATCGGCGCCCGCCCGGCAGTCGGCAAGACCCTCTACGGCCTGTACCTCGCGGCCTGCGCCGCACGCAACGACCGGCACGTCCTCTACGTGTCCATGGAAATGCCGGCCCGCGAGCTGCTCCCCAGGCTCCTGTCACAGGCCACAGGCGCCGCGCTGAAGTACACGACCAGGGAAGAAGCCGCACCCCCCGAGCTCGCTGACACCCTCAATCGCGCCGCAGCCCAGATCGCGGCCCTACCCATCCACATCAGCGACAAAGCCGGCATGTCCGTCGAGCGGGTCGCCGCCCTCGCACGCACCCTCCACCACAAGAAGAAGCTCGGCGCCATCGTCATCGACCACATGCAGCTCCTCGCCCCGTCCCGCGGCGCGCCCGGCTCCTCACTCAGGGAGATGGTCACCTACCAGTCGAGAGCCCTGAAAGAGCTGGCCCTCGAACTCGACGTCCCCGTCTTCGCCCTGTCGCAGCTGTCCCGCGCCTCCGAGATGAGAGACGACCTCACCCCGAAGCTCGCCGACCTCCGCGAGTCGGGCAGCATCGAACAGGACGCGGATACCGTCACCCTTCTGTTCCTGCCCGTCCGCAACGGCGTCCCCGATCGGACGCGACTCGCCGTGTCAGTCGCCAAGAACCGGCACGGCGCAACAGGAGACACCGAGCTCATCCGCCGACCCGCCATGGCCGTCCTCGCAGAACCCACCCCGCAAGGGCTCTGACAGCCACGCAGACGGACTCCTCCCCCTCACCTGATACTCGGTGCAGGGGGAGGAGTGTTAGGCCCGTAGCGTCGCTTACGCGGCCTCCGTGCACCCGGAGGAACCGGCCGGCCTCCCACGCGCGCGCGCCCCGTACGGGGCTATGACACCAAACAAGAGATATCTAGGTAGTAGATAGTAGATACCTGTGGATATGTGGATAACCCGACCTTTCGTCGATATGACGCGGCAAGCCCGTCCACAGGGGGATGTGGATAAGGTTGTATGCACATGTGAATCACTTGTAGGTACAAGTACTTTTCCACAGGTTATCCACAGGTTATCCACAGGGTTATCCACAGGGTTGTCCACAGGGGCGACAGGAACAGGCTGGGACCAAAGCCCCAACCGGAGGAGAGTTATCCACAAGACGCAATCCACCACCCCGAAACCGGGACCCACCAGACGAACACCCCCACCCACCAGACACCCCAACCCCAGAACCCAACCCCAACCAGAAGCCCGACACCGAAGCCAGAGCCCCCACCGCCCTCCAACCACCCCACCACCCACACCCCACCAGGTACACTGCACACATGCCATGGACCACGTCCGACCGGCGTCAACGCCTGCCAACGAACTGGAACAAACTCAGGAAGCAAGTTCTCGCAAAAGCAAACTACAAATGCGCCGGCCTTGACCCAGCCATCACCCCACCACCTACCAGTAGGGAGGTACAGAGGGGTGCCCGCCGGTGGCACCACCCAACCTGCACCATGCGCGCAACCGACGTCGACCACATCAACGCCGGCGACAACCATGAACTGAGTAACCTCCAAGCCCTGTCGCACGCCTGCCACACAGCCAAGACCACACACGAGAACGCCGCAGCCAAGGCACGCATACGCGCCACAGCCACACGCGAACAGCCGCCACACCCATGCGCGCGCGCAACACAAACAAACAAAAAAGAAAAACAAAACAAAGCGAAAACGAAAACAAACGAAAGCAAGACCCGAACCGAAATGACGCGACGCGAAACTTGGAATTGAAAGAAACGGAAGCCGAAAAAAGCGAAACCCCCCCCGGCACCGACTCCCCTCCCCCCGCACACGAAAGACCGGGGGAGATAGCAATCAGGGAGTGGCATGCTCGGGATGACAGCGTTTGGGGTGACGGCGGTCACTTCGGTCGCGTGCGTGGCGGCACTCGGCCAACCCCGTAACCTTGTCGTAGGCGGCCGACCGGCCGCCAGGAAGGAGAGGCATGGGCGTGAATTCCATTGCTGCGTCCCAGATGCAGTACTGGTGCCAGGCCGGGCCGGGGAAGCCGCAGGGCGGGGCCTACTCGGTCGGCTACTCGCAGCCCGACCGCCTGCTCTCGTACCGCGACAGCGACGAGGACGGCTGGCTGCAGCGCGACTCGAACATGGACTGTTCGTCCGCGGTGCGGGGGGCGATCAACTACGGCCTCCACAAGGCGTGGGGGTACGACTGGGGTGACAGCCGGCTGCTGCCCGAGTCGACATGGACGGGGTCGATCCGTTCCGAGCTGACATCCCGCGGCTGGTACGAGGTCCCATGGTCGGATGCGTCCCTGTACCCGGATGGCGGCTTCCAGGACGGTGACGTGGTCCTGTCGGAAGGTGCTTCCGGTGGTGTCGGCCACGTTGCGATGGTTGTCCCGGATGGGCTGGCTGAGGCGTGGATCGCCGAGGACGGCACGATCGACGGGTACGTGGGCGATCAGACCGGCTATGAGACCAGAGTCGGCGACTACGCGACCCACGCATACACGCGCGGCGGCAGGTGGACGCACTGCCTGCGCCTGCCTGAGGGCGGTGACAGCCCTTCTGGCGGCCGTTCTTCGTCGTCCGGGTACTCAGGTAGGACGATCGCGAATATGGGCGCCCTTGTGGCTGCTGCGGACGCTGTGGGGCTGCCCCGGTGGGTCGCATTGGGTCTTGCGGAGCAGGAGTCGAACGGCGAGAACGTGTTCGGTCACGACGCCGGCGGCGCCTACCAGGGCGCCGGCGAGGTCACAGAGGCGAAGTTCCGTGACTTCTACGCTCAGATCAGCGCCGGGGCCACGTCGAACGGCGTCGGCCCGACTCAGGTGACATACCCCGGCTACTTTTTCAACGACCCGGATCGCGCATGGTGGGACCCGCAGGCCTCGTCAGAGGTCGGCTTCGGGATCCTGGCCGGCTACCTGAGTGGCGACTACTCGTGGGACTCCCTGTGCCGGGCTGGATCCACGTACAACTGCGGTAACCCGAACGACCGCTACGAAACGTACGGGCAATCTTTCGCGTCCCTGGCCTGGGCGTGGAAAGATCAGCCGCTCGGCGACTATGCCGGCGGTGGTGCATCATCTACCGATGAGGAGCTGGAAATGTCCGCTGCTATTGACCTTCTCACTGAGATCCGCGATTCGCTGCGCGCCGGCAAGGAGGGTGACCACTACGCCGGCGACATGGCCTGGTACTCCGGGGCGATCCGCGACGAGCTGCGCTCCTTGAACTCGAAGGTGCAGGTCATCTCCGACGCTGTCACCCCCGGTATCGCGGGCGTCAAGTTCGACGGGGACCTGTACAACGCGGTCAAGGAGACTCGGAAGTCCCTCGCCGCCATCGAGCAGCACCTGAACGCCCAGCGGGACGGCCGGAACGCCGTCGCCGACTCGTGATCGTTCTTATCGCCGTCGCCGCTGCCATCCTGGGCGCCTACTGGGTTGGCCTGTGCGAGGGTGTTGAGAACGGGTGCCCTTGGGAACGAACGAACAAGGAGAAGAAGAATGAGTCTGACGACTGAACAGTCCGCGACCCTGACGGCGGTCGCTGCGATCGTGTGGCCCCTGGCCCAGGCGGCCCTGGACAAGCCGTACTGGACGGCCTCCCGCCGGCGGGCGATCACCCTCGCTGCGATTGTCGTGATCGCGGCCGGTACTTGGCTTGCGGGCGCCTACCCGGCGACCGCTGAGGCGGCCACCACTCAGGTCCTGTCCGTCGCTGGTCTTGTCCTCGGTGCTTTCAACATCCTGAAGTCCGTGAAGGTCAACGGGATCAGCGTCCTGGATTGGGCTGGTATCGTCACCCCCGGTGGTGTCGACCTGCGGAAGTCGAAGGGTGGGGCCCACAAGGCCTGACCCGCCCTGACCTGCGGTCCGGCGGCCGTCTCGCGTATCCTGCGGGGCGGCCGCCGGTGGTTCCTGGCGGTATGATTGGAGCACGCTACGACCGAGAGGGGCTGAGATGCCGCAGAAGCCGCCGCCGCGGCTGAGTAAGTCGGCCCGCCGTATGTGGGACGACATCACGACCGGGTGGGAACTCCGCCCTGACGAGATCCGTTTACTGGAGGACGCCTGCCGGGAAGCGACGATCCTCGACAAGATCGAGAGGGAGCTCGCGGGCGCCGACTATGTGATGCCCGGGTCGCAGAAGCAACTGCGGGCTCATCCGCTCCTGTCGGAGGTGCGCCAGCATCGCGTGGCGATGGCGCAGCTACTGTCGAAGCTGAACCTCCCGGACGAGGAGGCAGACGCTAGGGCGCAGGCCGCCAGGTCTGAGCATGCGTCTATCGCAGCGACCGGCAGGTGGGGTCTGACTCGTGGCCAGGCCTCGTGAACGAAAGGCGGTCACCGGTGACGATCCGCGTCTGCTCGCTGAGATCCGCGCCTATTACGAGGAGCGTCTGAAGTCCCGGCCGGCCGCCCTGCCGGGGAGCGACGGCATGTTCCCGGCGGTTGCGCACGGCCCCGTGTGGGCCCTGAAGGACGGCAACTGGCTGCTGCCCGAGCGCACCATCGGCTGGGACGTGTCCTGCTGGGCGTCCGCCCACCTCGCCGGCCCCGGCGGCGGCCCGTTCCTGTTCACAGACGAACAGTTCCGGTTCATGCTCTGGTATTACGCGACGGACTCGGCCGGGAGGTTCCTGTCACCCACGGTGGTTCTGCAGCGATGCAAAGGGTGGGGTAAGGACCCTCTGGCCGGTGTTGTCGCCCTCGCGGCGCTCTGCGGCCCATCCGTCCCATTCGTGGGGGAGGACGGTGTGGTGCGGGGGCGTCGCGAGGAGTCGCCCTGGATTCGCCTGCTGGCGGTTTCCCAGCAGCAGACAGAGAACACGATGGGAGCGATCCGCGCCCTAGCGCCGCCGGACGTCCGCGAGGACCTCGCCATCCGAGTGGTAACGACCCTGGTTCGCCCGAAAGACGGGAGCGCAGGCTTCATCACCGCGATCACGTCAAACCCCGACGCAGCCGAAGGGGCGCGCGCCACCCTGACCGTGTGCAATGAGACACAGAACTGGACACGGTCGAACTCAGGCATGGCAATGATGGGCGTCGTCCGCGGTGACGCGGCGAAGTCCCCGCCGGAACGGCAGGCCCGAGTCCTGCATATCTGCAACGCACCTCGCGTTGGTGTCGAATCGGTGGGGTTGTCCGTCCGTGAAGGCTGGGAAGAGCACGGCGGCAAGGATGCCGGCCTCATGTACGACTCGCTGGAGGCGCCCCCGGATGCGCCGCTGACAGCGGAAGCTGCCCCTGTAGTGATTGAGTCCGTCCGCGGTGACGCGTCCTGGCTGACTCCAGACCGGATCGTTCAGGACATCATGGACCCGTCCACGCCGCCGTCGGAGTCGCGCAGGAAGTGGTACAACCAAGTGGTCGCATCCGAGGACGCGTGGCTGACCCGCGAGGATTGGGATTCCTGCCTCGATAAGGAACTGCCCGCCCTGGAGCCCGGCGATGAAGTGGCGGTGTTCTTCGACGGCGGCAAGTCCGATGACTCGACCGCCTGCGTGGCCGTCCGCATCAGCGACGGCGCCCCGTTCGTGGTCGGCGTGTGGCAGCGGCCACCTGACGCCCGCGCCCATAACTGGATCGTTGACCGGGACGCGGTCGATAAGCGCGTCCGCGACTTCTACGACCACCATAACGTGGTCGCCCTATGGGCAGACCCATCTCACGCCGTCGAGGACGAGAGCATGGAGCAGTTCTGGGACTCGGTCGTGGACGGCTGGCATCGCGACTACGGGCGCCAGCTCCGCCTGAAAGCCAGCCCGGGACACTCTGTGAAGTGGGACATGTCCTCGCCCACGAACCAAAAGGCGTTCGTCCATGCCGTGCAGGTCACTACCACCGACGTGCTCGAGCACGCATTCGTCCATGACGGCGATGCCAGGCTGCGCGCCCACGTCCTCCACGCTGTCCGCTACCCGACTCGGTTCGGCATGTCGATCTCGAAGGACGGCCGGGAGTCGCGCAAGAAGATCGATCTGGCCGTGTGCATGATCGGCGGTAGGATGATCCGTAACATATGGCTGAATAGCCGCCGCCGGAGCAGAGGATCGATATGGTGAACGGACCATGGGATGACATCGCGGCTCGCCGCGACGAGGCAAGGGCGCTCGCCGCCCAGCGCCGCGAAGAGATCGCCCCGGGGGCGTCCACGCAGACCGCAGCCAGCGGCCCCCTGTACGGCATCGACTCAGATCGAGCCGACGCCACGAAGCGACGCCTGAGGGCGCTCTCGCTCGGCCCTACCCTGGGGCTGCTGCTGGACACGCTGGCCCGGCAGATAGTCGCCGACGGGGTCTCCTCCGACCGGGACGATCAGGGGTCCGCCAGGCTGTGGCAACCGTGGGAGGCGTCGGGCATGCCATCCCGGCAGACGGCCCTGTGGCGGGAAGCTCTCATCGACGGGGCCGCCTACGCCACCGTCCTGCCGTCGAACGGCCCCACCGTCCTGCCGTTGCCGGCCTCCAGGATCGCCTGCGATTGGGGAGGCGCGGAGGCGAACGAATGGCCCACTGCGGCCGTCGTGCTGCGCGGCGATGGCGCCCCATGGCGCTACCTGACCGCCACTGAGGAAGTCGACTGCAAGACCGGCGCCGTCCTCTGGTCCGGGGGTCTGCGGCATTGCCCTGTCGTGCGCGTCGCCCCCTACCAGGCGCTGGACGGTGAATGCGAGTCCCTGGTGGACAGGCTGCGCCTCCCCGCCCGCCGCTACATCAAGACCGTGCACGACCGTCTCCTCGTCCAGCATCACAATTCGTGGCGTGTCCGTACTGCGACCGGCCTTGCCGACCCTGGCTCCCCCGAGGAAGCGGAACGGCAGAAAGCCCTCCTGGAGCACGGCGACGTGCTGACCGGAGGTGAAGGCGTGCAGTTCGGGTCGCTGCCCGAAACGAACCTGCAGTCCCTGCTCGATGCCGAGAAAGCCGACCTAGGGACGCTGGCGGCGCTCGCGTCGGTGCCGTCCTGGGCCCTGTCAGGGTCGCAGCTGGTCAACCTGAGCGCGGACGCTCTCGCTGAAGCCAAGGCCGCCGAGCGCGCTCACCTGCAAGCGCTCACGCGCGCTTTCGGGCGTCCTGTGTGCAACCTCGTCCGCCTGTGCGCCGCCGTGGACGGGCGCCGCGACGACTCCGAGGACACCACGCTCTCCGTCGACTGGCGGGACACTGAGGCCCGATCCCTGTCACAAGCCGCCGATGCTCTCGGGAAGCTGTCGCAGACGCTAGGGGTGCCTGCGGCCCTGCTGTGGGACCGCATTCCCGGCGTGTCACCGTCCGAGGCGGCCGGCTGGCGCGAGTACGCGGACGCTCATCCTGACGCGCTCACCTCATACACGCAGGCACTCGCCGGCACCGACGACCCCGGCAAGGTCGCCGCTTTGGAGGAGGAGTGACCCTTATCGGCGACCACCGTGTCGCCGTTGGCGCGCTCGCCACCAAAGCCCGCAACTCCGCAGTCGACCTGTTCGACGTAGTGCTCGACCCGGACAACCTGGACGCGTCGTCCGCGACGTTCGCGTCCCAGACGGCGTCCGCCCTGCGGGGCGTTTCGTCGGGCGTGGACCGGGAAGCCTCCAGGTATTTGAGCGCCTGGGGCCGCGAGCACGGGCGCAGCATGGGGTTCGCCAGGCCGGCCCTCATGGACTCCTCTCTCGACAGGCAGCTGATGCTGTCCGGGCCGATTCGCGTAAAGACTCTCGTGGGGAACGGCATGGACCGCTCTGCGGCGGTCGCGGACGCTCGCCGTCGCGTGGGCGCGACAGCGATGAAGTCTGTGCGGGACCGCGACCGCCTGGACGTTATCTACTCTTGCCGAAAGCAACGCGTCCGCTGCCGCCGCGTGACTGTTGGGAGAACATGTGCTTTCTGTTGCATGCTCGCGGCTCGCGGCCCTGTGTACACGAAAGACACGGCCGCTTTCCAGGCGCACGTCTACTGTGACTGCACGTACGAGCCTGTCGACGTGCCGAACGCGAAATGGAAAGCGACGGAGGCGTCCGACCGCGACCTGGAACTCGTGGACCTGTACGATGAAGCCGTGGCCTCGCAGAAAGCTGCCGGCGCCAGCGGCCTCAGCGACCTCCTGGCCCGCATGCGCCGGTCCGGCAATGGTCTACTGTCGGACCGGGTGAGCTAAACTATCCGCAACACTACGTCAGGAGACGAAATGGCAGACCAGCCCCGAAACGTTCGTGACGCCGACGAGGACGCGAAGCCTCAGCCGGGCGCCACGGCAACCAAGCAGGACACCCCTGCCGCTCAGACCGAGCCGGACGCGAAGCCTCAGCCGGGCGCCAAGCCCGCGGATGGCACGCCGACGAAGCCGGCCGAGGACACAGCCGAGTCGAAGCCGACCGAGGAGGCCGCCCAGGCTGAGTCGAAGCCGACCGAGGAGGCCGCCCAGGCTGACGAGGCGCCCGCACCTGAAGGCCGGCCGGCCGAAGCCCCCGAGCCGGAGGACCCGCGCATCGCCGACCTGCAGGCCAAGCTCGCCGCCGCAACCGCGCAGGCTTCCGCTGTCGTTGCGCTCGCTAACGCCGGCCTGCCCGTCACCCTTGCCGAGGTCGTCGCCGCCGGCAGCCCTGACGACATTGAATCCAACGTGGATGCGCTCGCCCAGGCCATCGCCCTTGTTGCCACCCAGAAGACCCCCCCCGCCCAGCCGTCTCTTCCGCCCGACGCGGATGAGCCAGAAGAGGACATGCAGGCTCGCGCCCGCAGGATCTTCGCCTGACCGAACGAGCACTGAAGGAGAAACCAAATGGCGAACTTCGCAACGACCGGCAGGAAGGTCGTCCTCTCGGACATCGCCTCCCTCCACTACCTGTCCAGCATCGCCCTGACCGTCAACCGTGACGCCGAGGCCGGCTACGAGCGCGGCTACGGCTCGACCGTTGACGTCGCTATGCCCGTTGAGGCCGCCTCTGGCACGCGCAGCAGCGCCCAGCGTGAGGCCCGCACCGCGATCACGTTCGGCGACCTGACCCGCCGGTACGTCCCCGTCAAGCTTGAGGACGAGCTTTACTCCGCGGTCCGGCTGCCTTCCGAGTGGCTGACCTGGACGCTCGCCGACTTCGAGCGCGAGGTCGTCAAGCCTCAGGCCGAGGCCGTCGCCTCCCTCATCCCCGCGAAGCTCGGCGCTGTCATGGCGACCGTTCAGGCTTCGCAGGCCACCGACCCGAACGCCGCCGGCATCGCCTACACCGACGCGAAGGCGCTGAAGTTCAAGGCTGACGGCAGCAACCTCCTCGAGGTTGTTGCCCGCGCCAACCGGATCCTCAACAAGAACAAGGTCCCGTTCATCAACCGGACCCTTGCCGTCGGCCCCGGCGTCGCCGAAGTGTTCCGCAAGAACAAGGACCTCCTGAACGTGTCCTTCTCCGCTGACAACGGCGGTCTGCTGCGCGACGCCACCATCGCGAAGGTTGGCGGCTTCGCTGTCGTTGAAGAGCCCGCACTCCCCGAGGCGTTCTCCGTGTTCTACGAGAAGAACGCTTTCGCTCTGGCTGTTCGCGCCGCCGACGTCCCCGCCGGTGCTACGTTCGGCGACAGCGTCGCCCAGGACGGTTTCGCTCTGCGTCACATCTGCGACTACGATCCGACGTACGCCGAGGACCGCTCCGTCGTGGACGCTTACTTCGGTGCCGCTGTCCTTGACGCCCGTCGCGCTACCGCGGCCGGACTGGCCTGATCGGACCGCATGATGGCTGCTACCCCGCTCGCTTCTGTTGAGGACCTCGCCGGCTGGCTCGGTGAGCCTATAGCTGACGATGCCGACAAGAAGCGGGCGGGGTGGCTGCTCCGCCGCGCCTCCTCCCTTGTTAACGAGGAGGCAGACCGCATCCGCAATCCGTGGACGGCTGAGACCGTTCCGCCCGGTGTTCAGGAGATAGTGCTGTCGTGCGCTGCTCGCGCGTACGACAACCCTGAAGGCTGGACGGGTGAACGTCTTGACGATTGGATGGGGACCGGCAAGAAAGTCGACGAGGCCGGCCTGTTCCTGACGGCGACGGAGCGTCGCGCTCTGCTCGCGTACGCCCCCTCGGGACCGTCCGGGGTCGGCATTCTCCGCACCACGCGCGAAGTATGGCCGCCCGCGTCCCTGAACGCGGCGCCGTACACGTTCGACGAGTGGGTGCAGCCGTGAGCGCCCTCCGGACCCGTCGTCGGCGGGCGGACTGGCTCATGACCGACACGTGCGTCATTGACCGGCCTACCGGCTCCATGAACTGGAACCCCGACACGAAACGCGACGAGCCGACGCTTGAGCGCGTCTACGAGGGGAAGTGCCGGCTGAAGCAGGCCACCATGTACGGGGCGTCACAGACCGTGGGGGGCCACACGTACACGGTGCAGCAGACCGAGCTGCACATCCCGTACGGCTCCTACGACGCCCGCATAGACGACGTCGCCACAGTGACAGGCTACCGGTGCGGCTTCCGCGTGCGCGGCCTGATCAACCTGACGCACGCGACCGCGCAGCGGCTCCTCGTGGACGCGGTGACAGCATGAGCGGCAGCCAAGTCGACGCGTCGCAGCTGACAGCGCTGGCGGCCGACTTCCTGTCCGCCGGCGAAGCTACCGAAGCAGTCAAAGTGTCCGTCCGGAACGCGTTGGACACCGCGAAGGAACGTGCCCGCAAAGACTACGCGGCATTCCCTGACAAGGGGATCGCGAAGGTCGGCCAGGAGTTCTCCTACGACACGAAGGGGAGCGGCGCTGTAGTGGAGGCTCAGTTCGGGCCGTCGAAGCCGCGTGGCGCCCTCGCTAACATCGCAATCTGGGGAACCTCCCGCGGCGGCGGCGGCCTGCCACACCCGGCCGACTACATGGACGACAGTGTCGTCAACGAGATCGGGGACACCATGAACGAGATCGTAAGGAAGCTATCGTGATCAAACTGTCTCCGTTCGTGAAAGCTGTAGAGCGGGCCCTGCGGGAGCGCTGCAAGTACTCCGTGTATCTCGGCGAGGTCACGATCGACAATCCGCCGATGCCGTACGCCCTGGTCGGCTTCCCGAAAGCGAACCTAGGGGACGCACCCACCCTGGACAATGCCGTGTCTGAGATCAGTTTCCTGCAGCCCATTACGACGGTCGCCTCCACAGCGGACCGGCTTCTCGTGGTCCTGGACGACGTGCGCGCCGCCCTGGAGGGCTACGAGCTGCAGGTAGGCCGGCAGCACTGCGAGCCTCTCGTCTTGGAGTACTGCTCCGCCATGCTCCGCGACAACCAAGTGAACCTTCCGGAGAAGAAGCACCCCATGTACGCGGTGGACATGTGGCGGATCCGGGCGGTCAACCGGTTCCACTGAGATACACTGACATCATCTACTGGTACGCCGTCACCGCGGCGGCGGCATGGATAGGAGAGCAAATGGCTACCAGCATCCGTACGCTCGGTGACGGGCGCATCACCCTCGTGGCGCTGGCCGACGACAAGCGGGCCGCTGACCCGAAGAACCCGACCGCCGCCGAGCTGAACGCCGGCCTGCACCTGGAGATGCAGGTCATGAAGTCGGACTACAAGCTCGGCTCAAAGGGAAGCACCAGTGTTGAGGAGCCTGTCCTTGGCGCTGCCGGTAAGGGAACCGTCCCGGGCCCCGCCGAGTATGAGGGCAACGTTTCCGTCTACCAGTTCTTCGACGATGACGGCAACTACGTCACCTCTGACGACTCGCAGGCCTGGGACCTGCTGAAGCGTACCGGCCTTGAGTATGACCTGTACGAGCGTGAGGGCAAGAAGCCTGAGGTTCCGTTCTCTGACGGCGACCACGTCGACTGGTACCGTGTCGCTAACGGCCAGCCGCAGAAGCCTGACGACAGGACGTCGTACACGAAGCGCACCGTGACGCTGTTCATCAGTGATGCCCGGGAGAACGAGATCGTTCTGGGTGGCGGTGTCGCCGCGGCGGCTCCGACGATCACTTCGATCGACCCTGCCGGCAAGAAGGCCGGCGACACGGTCGCTATCTCTGGTACGAACTTCGTTGGTGTTACTGGCGTGACCTGCACGGTCGCTGGTAAGACCGCTCCGGTCGCTTCGTACCGGGTTGTGTCGTCCACGATGATCACCGCGGTGCTGCCTGCTGGCGTCCAGACCGGTAACTTCATCGTCACCAACAGCAAGGGCGCCTCCCCCGGGAAGTCCTACACCGTGGGAGCCTGATAGGCTTTCCCTTACGGGGGCTCGGCCTGGAGTGTTGGCGGTCTCTCCTGGTCGGGCCCCTTCCATTTCCGCCACACCGCTTGACCGCCGCCGGAAGGGACAGTCATGACTGACACGTCGCAGATCACCGAGGTGACCGCTGAGGATCGCACTGGCGACGCGGCTGAGCCTGAGAAGTTCGACCTCGCCCAGTGGATGGCCGGGTTCCAGCCGACCCGGAAAGCCTGCGTGCTGTACGGACGCACGGACCTGCTCGCTGTGATCGACCGTCTCGACGAGGAGGCCCGCCTGCCCGGGCTGACGGACGAGCAGAAGAGGAAGCTTCTCGCTGAGGCGCAGAAGACGCTCGAGGTTCTGAAAGAGTCGGGCGTCGAGTTCGTCGTGCAGACCATGTCCGTGTACGCGCAGAAGGAGCTCATGGAGCGCCTGGGGCACAAGACGAAGGACGACCCGGTCACCCATGAGATGGAGTGCGCTTTCCTTGCCGCCCATATCGTGGAGCCGACCGGTGTGACAGGCGAGGACATCGCCGGCCTGTACAAAGCATCCCCGCAGCAGGTGGAGAAGCTGTCTCGCGTCGTGCGGATGGTCGACACGGAGAGCCCGACTATCACGGCCCCTTTCTCGTTGAAGTCCTGAGCGCCCCGACAGGACAGTGGTTGCGGGCGCGCGTGAAGCACGCCCTGCGATGGGGGCGGCCGCCCACAGGTATCCTGCGTGAGTCGTCGGATTGGGTGCCACAGGACTATGTCCTCGCTGAGGCGTACTCCATGTTCGAGGATTCACTGTGTCCGTGCGGGTGCGGCTACCCGCGCGGCGTTGCGTGGGACGAAATGATGGACGGATGGTTCGAGGTCCGCCAGGAAGTGTGCTACGCGAAAGCAGCCCGAGAGCAGTGGGAGGCTGAGCATGCGGAACGGAATCGCGATGGTGAGCTGATCGACCCGCCGAAGAAAGGTGCGCTCGTCTATGTCGCGGACACGCGCGATGAGGTCTAGGTAGACTGGAGGCCGGTTAACGTCGGAAGGGGCCGTGGTGGCAGATCGTACAGTCGTAGTGAAGCTGACGGCGGATGCGTCCGGCGTGAAGGCTGGCATGTCCGAGGCGTCCGCGGCAACGAAGAGCGCCGCGGACGCGATGCAGGGCGCCGGCCAGGCCGCGCAGGGCGCCGGCGACCAGATGGGGAACGCCTCCGACAAAGGCAAGACCGGCCTTGCCGGGCTGGCTGACTCGGCCCGTCAGAACGGTGCCGCGTGGACAACGCTCGGCACGACCGTGGCCGGCGCGGGTGCGGGCTTGCTCGGCTTGGCGGGGATGGCAGGCACGATGGCTGCGAACTTCGACGCGTCCATGTCGTCCGTGCAGGCGGCCACCCACTCCTCCTCCGAGGAGATGTCTCAGTTGCGAGAGGCCGCCATTCAGGCCGGCGCCGACACGGCGTTCTCTGCGACTGAGGCTGCTTCTGGTATCGAGGAGCTAGCCAAGGCGGGCGTTTCCACGAAGGACATCCTCGCGGGAGGCCTGAGCGGGGCGCTGGACCTGGCTGCCGCCGGTGAGATCAGCGTGTCCGAGGCCGCGGAAACCGCGGCTACGGCTATGGTCCAGTTCAACCTGTCCGGCGACAAAGTCACGCACGTCGCCGACTTGTTGGCTGCAGGTGCCGGTAAGGCGCAGGGGGGCGTGCATGATATGGCGTACGCCCTGAAACAGTCCGGCCTTGTAGCTTCTCAGGCCGGCCTGAGTATCGAGGAGACGACGGGTTCAATCGCTGCGTTCGCGTCTGCCGGTCTGATCGGTCAGGACGCAGGCACGTCGTTCAAGACGATGCTCCAGCGCTTGGAGAATCCGTCTAAGGGCGCGAAGAACGCCATGGATGACCTAGGCATCCACATTTACGATGCGCAGGGGCACTTCATCGGGATCACTGCCGTCGCCGAGCAGCTGCGCAACGGCATGAAGGACCTCGGCGAAGAGGAACGCAACACGGCGATGAGCACCATCTTCGGCTCGGATGCTATCCGCGCCGCGAACGTGCTGTATAACGAGGGCGGCGAGGGCATCCAGGCCTGGATCGACAAGGTTGACGATGCCGGCTACGCCGCTGAGACTGCCCGTTTGAAGCAAGATAACCTGAAGGGCGACATCGAGAAGCTGGGCGGATCCTGGGAGACCGCCATGATCAAGATCGGCTCCTCTTCTCAGGCCCCAGTGCGTTCTGTCGTCCAGCACATCACCTCCCTAGTAGACAAGCTCGGCGAGCTTGGCAGCGGGACGCAATCGATGATCTTCAATTTCGCCGCGTTCGGAGGGGCTGCGCTGACGGCGGTTGGCGGACTCATGGTGATGGCCCCGAAGATCGTTGAGATCAAGGACGCGATGAACACGCTGAACTGGACCGCGGCGGGCTTGAAGGGCAAGTTGAGTGAGGTCGCCACTGGCATGACTGGCTTCGGTAGGGCTGGGCGCATGATGATCACCGCTGCCCTGATCGAAGGCGTGAAGCACTACGGTGACGAGGTGCGCCGCACCGGCGTGTCCGTAGACGAGATGGCATCGGCGCTCGCGCACGGCGGATCCGTCATGAACAACTTGGATTTCGACAAGGGGAAGTACTCCCTGCAGGAGTACTCGCAGGCTCTGGCGGACATTAGCCGCCCGTCCGTGTGGTCCTCCGTGCAGCAGCACCTGGCGTCATTCGCCGACGGGATCGCGGGGGCTTTCGGGGCGGACACCCGCTCTGACCTGCAGCGCACGAAAGACGCCCTCGAGACGACAGGCAAGGCGCTGTCGGGAATGTCGACCGATGAGGCTGTGTCACAGTTCAAGAAGCTGTCATCCGAGATGACGAACGGCACGAACAAGTCGATGATCGACCTGATCAACTCGATGCCGGACTTCAAGGCCCACCTCAATGAGGTCGCCAAGCAGATGGGACTGACCGCGGACGACAACACTCGTCTCGCTATTGCTCTCGGCCAGATCGACCCGAACGCCCAGCAAGCCGCCGGCGGTACTAGCCAGCTGGACGCTGCAATCCGCAAGGCCAAGGAGGGGACCGACCAGATCGTCCCATCCATTGAGGAAGTCATCAAGGGGATCAAGACCTACGGTGATACGGTGATCGCAAACTCCAACGCGGACATCAAGTTCCAGGAGGCGCTGAAGAACGTGAATGACGCCGTCAAAGAGAACGGCGCCACGCTGGACATCACGACAGAGAAGGGGCGTAAGAACCAGAGCGCCTTGAACGACCTGGCGTCTGCGACGTTCGCGCAGGTGCAGGCAGCGCAGGCGGCCGGCGCAGGGCAGGATGAACTGCAGTCCAAAATGGAGACCGGGCGCGAGGCGTTCATCTCAGCTGCGGAATCCATGGGGCTTACTGAGGATGAGGCGGTTGAGCTCGCCGACAAGTACGGGCTGATCCCTGACAAGATCAACACTGAGGTCACGGCCGACACGACGCAGGCGACTGAGGCCGCTGACGGGGCGACTGCGGAGATCAACGGAATGACGGGGACGATCAGCATTTCCGGCGATGCCGCGCAGGCGGACTACACTCTGACGGTCACCGCCGACTCTGTGAATGGGACGACGGGTGTCATTGACATCGACGCAGATAATGACAAGGGGTTGGCGGGCCTGCAGAATACCGTCCAGACCATTGACAACAGCGACGGCACCGTCTCCATTCTCGGTGACGCCACTGGGGCACGATGGGAGAAGGACTCCATTCACACGGAGATCGACGAGACCACGGGCACCGTGACGATCTCCGGCAATGACCAGGCGTCCGGGAAGGTGCGCACGGTCAAGTACAACATCGACCAGCTGCACGACAAGGAGATCAGCATTACCACCAGGATCAAGCAGATCTTCACGTCCGTCGGCCACTGGATTGGTGACCACGTGCCGAAAGGTTCCTGGTTGCGCGCTGAGGGCGGACCGATCACCCCGATCAAGGGGTATGCGAACGCAGGCGCCGTCCACGGTCCTGGCGGCCCGAAAGACGATTGGATCCCGGCGTGGCTGTCCAATGGGGAGCACGTCTTGACGGCAGCCGAGGTGGCGGCTGCCGGCGGCCAGGATGCCGTGTACCGGCTGCGGAAGCTGATACGTGACGGTGACATCAAGCGCTACATGGAGGCGACTCGCTTCGCCGACGGGGGCGCCGCTGGCGCTGTCTCGCCGTCTACAGGTGGGGTCGGCGGGGTTTCCGTGAAGACACTCCGCCGCGCGATGGACGGCATGAACCTGGAGCTGACTATCGACGGGCAGACCACACTGACGTCTAGAATGAGGACTGTCGCCGACCAGCGAGTGGTGACCGCCTACCGCATGAGCAGGAGATGACATGGCAGACCAGTGGATGGCCGGGTTCACGGCGACGCATACGGGGCTCTTGAGTGTCGTCCCGGAGCCGTCGCCGGAAGGGTACGCCTCCTACCCGGTGTACGTCACGTCCGACAATGACCGGGTGTTGATCTGGCATCCGCAGGACCGGTCCGCGGTGTCTGACCCGCTCGCCCCGATCGGCATTCCAACCACGTACACGCAGGCCGGCCTGCCCCCGGTGACGTTCACCCGCCGTTCCACGGGGTCGGACATCATCTCTGACTGGTCGGGGCACGTGCGCGCCCGCGTCGACTTGATGCCGTCCACGTCGTACACGTACGAGGGCGGCCTGTCCACGGTCACCGCTTCGACCGGTGTTGTAGACCGTTGGAGTGCGACCCCTTCGCCGCGGGCGACAACGATCGAGTGCCGCACGAAGACCTTGGATGACTTCCGGACGCTTCGTGACCTCGTGGAGATGGCCGGATACCTGATTGTCGCCCACGACACGGAGAGGTGCCGTATCCCCGGGTGCACGATCGAGCCGATCCGTGTAGTCGCCGTATCGAAGGCTACCGGCGAGCAGACTGAGGCGCGGGCTCGTGGGACTGTGGAGTGGCAGCTGTCCGTGACGGAACGGTCGAAACGGAAGATCTACACGGACGCAGAGCATGCCGGATGGACGTATGGCGCCACCTACGCGAAGGCGGGCGTCAGTTTGGGGACGTTCTCCCCGTGCGTGACGTGGGGGGAATGGCTGCAATTCGAGAAGGATGTCCACGACGGCAAGGTTCAGCAGCACCTCACGTACCTGTGGGGTGGCCCTGACCGTCCGGAGGACGACAAGGCGATCGGTGGGGAACGGTCTGATAACTGGTCGCCGCATGGGAGGCCGACCCGTGGCGGTGGCGTGCGCAATGTGACGCCGACCGCCGGTACGCGGAGCTTCCGGCAGTCGCAGCCGGGGCACCGCATTCACTTGTCCGTGTACGCCCGGCGGATCACCCAGGACAAGTATGGACTGTCGAACGTCAGTGTGGGCTTGTGGTGTTCGGACGGGTTCGGTGATGCTTCGATGAACAGAGCCTTCGTGTACGACGCCGCCAGTGTCACAAAGTCCCTCCCGGACGACAACGGGTGGGTACTGATCCAGGACGACGTAACCGTCCCGGACGGGAAGCCGTGGATCACCCCGTACATCCTGCTCGACGGCGCGAATGTGCCGTTGGTGGAGTTCGGGGAGCTGACGATGGCGGACATGGACGCGCAGCAGAGCTCCACCCTGCAGACCCGCACATACCATGACGTGTGCGTGCTGCTCGCGGGACAGGAGGACCGGAAGTGAGGCCCGGCCCGAGCATCCCCGAGATGAATGATGCGGGCCGCTGGTCCGCACGGATGGACATCCGCTACGGTCCCAGGCTGTTCAAGAACATCCCGATGACGTCCTGCTCTCTGGATTGGGGGGAGCTGAAAGTGGATGGCACGTCCGCCTCTGCGCCGGCGTCCCTGCGTGTGGGTGCCCCTGACGACTACGCCCCGCAGCATGAGGGGGACTTCTACTCCAACTATGGGCAGATGATGTGCCCGTCCGTGATCTGCGAGTTCGAGCACGGCGGCAAGTATGAGATCCCCTTCGGGCGGTTCCGCATCACGGAGACGTCGCAGTCGCCGGAGTCGACCCCCGTGCAAGGGAAGGATCTGCTGCTCGACTTGGAGGAGAACCCTCTGTCATGGCCGCACTCTCCGCACCCCGGGGGCACGCTGATCACGGAGATGAACCGCCTGAACCCGAACCAAGGCATGACGGCGGTCCGTGTCCCGGACTCGCGCCGCGACTACCAGATCAGCCCCTACCTGCAGCTGCCCACGGATCTGCTCGTGTCGATGTCGATGATCGCGAAGGAGGCGGGGTGTGGGCTGCGGATGTCATACCGCGGCGAGATCGAGGCGTATCCGCTGCCGACGCCGTCCTCGGCGCCCGCGGAGACGTACTCGCAGGAGTCGCACATGGTGATCGGGGCGGCCCCTGTCCAGTCGCCGTCGGGGCGCATCCCGAACTGGTACTCCGTCGTGGCGAAGGGGGACGGGTCCCGCCAGTACACCGTCCACAAGGGGGACTCGTATGAGTCTGCTGTGAAGGACGACGAGAAGAACAAGACTGAGGTTGAGATGGCGATCGACAACCTCTACCTGAACAAGGAACGTGTGTGGGCGGAGAACGCGACCCCCACCTACCAGAAGGATGCGGCGCGCTGGTCGTGGTCCAGGCAGCTGAACCCGCACTGGACGCGCACGGAGAACGGCTGGAAGTCTGACTACGACTTCAACTTCTACGTGAAGATGAATCAAGCGTACGGCTACTACCATCCGTCCTGGTATGGGTGGGTGTCGAAGACCACTGACCTGTCATCGCAGAAGTCTTGGGACAAGGTTGTCGAGGAGGCCAACAGGTGGGCGAAGTTCGGTATGGACCGGGCGAAGTCGTGGCGCGTCCAGCTGGTCGCCGACCCGCGCATCGAGGTCGGTGACGTGATCGCCGTGGAGTACAAGCGGGGGAAGTGGTGCGTCGTGTCTGTGACGTCTTTCTCTTTGGACCTGATGGATCCGTCGCAGCCGATGACGCTGACTGGCGCGGAGCTGCGCAGCTGGTGAGACGGTACACTGTGGTGCATGACCGCATCTGACTTCAGCTCGGCCGGGTCCTTGTTCTTGGATATGCAGGACGCTCGGAAGAGTCACGCCGCCTCCGACTCCATCACCCGCTGGGTGAAGGGACAGGTGGTTGATACGCCCGACACGGACCCCACACTGCCTGCGGGGTGGGTTCGTGTCGGGATGCCGTACAACGAGCCTGACACGTACGTGACCGGGGAGACGCCCGGCCTGTACACGTGGAAGGGGGCGATGGTCACCGTCAGGATGCACTCGGATGGGACGCTCCTGTCGATCAGTGACGGCCAGGATGAGCCTGGCGACGAGCGAACCCAAGTAGAACGTCTCGGGCCGGCCGGCCGGGAGATCGCCGGCGCCATGTCTGACGCTGTGAAGGCGCAGAAGGCCGCAGAGGAGATCAAGGGGCGCGCGGACGTGGCTGCGAAGGACGCCGCCGCCGCCCAGAAAGCCGCCCTGGATGCGAAAGCCAGTGCGGATGCCGCCATGCAGAAAGCGACAACGGTGGAGGGGCAGGCGTCCGGCCTGGACGGCAAGATCACTGCCGCCCAGAAGGCCGCCGATGAGGCGAGGGCTGCGGTCGCTGGCGCTGACGCCAAGGCGACGGACGCGCAGAACAAGGCGCAGGCGGCCCTGGACGCGGTGAAGAAGTCCGGCGATAACGCTGCCGCCCTGGCGGCGGCGACTGAGGCGAAGCAGGCCGCGGACGCTGCTGGAACGCTCGCCCGGCAGGCGCAGACGGCCGCCCACCAGGCCCAGGCGTCTGTTGCGGATGCCGCCCAGAAGGCGGCGAAGGCGCAGACCTTGGCTGAGAAAGCTGACGCGAACGCCGCGGCCGTGAAGTCGACGGCGGAGTCCGCTGACGCTGCAGCGAAGAAGGCGGCGTCGGATGCGGCTGCAGCACAGGCGTCCTACAAGTCGCTGCAGGCGACCGTGTCCGCGAACTCCGCGGACCTGGTGGCGGCGAAGTTGAAGGCGGATCAGGCTACGAAGGACGCGGTAGCTGCGAAGGATGCTGCCTCGAAAGCCACCGCTGATGCGCTTGGGGCTCGTCAGGCCGCCGACGCTGCCTCGAGCAAGGCGTCCACACTGGCCGGCCAGGTGACGGTGTCGCCGTCCGTGCCGGTCTCGGCTGACGGGCAAGGGAAGCCGAAAGGCGCCGTGTGGTTCGTGCAGGACGGCCAGGGCGTCCTTACGTCCCAGTACACATGGGATGGCGTGAAGTGGTCGCTCATGCCGGTTGACGGTTCCGTCATCAAGGACGCGACGATCACGTCCGCGAAGATCGGGAACGCGGCGATCGGGTCCGCTCAGATCGCTGACGCGGCGATCACGGACGCGAAGATCGGGGGCCTGTCCGTCAGTAAGCTCCTGGTGACCGGGGGGGCGAAGATCCCCCGGGCTGTGATCGACCAGCTCGCATCGGATGAGGCGTTCATCGGGAAGCTGTCCGCGAACTCCGTGACGGTCGACCCGGAGAACATGCTGCGCGACCCGGGGTTCACTGGATCCCCGTCGGGGGTGTGGGCTCCGTCCGTTCCGGCTGGCGGCAGTGTCGCGTTCGTGTCGGACGTTAAGGACGCGCCTGGCGGGAGGTCGTCGGGGGCTCGCCTGGTAGGCGGCAGCACGTCGGAGGCGCAGCTGAATCAGCAGTTCAAGGTCCCTGCCGGGAAGGTGTGGGTCTTGCGGCTTACGTACCGCTACTTGCAGGGGTCTGCTGGTGGCTTGCAGTTGAAGGTCGGTGGGACGTCACTCCCCGCGTTTCCGTACAAGGATACTGGGTGGCACACGGAGGACGTGGATTGGTCTCCTGCCAGCTCGGTGGCGGGCGGCGTCTGCCAGGTGTGCGCGGGCAAGGGCACCAAGGCTGAGGTTGCCGCGATCGTCTTGTGTCAGAAGGTGGGTGCGACCATGCTCGCCCCGGGCAGTGTGACGTCTGACGCGATCTACGCCAGCAAGGAGCTGTGGGCGAAGGTCAGTGCGTTCGGGTCGGTGACCACGGAGATGCTGACCGCGGGGAAGGCGACCATCACCGGCGATGCGGTGATCGGCAATCTGAAGGGCAACAACATCTTCGGGTCCAAGATCGTCGGGTCGTCCATGTACGCGTACTCCGAGTCTGCTGAGTCACTCAACAAGAAAGGGTTGCCGTATAAGGCGGTCGACGCGGATGAAGGCGACTGGAACTCCCAGGCGATCCCTATGACGCGCGTGTGGGCGAACCGGTACGGCGGCTCTGACGCCGATGGGGTGTGCACGATTACGTCTGCGTCGGATACGGAGATGACCGGCAAGTACACGTCGCGCCTGGACTTCACGTACAACGCCTGCTGGGAGACGTACGTGGACCTCCCTGACGGTGATGTGTTTGATGCGACCCTGGATTTCTGGTGCGCTGACACGGCGGGGACGTCTGAGATGGAGATCGTCCTGCTGCGCGATGGCATCGAGTTGTCCCGCAACCGCACCTTGGACGGATGGCAGACGATCAGTATCGCGAACTGGAAGAAAGGCGACGCGGGAACGCGACGCTACTACCTGCGCGTTTTCCCGCTGTACTCGCCAACGAACGTGTCCTTCAAGAACCTGAAGCTTTGGTATCGGACGGCGTATGACACGTCGTCGATCCGCCTGAAAGGCAACTCCCTGCTGTTCCGCCAGTCGCAGCCGGACGACAAAGGGACGAACTCGTGGTTCCGTTTCACTAACGGACAGATGTATGCGGCCGGCACCAACCAGCTGGAGTATCAGCGCCCGCTTAAGTCGTTGGTCATGCCGCCGCACTTCATTGGGACAACGAACCAGCAGCGCATCCTGCAGCGGAACTACTGGGAGTGGTGGCCAGGGAAGCTGCAGAACGACACCGAATGGTTCGAGTACGACGCCCAAGACTTCCGTATCGGGAAGAACAACATCCCGCAGGCGGTGTACAGCGGCCTGTACTGGGTCACTATCCAGGTGACCGCGTCGAGTCACTACTCGTCGCTCTGGACGACGCTGCTCGTGGAGCTGAACCCTGCGGGTAACTGGGATCTGGCTGTCGGGAACTCCGTC
>ERZ772953.30-NODE-30-length-31742-cov-10.158267_pt1 | contig 31742 bp, 43 predicted proteins | sample MGYA00580685_ERZ772953 | MGnify/ENA primary metagenome ERZ772953 (study PRJEB29015, sample SAMEA2738080) | human oral metagenome | biome: human oral; feature: human-associated habitat; material: saliva | place: China | collected 2209 ...
ACACAATCCATCTCTACGCTAAAAAAAGCGAATTCGTGAAGAAATGGCTTAATGATAAAAAGAACCAAGAACTTTTCGCTCGAGCATGGTTGACTGACTATGAGGCTGAGAAGGAAGCAAATTACAGAGTCAAGTTAAAAAATACAAATGACTATTTAAACGAAACAGAGGTTGGATTTCATTTTTACAACAATTGGAAAAATAACAAAACATTTACACGAAAGGAACTAGAATATTCTGATTTTAGCTGGGTACTTGATTGCCCAGGGATTGAGCTTGAGGAGGTTGAGGAATGACTGAAATAATATTAAAGAACCCTTATTTTGAAGAAAAAATCAAGGTGAAAGAAAGTTACAAGCGTATAGCTAATAGTTTAGATTGGATAGAAACAGGTAATTTAGAATTTCTGACACTACAACAGATTGAACCTACTGAAACTATCATTACGATAAATCCTAAACACTTTGCAAAAATTGAATTTTATAAAATAGAGGAGGTGGATGGATGATACAAACGCTTGAAGAAGCAATGAAGAATCAAAGTAAACGCATAAAAATCCCAAGAGAAATCAGACCGTTTGATGTGGGTTATCGAATAGTAAATAAATACGGTCAAGCGCTCGCTTTAAGAAATGGGGCAAGTATATTTGCTTTACCTTCACTAGCCGAAAAAGCGATAAAGAAAGAGTTTGGAAAATATGATCCAGACTTTGATATCGAAAAACATTTTGTCGAAGAGGTCGCTGTTGTCAATTTAAGTAAATTTCACAGTTTTTTTGAGGAGGTAGAGTGATGGCATTGACGCTTGGAAGTAGTATTACTGAGCTTATTCTTGAAATTGGTAATATTTTAAACTCTCCTGACAACAATACAACAACTTTCGAACTTGAAATTCCAAATCAGTCTTTCTTTCTAGAAATAAATGTGAAACCAAATAAAAAGGAAAAAGAGGCAATGAATCCATATGTTGTGAAAAAAATTATGAGAGATGAAAACTCTGTTTTCGATAAAGACAATAATTACCACAAACAGAAGGAAAAAGAAAGACATAATCCGATCTTTAAACGAAAGAATTCAAAAAAGTAAGGAGGTGGACGATGAGTTATGATTTACCAAGCGAAATACAATTATCTGAAGAAGAGACAGAACTTGAGTATTACGAACGAATACTCAAAATGCTGCCATTATATCCTACCCCTCTTCTGACACATGCTATAGCTTATGTCTGTACCAAAATTGACCGATTGAAGGAAGCTGAAAAACGAAAGTTAGATAGCAAGGAGTAGAGTGATGGGAGATATAAAAATATTAGACGCTTGTTGTGGCAGTCGTATGTTTTGGTTTGATAAAAATGAGAGTCATACAACTTTCATGGACATCAGACAAGAAAAATTTGAAATACATAGGAAAAAGGTAAACGTAAACCCTGACGTTGTCGGAGATTTTCGTGATATGCCATTCGATGATGAAACATTTAATCTAGTAGTATTTGATCCACCACATTTGAAATGGGCAGGTCAAAACTCAATTATGCGATCACAATATGGCCAGCTGGATAAAGTTACCTGGTCGGAAGATTTAACCAAGGGTTTTGAAGAATGTATGAGAGTTTTAAAAGTTGGAGGTACTCTAGTTTTTAAATGGTCTGATTGTCAAATCAACGTCAAAGAAGTTCTTAAATCTGTACCTTTTAAACCGTTGTTTGGACAACAAAGAGGTAATACGCATTGGATGACGTTTATGAAATTCGAGGAGGTCATAGATTGAAACGATTCATAGCAATCTGGATTCTGCTATCTGCTGGATTAAATATCTGGCAGATGGACAGGATTCGAGATTTAGAAGAGAAGAAGCCGATGGTTATCTATAAGGCGGATAACGCAGGCACTGAAGTATTCGGTAAGGTCGTCGAGAAAGGACGACACGGCAAGCTATACACGATCACAATTCGTGATTACGGGGTGTTCGTAGTTACGAAGGACGTGTATGAGAAGGTGAAAGTTGGAGATGAGGTAATGCTGTGAAATTTCTTGACTTATTCGCATGGATTGGTTGTTTAAACCTTTAAAAAGAAAGAGGAGAATAATGGCAAAAAATATTTTAATGGATTTAGCGTTTGAGAATCTTCACAAATGCATGGGAATTTCTGATTGGAACGAATCTGATGAAGTAATTCTTATTAGTTCAGCTAATAAAGAAGAAATTGAAGCAGATAAAAGTTATCGTTCAGCCGAAAAATGTAATTATCTTGGCAAACGAATCTGTATCTTTTGCACACAGGTAAAGAAAAATAATTACATTACGCTACATAAATCTATGTTAGAAAAAATCATCAAGACAATGGAATCATTTACAGATGTTGAATAGGAGTTATCATGAACACACTAGAAAATGTAAAACAATGGTTTATAGACCGTGATTTAGAGAGCGGTGGACGGCTGGACAAGCAGTCACTTAAACTTAGTGAGGAGTTCGGTGAATTATGTGCAGGCTATCTCAAGAAGAATGAGAAGCTAACCAAAGATAGCATTGGAGATTGTGCAGTCGTGATTGTTGGTCTGGCGTTGTTGATAAAAGCGGATGTGAAGGAGATTTTTAAAACATCAGAAAATGATAGAGAGTTAATGATATGTTTTAGTCATTTAAGTAGAAATATAAGCGATTTTCAGATTTACCAAGATTCATTTTGTAAAGATCGTAAATTAAGTCTGATACGTACAATTCGGTGGTTAAAATCAATCAGCAATGCACTTGGTTATAGCTTCGAAGAATGTTTTGAACTGGCTTACCAAGAAATCAAAGACCGCAAGGGTCGTTGGATTGACGGTTCGTTTGTTAAAGAGGAGGATTTGGTATGATACCAAAATTTAGAGCGTGGATAAACACAGAGAAACGTATGATTAAAACATGTGACCTTCTTGATATTGACTATGAGAATGAAGTGGTCACGACTCAACGAGTTTACTTTTACTTTGATAATGGTTTACCAGACGGTAGAGATTTAGATAACTTTGTTTTTGAAGAAATCGAACTCATGCAATCAACAGGACTCAAGGATAAGAATGGGAAAGAGATTTTTGAGGGGGATGTAGTTAGACAAGTACGAACCCAACCAACAACGGAAAATGAAATAATTATAGGTGTTGTAACCATGATTGAGGGCGCTTGGTTGATTATGAACGATTGTGAGCAATTAGCTAGCAAATTGTGGTCAGAAACTGACGAAAACGAAATCATCGGCAATGTTTGGGAGGATGGTGATTTAATTGACGGTAAAAAGACAAGCGAAAATTGAATTTAGTAATGAGTGTGAATGTCTTGTTGATTATTCTGAATTAGAGAAGGCAATCTTGTGGTATCAGAAAAAAACTTCTTTAAGGAGGAAAAAGATATATTTACACGGTCACTATCCTGCTGTTTCAATTCATAACGAAAAGATTCATATACACAGACTTTTAATGCAATACTGGTTGAAAACAAGAATTCCATTTGAGTATAGTGTGCATCATTTGAACGAGAATAAGTTAGATGCAAGAAAAGAAAACCTATCTTTGATATTAAATAAGGCTCACAATAGAGAGCATAATAAAGGACGCATTTTTTCAGAGTCTCATAGGAGAAGAATCAGTATGGCAAATCATAATAGAAAAGGTTTAAAAATGAAAAAGCGTGTTCTTATACCATTAGAAGAGTTGAAAGCTTTTCTAAACGAAGGTAAGTCAATAAATTGGATTGCATCATATTATGGGTGTGATTGGTCTACTGTTAGAACGAGAATCTACGAGAACCCTGAACTTTTGGAGGTAAATCATGACACTATTCGATGAAGTACAGAAACTTAGCTCAGAAAGTCACGCAAAATGGTTTGAGCGATATTTTGAGAAATATAACCTAGAACAAAAACTAAAAACTTCTGCTCAAAAAGGTTATACAGGTTATTTAATCGATGTTTGGTCAGTTAGAGATGAATATCTCAGGAATCGATTAGGAGATGAAAGAACGTTGGAAGCGTTAAGAGAATTATTAGGAGCTGGCTTTACTGTCAAATATAAGCTTTATCTATCTAAAAATATTTTCACTGGACAAGATTTCGTTTCTAACAAGAAAATTCACATAACCTGGTAATAAAAAAAGCCAAGACACCCTCTGTCTCAGCTAATAGTTCTCGCAAAGACTATTATACCACAAAAGGAGATAGAGAGTGAATAAGGCTAAAGAGCTATTAAAAGAATTACAAGATCTGGACATGGACATTCAAAGCCGTATAGATGAAATCAATGAGCTTGAGGCAGGCTTGCTCTCAAGTCCCAAGTGGTCAGATGTCAAAGTCCAAGGCGGACAGACTAGAAAAGTTGATGACGTCTATACTCAGCTTGTAGTGATGAAAACGGCTATAGAACAGGATACAAAGGAAGTTATTAACAGGAAACTTGAACTAGGTAGAATGATTAACAAGCTGACAAATCCAAAAAGCAGGTCTGTTCTTAGAATGACTTACATTACTAAGACTTACATTGAGGATATTTGCGACAATTTGAGAATTAGTAAGGCAACTTATTACAGATTACGCAAACAGGCTGAGTCTGAACTAGAGGAGACTATCATAGACAAAGTGAGCTAAAGTGAGTGCGCATGAAGTCTAAAATCTGTTAGAATGGTAGTATCAAGAATTAAGGGTGAGCATCAATATATCACTCATTAACTTAAAAATGGTTGCAGCAGCGACTGGACCTTGCATGATTGCGTAGCTACTTATATCCTAGGTAAGTTATAAGCTAGAGGGTTTGATTCCCTCAGAGGTTGTTAATGACTACAAAAAAATAAAAAAAGAAAGTATTTCAAAATAGATTCCTAATTAACAAGCAAGGTAGTAGTCGCCTTGTAGTAAGGACATAGCTCAAGTGGTAGAGCGGTAGGTTGTCACCCTATTGGTTGCAGGTTCAAGTCCTGCTGTTCTTATGAGAGGTCTTAAAAAGGTCGCACATCGTGTGGCTTTTTATTTTTGAAATGATTGTATGAAACCAAAGAAGCTAATAATACTTGGTGGTAGAAGAACCTCAGTAGACTACGACCAACGAAACGATGAGTACACAGAGTACAATCGTACTCGCTGGAAGTACGACAAGGATGTCAAGAGGTTCTATAATTCATCTATTTGGAAGCGAACAAGCAAACAAGTCTTGCTTGAATCTGATTATGTCTGTGCGATGTGTGGAGATGAAGCAACAATGACTGACCACATCGTAAGCGTTAAGAGAGATTGGTCGAGGAGATTAGATCGGACCAACCTGCAAGCGAGTTGTAAGAGATGTAATGATAAGAAAGCAATTCAAGAAAGATGTTCAATAAGTGTAAAGTAGTAGTAAACAATATGGATTTAACTATTAAAACACGAATGAAAATTGAATCAGATTAAGGATAACGTAAGGAAATACGGTTAATTTTGTACGGAAATACCCCCTTTGTTTTTGAACGGGGGTATATAACGTTCGGGAATAGGAACGCTGCCCTCTTCTGTGCAAAAAATTCCGTTTTTGAAATGTTTTAACTGTAAAAAATGATGTAAAGGAGGTGTCTCATGGGACGAAAAATGAAGATAGTAGAATCGACTAAAAGTCATTTAACAAAAGAAGAGAAAATTGCCAAAAAAACCATACAGGAAAAGGCTTCAGATGGTTTGGATGCTTTGCAATTAACGCCACCAAAGCACTTCGACCCAATTGCAAAAGCAGAATACAAACGTGTGATTGAAGACCTTAGAAAACTACCCCTAAGGAATCTAGATCGGGCAGTATTGGAAACATATTGTACCTGGTATGCGGTCTACAAAGAAATCTCTCGTGGATTGCAAAAGGAAGGATATGTTTATGAAACAGAAAAGGGTAAGGTTCTACCAAATAAGATGTTGTATAGTTTAGAACGTGCTACTACTAATCTATCAAGAGCAGCATCGCAATTGGGATTAACCGTGGATAGTCGCATGAAATTATTTGTGCCACAAGTTGAAGAAAAGAAAACAAGTATTTTTGATAAGTTCGGAGGGTGACGATGAATAAGTACCAAGAATTAGTTAATCTAATTAAGAAAAATAAGATGACAATCACGAAAAAAGCTTGCTATGATTCACAAAGTGGTTGGTCTGGAGCAAACATCATCATAAAAGATGATCAAGATTTTGAATTTGATTTGTCTGGTAATGGATACTGCTTTAATGATAATCAAGTTGATGAAGCGTTGTCGGCCATTAAAAGTTATCTTGAATATAAAAACTTAACTACGTTCGAAGCATTTAAAAAATACATAGAGAATAAAGCTATTTCTAAATAGAAATGGCTTTTTCTATTTTAGGCCGTTGGTGTAGAGGAAACATAACAAGCTCCAACCTTGTAGTCGTGGGTTCGATTCCTGCACGGTCTGTTACGTGCTAGAAAGGAGGTAAAGTATGGCATACGATTACTCTTGTATCCATGAAAAATATCATGATGTAGCATATGAATATGCAAAAGATGTAATCGATGGGAAACGAAATGTCAGTAAGAAAGTTTATAAAGCGTGTTTACGTCACTTACGAGATTTGGCGAAAATTCCCAATAGCGATTACGACTACTTCCCGAATATGGCACAAAATCCGATAGATTTTATCGAAATGCTACCAGATGTTAAGACTGGCAAGCCATATCCACTGGCTGATTTTCAGAAATTCATCTTATCGAGTTTGTACGGTTGGAGGAAAAAGTCCGATGTAAGTATACGACGATTTAAGAAAGCACTAATCAGCTTGGCCAGAAAGAACGGAAAGACAATTCTTGTAGCAGGTATTTTACTTTATGAGTTTTTGTTTGGCCGCAATCCAGCAATGTCTAGACAGCTTTTTTGTACCGCAAATGATAAAACCCAAGCTAAAATCGCTTTTGAGATGGCTCGGAAGCAACTGGACGCGTTGAGGGCACAAGATGAGGACGTCAGGAAGGCCACAAAGCGTGTCAGAGAAGAGTTGAGGAACTTGGTGGATGAATCCTATATCCGTCCGTTAAGTCGCGATACAGGGGCTGTAGATGGCTTTGAACCATATGTCGGAGTGTTGGACGAGTTCGCAGCATCGAAAACCAATGAGATGATTGAATTGCTTGAATCTGGTCAAGGGCAGTTGGACAATCCGTTAATTTTGATTATTTCAACAGCTGGACTAGATTTGAACGTGCCGATGCACACAATCGAATATCCATACATTGAGAAAGTTCTTGATGGAGATGTTGAGAATGACGAATATTTTGCATTTATTGCTGAACAAGATGATGAAAAGGAAATTACGGATGAAGCCAACTGGATAAAATCAAATCCAATTCTTGAAGTTAAAGCACTCCGTGACAAGATGATGGCCTACCTACGAAAACGTAGGAAGGTATCACTTGAAACTGGAACGGTGAATGAAGTTCTGGTTAAGAACTTCAACATGTGGAGACAATCCTCTGAAGAATCTTACATGGATAAAGAAAGTTGGTCTAAAGTTAAGATTGATAAACCAGATACGAGAAAACGTAGAGTTTGGCTAGGTGTTGACGTAGGTAGGTCAAGCGACTTGTTTTCTATTTCTCCAATGGTGATGATGGATGATTACTGGTATGCGGATAGTTTTTCTTTTGTAGCCACTAAATATGGTTTAATCGCTAAAGAAAAGAGAGACGGTGTTTCTTATACCAATTTGGAGCGAATGGGCGAATGCGAGATTACCACTCTTGAAAGTGGTGTTATCGATGATGAGCGTGTTCTTGAGAAGATTGAAGAAATGGTTTATGAGAATGATTGGGAATTGCAGGGTATTTATTTTGACCCTTACCAGTTTGGTTCGTTATTGACCATGATTGAGAAACGACATCCTGAGTGGCCTTTGACGCAAATACCACAGACCACCATGGTTTTGAACATGCCTACCAAGCAATTCCGTGATGATGTCCGATTAGGGAAGATAAAACATAGCGGAAATCAGTTGCTAACTATGGCAGTGAATAACGCTTATACTCGTGTCGATAACAACGGTATGAGGATTGATAAGAATAAAAATAGCAATAAAATCGACCCTTTGGATGCACTTTTAGATGCGTATGCAGCTTGCTATTTAGAACCATTTGACGGGACAGGTTACTGGACGAACGAAAAAATATTGAAAGGAGATTCGCTGTTTTAATGTTGAAGAAAATCTTAAATCATATACACACAATATTATTGCTGATTGGAGTAGGATTAATATCTTACGGTCTTTTCTCGATTGATGAAGTAACTGGCTTTATAGGTTCGGGTATTCTTGTATCTTTATTGGCTACACTTATCAATATAGAAAGGAGGTGAGAATCTAATGGCTTTTTTTCAATCTTTGAGTTCGTCAAAATTATCTTATGACGACTATATATCATCTGTGGTATCTGCCAATTCAAGCCCTGAATATACCGGTATTAAGGCTTTAAAAAATAGCGATGTCTTGACTGCTGTATCTATCATAGCTGGTGATGTGGCACGTTTCCCACTGCTAAAAAAAGATTTAATGGGGAATATTGAGATAGATGAGAATATGAATTATCTTCTAAATGTGAAAGCGACTGGGAATGCTTCGGCTAGACAGTGGAAATTCGCAATGACAGTCAATACCATTTTAACTGGGAATTCATTTTCTCGTATTCTTAGAGATCCTGCAACTGGCAAAGCAATGGAATTTCAGTTCTTTAGACCGTCTGAAACAACTGTTGAAGAAACAAACGACCATGAACTGATATATACATTCCGTGACCAGTTGAGTGGTAAAGAGGTTCGTTGTCACTCGGATGATGTTATTCATTGGAAATTCTTTAGTCACGACACAATACTTGGACGTTCTCCGTTGTTGTCTCTTGGAGATGAAATCAGTCTTCAAAATGGCGGAATTAATACCTTAATTAAGTTTTTCCGTGATGGTTTTTCAAGCGGAATTATTAAATTAAAAGGCGCTCAGTTAAACGGTGAAGCCAGGCAGAAAGCACGTATGGACTTCGAGAAAATGCGTGAAGGTTCAACTGGTGGAAGTCCTCTTGTCTTTGACGATACTCAAGAGTATACTCCTCTTGAAATCGATACAAACGTCTTGCAGTTGATTACGTCAAACAACTTTTCAACTGCCCAAATCGCTAAAGCTTTGCGAGTTCCTAGCTTTAAATTAGGAGTGAACAGTCCAAACCAGTCTGTCGCTCAGTTGACGGAAGATTACGTTACTAACGACCTTCCTTTTTATTTTGATGCAATCACTAGCGAGTTGGGATTAAAAGTGCTAGATGATGATGAACGTAGAAAGTATCGTGTTGAATTTGATACTCGTAGCGTTACAGGTCGTAATGTTGATGAGTTAGTGAAACTTGTTAACAATCAAATCCTGACACCGAACCAAGCGCTCATTGAACTTGGTAAAGAACGTTCGAGCGATCCGAATATGGACCGCTATCTATCTAGTTTGAACTACGTCTTCTTGGATAAAAAAGAAGAGTATCAAATAATGAAAGGAGGTGAGACAAGAGATGCCAAAGAGAATCAAGATGAAGGGACCGCTGATCTCGAATAATCAACAAGAAGTCTATGATTATTTTGGGATGGAAGCGGTCAGTGCTAAATCTGTGGTGGATGCTTTTCCAGAAGATGGAAGTGATGTGGTGCTAGAGGTTAACTCAAACGGTGGCTTGGTTACTGTTGGAAGTGAAATCTATACTGCATTACGTTCATATCCTGGGCGTGTCACAGTAGAAGTGACTGGGATGGCTGCAAGTGCTGCAAGCGTCGCAATTATGGGAGCGGATGTGGTTCGTATGAGTCCAACTGCTCAAATTATGATACACAAAGCGTTATTGCCATGGGTTTCGGGCAATAGCGATGATTTGGAAAAAGCGTCGAATGCTTTAAAAGCAAGCGACCGAGCCATTGTTAATGCTTATGCGTCTAAAACAGGCCTTGAAGAATCTGTTATCATCGACATGATGAAAAACGAGACCTTCATGAGTGCTGAAGAAGCGGTTGAAAAAGGTTTTGCTGATGAAGTAATGTCCTTTGAAGACCATGGAGTTGTTGCAAGCTTTGGAACAGGAATGTTGCCACAAGCAGTTATTGATGATTTCTTTGCTAATAAATCGAGTCGTAAGAACGAAATTGAAGCAATGAAGTTAGATTTGGAAAAAGAAGAATTACTTAAAGGGCTGTAAGGCTCTTTTTTTATACCCAGAAAGGAAAAGTAAGGTATGTTTAAAGAAAAAATGAAAGAACTTAAAGCACAAATCTTAAATATTGGTGCTGAAATTACTGCTAAAACAGAAGAGTTGAAAACTGTTTTGAACGAAGGTGATCTTGAGAAGGCTCGTGAAGTGCGTGCTGAAATTGATTCTTTGAAATCACAAAAAACAGAAGCAGAAAATGACTTGAAGTCATACGAAGTTGCAGAAGCTGGTTCTGATGTAAAAACTGTTGGACAAGCTCATAAAGTTGAAGAAGAAACTAAATCTTATCGTGAATCTGTAAATGAATTCATCCGCTCTAAAGGTCGCATTCGTAATGAAAATCTGCGTTTCGAAGGTGAAAATGAAGTGCTTGTTCCTGTTAATGAGGCAGTTAACCCTGCAACAGATGGATTGAAAAAAACAGGAACTGAAAAAGTAACTAGCAAAGAAATTGTTACTACACCAATTCGTGAAGTCAAGACAGTTCTTGATCTTAAACAATTTGTGACAATTCACAAGGCATCTAAAGGCGAAGGTTCATACCCAATTCTTAAAAAAGCTACGTCTAAGATGGCAAGCGTAGAAGAATTAGAAAAGAACCCAGCTCTTGCTAAGCCAGAATTTACAGATGTCGCTTGGAAAGTTACGACTTATCGTGGTGCTATTCCACTTTCACAAGAAGCAATCGACGATGCTGATGTAGACTTGCTTGCTATTGTCGCTGAAGCAGCTACCCAAATCAAAGTCAACACCACGAACGACGCAATTGGTGGTGTTTTGAAAACGTTTGAAGCAAAAGAGGTGGCGGATTTGGATGCTATCAAGGCTATCTTGAACGTCAACCTTGACCCTGCTTACAATGTGTCATTTGTAGTTTCTCAAAGTTTCTACCAAAAATTGGATACAATGAAAGACAAAAATGGACGTTACTTGCTTCAAGACTCTATTGTTTCTGCATCGGGTAAAGTTTTCCTTGGTCATCCCGTATTTGTAGTTGCTGATACGGCTCTTGGTGAATCTGGTGAAGCTAAAGCCTTTGTAGGTGACATCCAACGTGGTGTGCTATTTGCAGATCGTGTAGACCTTGGGCTTCGTTGGACTGATAACGAAATCTATGGTCAATACTTGCAAGCGGTTGTTCGCTTTGATGTTAAGAAAGCTGATGCAAAAGCTGGCTACTTTGTAACTATGCCCTAATACGCCCCCAGTTGGCGGGGGTGTCTCACGGTCAGCGGTAACATCAATTGTACCAACCGCAAGTAACACCAAACAAGAAATCATGGATTATTTAGATAGCAAAGGGATTTCTTACACAGCCTCACAATCGAAAGAGCAACTACTAGCTTTGATTGGAGGTTAGAAATATGGATAATGAAATATTCGACTTTTTAGAAGAAGTTAAATTGTACTGCAAAATCGATTATGATTTTGAAGATGATTTACTAATTGAGATGATTGAAGCAGCAAGGGAACAAATTTGTTTCGCAATCGGAAATGACTTGCAACCTAAAGATCTGCAAGGCTATGCGAAATTCCGTCTGGCGGTTAAGAAGCAAGTCAAAGAAGAGTATGAACACCGTGGAATGTCAGCGGATACCATGCGGTATCCATTGGCTAACGGTGTTTTAAATATCATTCATCAACTTAGAACGAGAGGTGAAGTGGATGAGAACTCGTAAAATGAACGTTCGTATTACTTTTTTTAAAAAAGTAGGTGAACAGAACGAAGATGGGGAAGTATTAACTTTCAAAAAGAAATGCTTGTATACTTGCTGGGCAGAAGTATCAAAAACAAGTATCAAAGATTTTCGTGAGAACGCAACCGTCACGAAAGCTAGTGGCTTACTTGAACACAAAGATACTAAAACGTTTTTGATTCGTCATCTCCCAAAATTACTTTTTGATAATTCTTGCCATATCGACTTTGATGGATGTGAGTATCAAATCGTCGCAATTGAACGAGATTATGCGAATAAAGAGTTTGATTTAATCGCAGGGGTGATGATGTCATGACGAAAGGATTGGATCTTTGCCTTAAAAATCTTACGATACTTGAAGCAAAAGCACCTCGTGTTGCTCGTGAAGCTGTAACAGAAGTCGCTCAAGAGTTCAAGAAAGAACTTGAAGTGAACACTCCGGTATACAAAGAAGAAACCTATTCACGATTGAAGGAAGATGTGAAAGTCAGTAACTTCAAAAGTGGTGGTGATGCACCATCAAAAGATATCGGATACGGTCGTGCAACAGGTTGGCGCGCAAGATTTCCAGATGACGGAACAATTTATCAAAAGTCTCAAGGGTTTGAGGAAAAAACAATAAATGCAATGACTCCTCGTGCAAAAGAAATCTATTTACAAAAGATGAAGGGGGTGTTGGGTAAATGATTGCCGAAACAGAAGCGTATAAACTTTTGATAGCAGATGAACCTCTGAATCAATTGTTTGATCAGTTCAGAGGCAAGGTGTTTCCAAAGGAATACAAACAGGGTATTTTTACTTATGATATTCCTGAGAAACCAATCAACATGAAACGAAAAGAACTTGCTCCATTCGCAAGAATTTACTCCACTTACGAAACACCTCACGAGTATGCAGACGATAAAGTAATTGCGATGGAACAACGTATTACAATCGATTTTTGGTGCAAGAATGCTAAACAAGCTGACCAAATCAACAAACGATTGGATACGGTACTAGAAAGTGGCGGCTTTGAACGCTACACAGCAAATGAGAAACCCAGATACATGGATAGCGATATTGGACTATTAATGAATGTCCGAAAATATCGCTTTTTTGATTGGGAAGATCTCGAAAAAGAAAGGAATTAAATAAATGTCTAAAGTAAAATTTGGTTTGAGCGGATTTGAGTATGGTGTTGTAACAGATAAGAATCTGGTTCCAACTACTAAAAAAATCCCTGGTTTGAAAACTGCAAAGATTGATATCACAAATGAATTAAAAACAATCGCAGCTGATGATGGACCTTACGTTGTATTGTCGTCTGGTATCACAGGTACAACTCTTGAAGTAGCTTGGTTGGATTTACCAAGTGATGTTCGTAAGGATTTCTACGGAATTGAAGTGGAAAACGGTATTGAGAAGTACAGCAAGAAACTTACTCCTCAAGACATCGCTTGTCTTTTCAAAACCACTGGAGAAGACGGGAAGAAAATCTGGATTGGATTGCTTAAAGGTAAATTCTCTCTTCCAGGTATGGATTACGAAACTAAAGATGGTTCGCCAGATCCTAAGAACGATACAGTTTCAGGAAGCTTCGTAGCTCGTGGAAACGAAGAAGAAGGATTGGTACTTATCGTTGGTCGTGAAGACAATCCTGAGTTCCAAGAAACTAAATTCCGTGAGATGGTTTTCCCAAAGGCCTAAGCGGTGCTAGTTCAGAATTAGCAGTTACCGCTGAAACAACAAGAACACTAGAACAACAGTAATAAGAGGCTTGGTTTTCCAAGCCTTTATCATTTATGAGGAAAGAGAATGTTTGAAATTAAATTTAAAAAAGCAGGTGTTTTGAAGGAATTTTCTAAAGACTATGTGAATGTCGAAGATAATTTGCTGGCATTAGAACACCAAGTCCGTCAGACTGCTTTATATGAAACAAAAGAGGATTTACTAAATCCAGCTAAACACCGTGAATTGAATGAAGCATATCTTGATATGTTTGTGAAAATGTACGGTGAGCAGTTTGCTGCAGAAGATTTAAAAACTGCAAGTGTTGAAACTCTTGAAACCTTGAATGACCTTTATTTAGCCGCATTAGGTGGCAAGCAAGAAGAAAAAGAGACTGCCAAGGGAAAAAAGAAGAAAAAGGATTGACCCCTAAACAAGCACAAGAAAACTTGTTAGCTTGGGTTCAATCATTAATGAGTCAAGGATATACAATCCATGACATTAAGAGCATGCGTTTATCAGATTTTGATTTGATGGTGCAGGCTTTGGAAATAAAAAATAGCAAAGAGGAAGAAGAGACTACCCTTGATAAGGCCTTTCCATTCCTTTTTGGTTAGAAAGGAGAGTAAATGGCAAGTAATATTGGTGAATTAGTCGCAACCGCTACTTTAGATGTCGCTCCTTTCCAATCGAACGTTGGAAGGTTGAAGACTTATCTAAAAGGTGTTGATAATTCCCTAAAAGCTATGGAAAACAACTTTAAGGGTGCTGGCAAGAACGTCACTAACTTAAAGAGTCTTATGGATCAGACTGGTTCTGCTTTGGGCAATTACCAAAAGTTATTGAGTTCTCAAAGCGAACGATACAATCAGCTAAAAGCTAGCGTTGGCGATGTCTCTACGGCTACTGCAGAACAGAAACAAAAGTTACTTGAAGCAGGTGCTAGCATGGCTGCAACTGCTGCTAAAGTAGCGGAATTAAAAAACCGCTATGAAGAATTAGCTAAATCCATGAGACAAGCCTATATAGACGATAGTGCGTTCACTAAGTTTGGAAAAAGCGCTCAAGAATTGGGCAATAAATTCAAAAATGTTGGCGAAAGCGTATCTGGTTTTGGTTCTGCTCTGACTAAAGGCGTGACTGCTCCTATCGTAGCTGGCGCAGGATTAGCCTTGAAAGCTGCAATCGATTATGAGAGTGCGTTTGCTGGTGTTAAAAAGACCGTAGACGGAACACCTCAACAATTTGAAAAACTTAGCGCTAGCATTCGGAATATGGCTAAAGAAATGCCAGCTAGTGCTACGGAAATTGCTGCAGTCGCTGAAGCGGCAGGACAGTTGGGTGTACCGATTGGATCAATCGAAGGTTTTACAAAGACCATGATTAACCTTGGTGTATCTACCAACTTGAGCGCTGAAGAAGCTGCAACATCTATTGCCAAAATCGGTAACATCATGCAAGTGTCAGGAGATGACCTTGATAGTTGGTCTGCTAAATTCGGTGCAACGGTCGTAGGCCTTGGGAATAATTTCGCAACAACTGAAAGCGATATTGTAAACATGGCAAATCGTCTTGCAGCATCAGGTAAAATAGCTGGATTGACTACGCCTGAAATATTGGGTCTATCAACTGCCATGAGTTCGGTCGGTATTGAGGCCGAGGCTGGTGGTACAGCCATGACTCAAACTCTGACTTCTATCTCAAAGGCAGTGTCAGAGGGAGGAGAAGAGTTAAGAATCTATGCTGAAACTGCAGGAACAACTGCAGACCAATTCGCTGAAAAGTGGAAAACGAAACCTGCTGAAGCTTTGCAAGATTTCATTAGAGGACTTGGTAAAGCTAAAGAAGAAGGTAAAGATACCAACAAAATTTTGGAGCAACTTGGTCTAACAGGTATCCGACAATCTAATATGCTGAAATCTTTAGGTCTTGCAGCAGAAACAATGGGCAAGGCAGTTGGACTAGCGAACAGCGAATGGGAAAAAGGAACTGCATTAACAGACGAAGCGAACAAACGCTACGAAACAATGCAATCTAAACTTCAAATGCTCAAAAACCAATTGACAGATGTGGCGATTGAATTTGGAGGTCCGTTATTAGATGCACTAAAAGACGGATTAGAAGCAGCAAAGCCTTGGATAAGCACACTAGCTGATTTAGCTAAGCAATTCAGTTCCTTGTCTAGAGAACAACAGCAGAATATCATTAAGTGGGGTTTGGCGTTAGCTGCTATCGGACCTTTCTTTAAATTATTAGGTGGTGGCATATCTACCATAGGCACTCTCATAAAAGTTATCGGTGGTCTATCTAGAGGAATTGGATTCTTGAGTGGTTCGCTCAAGTATTTAAAAGATTTTAAGTTTGCAGCAGGCGCGATGAAAGCATTCGCTGGATCAGCAGGCGCAGTTGAAACTGCAGCAGCAGGCGCAGCGTCTAACGCAGGAGCGTTATCTGGTGCATTTGGGGCTTTAGCAAATCCAATCGGCTTATTAGTCGGTGGTACTGCATTGCTTGCAGCAGGTCTTGTTTACTTAGGTAACAAGAAAGATGAAGCAAGAATCAAAACCGAAGAGTTCGGCTCTCAATTGAGCGACACTGCAACTAAAGACTTAAGAGATTTCCAAACCAAAGTAGATGAAACTAGCACTGCAGTTGCTAATTTCGGAACACACGCTGGGGATGCTGAAAAGGTATCTGAGTCCTTTAGAAAGCTTCATGAAGAGGTTGCTTCAGGAGCAGAAAAAGCCAGCAAACGTATGGAAGAACTAGCTAAAAAGTGGGGTATTAGTGATGAAGCAATCGCTAATATGAAAGCGAAAAACGAGCAAGTTGTTTCAAATACCGATGCAATGGCTAATCAGGTCAGTGAAATTTACAAACGTCATAACGGTGATGCTAGCAAGTTTTCTCAAGAAGAAAAAGAAATCGTCTTAAATAACCAAAGAGAGATGATAAAAGCTAGAATCTCTATGATGGAATTGTCAGGCGAACAACAAAAAGCAGCAATTCAAGCATTAAATGGAGAAATCAATACTCTAAATGAAACTCAATTACATCATGCTAAAGATGTTTTGAAAAAAGCTCTTGATGATGAGAATCAATTATACAAAACACAAAAAGACGAGTTAAAACAACTCTTAGATGGTAAGGTTCTTGACCAAGAAACTTACAACAAGAAACTTCAAGCACTGGAAGCTAACCATAATCAAACAATGGAAGCGCTAGGCGTTAAGTATTACCAGGTAATGAAAAATCTTGACGCAAAACTTAAACTCCGCGGTTCTGAAAGTTTCAATTACTGGGAAGAAGCTAAAAAAGTCCTTGAGGAATACGGCTTGTCTTATGAATTGATTGGTCAAAAAGCTGCAGAAGCATCGCAAAAGATGGGAGAATCTCATAGTATTCTAGCCAAGTATACTAGCGAAATGAGTAAAGAGACTAAAGAAGCGAATGACGCTTGGTCTTTGTTGGTTGGTAATATCAATGAAAACGGTAATTTTGAAGTTAAATCCAACGTTAAAGAAGTTATCGGAGAAGCTACCAAGTCCGCTGAAGGTTGGGAACAATTACAATTTATTGTCAAAAATGCTAACTTAAACTCAAATGCCCGTGTGACAATTGCAGAAGCGCTTGTTGAATCAGGCAAATGGTCTGAAATGACATTAGAAGAAAAGCAGTTGGTTGTCCAAAACCAAGCAGGCTTGCAAGCTATTTTTGATAGTGAAAACCATCTTAAAATTTGGAATAGCATGCCAGCTGAAGTAAAACAATTGCTTTTAGAAAATGCAGATGTGATGAACAAGGCTGAGATAGCTTCACAAGTTCTTTATAATTACGATGCACTAAATCCTAAAACAAAGGAACTTTTGGCAACGGATAAAAATTTCAGAGATGCAGTGTCTCGTTCTACAGAAACCTTAAAGAAGTGGGACGCTACAACTCCATTTCCTAAAGATTTAAAATTAAATCCTGAAAATGTCTTAAACAATGGTAAGTTATCAATCGATAAGATTATGGAATGGAACCTTGCTAAAGCAGATAATAAGGTATTAAATGCTACAGACAATACTGGTAGTGCAGTAGCAAGTGCGCAAGCTAGTGTTGATTCTGCCAAGCAAACTAACCCTATTGATATCAATGCAACAGATAATACTGCAGGCGCTTCACAATCTGCAAATGCAAGCGTGAACTCGCCTACACAATTGAGTCCTATCGGAATTAATGCGACGGATTTAACAGGAAATCCGTCTTATTCGGCAAGTGTAGCAGTTAATGCTATTAAGCAAAATTTTCCAATCGATATTAATGCAACCAATAAAACTCAAGGCGAAGCGAATGCTGCAAGCAATGCGGTTAATGCAGTTAAGCAAAACAGTCCGATAGATATCAATGCCAATAACAAAACTGGCGGAGTGATTAGCGCTGTCTGGAATGCGATAAGCTCATTACCAGCATTTAAGTTTATTGATATCATCACACGTCATTTTACTGAACAACATGCTAAAGGTACAGATAATCACCCAGGCGGTCTTGCAATGGTCAACGACCAACGAGGGACGCTGTATAAAGAGTTGATTACACTACCCAACGGAACTTCGTTTATTCCGGAAGGTCGTAACGTAACCTTACCACTTCCTCCTGGAACGAAGGTCATGAAAGCTGGTGATACTAGAACGTTGATGAATCGTTTGGGTATTCCGAACTATGAGAAGGGTATTGGTTTTGAAGATACCAAACTTTCTCATTTAACACGTCGCATAAGAGATATCAATGTCAATAATCGTTCGCATGAACAAGCGAAAACAGTCTACACAGTTAATAATACGAACAATCAAGATCAAGCTATTGTGAGAGAATTGGTTGCTTTAAAATCTAGTGTAGAAAATCTCTTGGGTAAATTGCTAGAAAAAGATTTCAATACGTATCTTGATGGTAAGATGATGGCTGAAAACTCTTATCGTTATCAGGGGAATATCATAGGAAGAGAGGGATTGTGATGACAAATTATTTAAAAGTAAATGATTTTACGACTGCCAATATCAAGCATTGTGTAGTCATGGATTTTGGAACAATCCATGCAAGCCCTCGCTTCTCAGAACAGATAAAACTTTACGGAACAAACGGAAGCTACAACATCATCGATGGCGCTTTTGAAAATTACGATAGAACGATTCGAATATTCTTTGAACGTTTTTCGGATTTAGCAACACTCGTTGAAAAGTTTAAACCAGTTGATAACAAGCTGGAATTTAGCTATCAACCAGAAGCCATATTTTATGCCGATTTACTAGATACGGAAATTACTGTAAGAGGAATGTATGGCTGGGAATTGGCAATTAAGCTAGATATGCAACCGTTCCGTTATCAGAAATCTGTTGAACCGCTGGTCTTTACCGCAAATGGAAATATTAGCAATCCAGGTTCAGTCTATAGCGAACCAGTAATCGAGATTGAAGGTGACGGAGATATCTCTCTGACAATCGGACGTACAACCATGCACTTGACGATTAGACAGAAAGCCACGATTGACTGCAGGCACAAGAAACAAAATATCTACAATGCTGAAGGTGCTATTCAAAACACTCTTCGAAAACGTGGAGGGTTCTTTGAATTAGCGGTTGGAAATAACGGTCTTGTATTTTCTGGAAATGTTCGTAAGGTGACTGTAAGACCGAATTGGAGGTATATCATATGATTTACCTTACCACTGGCAATATGCCTCTGAATGAGGCTTACAATGACGAAATCGTCCAAGAACGAAATAATACGTACCAACTGACTTTTCGATTCCCTACGTCAGACCCTAAATGGGAATTGCTAAAAGAAGAAACATTCCTGACCGCTGACGATCTTCACGGTGAGCAGGATTTTGTTATTTTCGAAGTTGAAAAAGAAAATGGATATGTCCAAGTTTATGCCAACCAAGTTCTTAGTTTATTAAACAACTATGTCGTGAGCGGAATCAACGCTGACAGGGTGACTGGTTCGAGAGCGTTAAGTTTATTGGCTGGTAGTATTACCAGAGAACACCCGTTCTCTTTCTTCTGTGATATTGAGGATAGACATACCTTCAATATTAAAGAGAAGAATGCGATGGAAGCCTTAGCTAAAGAAAAACATTCTATCCTTGGCCAATGGGGCGGGGATATGGTGCGAAATGGCTACAACTTACGCTTGTTAAAAAATGGCGGTTCAGAAAATGAATCACTTTTTATGTACAAAAAAAACCTGTCTAGCTACCAGCACAAGACTTCTACCAAGTCACTGAAAACTCGGATAACCTTTAAAACGACTGTTAAGGGTGAGGGAGAAAATGCAGTTGACCAAGATTTCAAGGTCGTAATTGATAGCCCGTTGATTAGTAAATATAGTCAAATCTATGAAGCAGTCGTTGAGGTTAATGATCAAGACGTCAAAGACCAAGATAGCTTAATCAAGTACGGGAAACAATACTATCGTACCAGCATGTGTGACATGATGGAAGATAGCCTTGAGATTTCGGTCGTTGGTCAGAGCGATGTAGCAGTTCAAATGTTCGATGTGGTCAGTATCTACCATGATTGGTATGGTCTTGACGTTCGCAAGAAAATCACCAAATACACCTACTCACCAATGGCAAAGCGCCTAAAATCAATTGGTTTTGGGTCATTTCAGTCTAGTCTTGCTAGTGCAATTGGTGGAATGGTTAATGATGCAGTCCAAGGCGAAAGTCAGAGATTGCATGAGATTTTAAACGAACGCTTAAAGAAAGAAATCGCAAATTCCGACCGTGCGTTTGATGCTGAATATTCAAGACGTGAGAAAGCTATCAAGGACGCGATAGAGCAGTACAAGGCTAAAGCTGAAGAATTCGGCGCTAAAATCCACGAAGAGGTGGAGAAAGGACGTCCTGATTTCTTGAAGTCAATCAAGGAAGAATTGCTTCAAGATAAGGATTTCAAAGAGAATAACAAAGATGCTATTTCTGAATTATCCAAGAAATTGGAACAGGTCAGCGAATCTGCAAGTGTCAACGCTCGTTTAATTGGTGGTGACGGTACTACTCAGTACAACAAGAACCGAGTTGCTGGTGGAACTGCTAAGAAGATAGCCTACGGTACTGATTTCGTTGAAGTTGGACATAATGGTGACGGCTTCGAATTAGGTAAACAGTACGTTATCAGCTGGTCGGGTGTCTGCACGCCTTACGGTAAGGCAGATGTTACTCTAACAGTTAACAGTAATCTGTTCTACGGTGGACACGTTCGATTTAATCCAACCAATACTATTATGCCAGTGATTGAGCAGGATATAACCAATAAGACCGATAAGGTTCTATCTGTCTACTATGGCGGATATAGCGTTGTATTCTCGGGTGATTGGTATCAGACACAAGAGCAATCTGTAATGATTGACAATCGAAATTCAAGGATTGAAATCACGCCAGTTTATAAAACGGTTGCTGATGGGCAAAATGCTAGATATGACGCAAGTTGGAACGAGAGTCCAACTTTTATTTTTGACGGAGGTAAAACATGACGGAAACAATACCCGTAAGGGTGCAGCACAAACGCATGTCAGCCAGTGATTGGGCAAGTAGTAGCTTGGTTTTGCTTGACGGTGAGTTAGGTGTTGAGAGTGATACTGGTAAGGTCAAGGTTGGAAACGGGCGTGACCGATTTTCAGCTCTTAAATATCTAACAGGACCAAAGGGAGATCCTGGAGAACGAGGTGAAACTGGACCCAGAGGTGCTGACGGTGTTATGCGTTTTGAAGAGTTAACGAGTCAGCAACGTGAAAGTCTAAGAGGCCCACAAGGAAATACTGGTCCAGCAGGACCTGCAGGTCAGAGAGGCCCTCAGGGTTTGCCTGGACCAATAGGACCACAAGGTCCGAGGGGCGCAGATGGCGTTGTACGATTCGATGAGCCGAAAATACAACAAATCTTGGCTGATTATGCTAGAAAGTCTGAAATACCAATTTATCGTATTGCTAAAGGTGATATTTCTGGAGGAGGCGTTGGTGCTAATGGAACAATAGCAACAAGTCAAATCATGAATCCTGACGGTATCAAGGTTGGGGATATCATTGAAGACTATTGGAGTAGTGCCACAAGCGTTAACCAAGGCTTTTGGAAAGTAACGGCTGTTAATGGGACTAATATCTCTGTTCAAGGGATTGGTACGAGGGATTTTCCAACGCCTTACAATGACACTGAGTTAAAGCGCAGGGTTACGGCTTTGGAGAATAGGCCAGTAAATCAGAGTGTCATCAACCAGAACGGTTCTCAGCCATTGAAGTATTGGGCAGGAACAGAAGCGCAGTATAATGCTATTGCCAACAAAGACGCTAATACTATCTACGATATTTTCAAACAACAGTGAGGTTAGGAAATGGATATTACTATTCAAAACGTTCGTTCGCCCGCTCTTGAGCATAACGGACGGTACTACAAGGTATTCCAACCACGGTCACGAGATGAACTGCTGAAGCTTCATCATATGGGCTGCGTGGGTGATACTGTTCTAACTGATATCCAGATAGAGCAGGGTAATTTCCCAACTAGCTTTGTTGAGCCTACAGTCACTCAGCGCTCCTTGTCTGGTTTGTTTAAGGACATGCGAAACATTGAGTTGGAACTCAGAGACCCAAACAGCACTCTCTGGGGTAAAATTCAACAAAATAACCAAGGGGCATTGAGTCAATTCTTTGATAGAGATGTTAAGAGTGCCATAGCTCAGACGGCTAACGAAATAAGGCAGGAAGTACGAAATGCTACGGCTAGTAGCAATGATGCTCTTAGTCAGGCCAAGGACGAACTCAGGCGTGAAACGACTACAGCAATTACTCAGACTGCTAACGCTATTCGTCAAGAGGTAAGAACAACAGTCAGCAGCAGCAACTCAGCAATCAATCAGGTTAAAGAGGAATTAACAAGTTCACTCTCACAAACTGCTACCGCTATTCGTCAAGAGGTGCGTGAAGCTGGTAAAGGCGCTTCGGTATCTGTGACGTCAAAAGGTGTCACAATCGGCGCTACTACCTTAACTGGTAAGCAGTTAGCCTCAGTGATTTCAACAAGCCAAGACGGTATTGACTTGATAGCACCTAAAATCCGAGTACAATCTGACATGATTGTGGACGGGTCTATCACAGGTAGTAAGATGGCAGCAGGGTCTGTCAGGGCAGAGCATATCGCAGCAGGAGCGATTTCTGGTGATGACATCACAGTAACAGATGCCTTGATTCGTAATCTAACTGCCAAGGACGGTTTAATTGAGAAATTAACATCCAAGGAAATCTTCTCTACCAAGGTATCATCTATTTTGAATAGTTCAACCTTCCTTGAGTCCTACAAAGGCTGGATTGGTGGATTCCAGATTGGTACTCACGATTCAGGCTCAGGTAAGTGGATAACAGGGAGCAATCACTTTTCTGTCGGAATGGGTGATGGCGAAGGCGGAGACGGTACAACTGCTTTATGGGTCAACTGGGGAGACCGCTGGGATAAAATAGGTGATACTGCTTGGTTTGTAAAAAACAACGGTAAGATGTATTGCTATAATACCGCTGAATTTTGGAACACACCCGTTATCCACGGTGATTTGCGAGTGACAGGTTCAATCTACTATAACAACAAAGCTGAAGGTGGTAGAGTTGGCCATTGGGTCTATTCAGAAAGTTATTCAAAAATAGAACCAGAAAATGGATATTTATATCTCTACTACAGTGGTTCTGGATATCACTGGATTCCGTTGGAAAAAGATGTATCAGATAGACGTTACAAGACCAACATCGAAGACAGCAAGGTTTCAGGTCTTGACGTTATCAATAATTTGAAAACGTATAGTTATAGAAAAGAATACAAGGGTGTAGTCGAAGATATCTCATGCGGTATCATGGCTCAAGACGTACAGAAATACGCACCAGAAGCATTTTGGGAAAACCCAGACGGTGTATACACGTATAAGGTATTTGAGTTGGTACCTTACTTAATTAAGGCAATTCAAGAATTAAATCAAAAATTGGAGGGAGTTAATGGATAAAGAACAAGCAATCAGCAAGTTAGTCGCTGAATCGCTAGCAAATCGTTTAGCAGAAAGCGAACTGAATAGAGCGCATTTAGAAGCACGTTATACGCTTGCTTTGACTGAATTACAGGTATTTCATGCGGTGTTGGAATACGACCCAGCACTTAAAGAACTATTTGAAGAAACACAAAACAAAATGAAAGAGGTTAATTAAATATGAATTATGAAGTAGCAATCAAGCCTTATCTTAAAGGTGCAGAAAACACAACAGTAGTCGCAATCAAAATGGAGAATAACGGTCGTTATTCTTACGAACAGGTCGAACTTCACGGTGACCACACACAAGACAATGAAGCTACACTTGTTCAAGCGGTATTAGACCATATCCGTACAGAACTTGACCCAACAAGCGCCATTGTGCAAGCACAAGCGAAATTGCAGGAAGCAGAACAGGAACTGGCTCAAACTAAAGCCAAACAGACAGCTACAGACCAAGAAGTTAAGCATAATAAAGCTGAAACCGACCGTTATGGAAAGATTATCCATGCGGTCGTTTTAAATGCCGTAGCAGGGAAGACAATCGCTTATGGAACTATCTACAAGGAATTGGTAGAGTTGATTCCACTGGCTGAGGTCGGTAAGCATTATATGCCTCATGACTTGATTACTATCGAAGACCCAGCACACGTTGAAGTGGACGGAGAAGGCAAGCGTATCTTGGTTCAGTTGAATAAGGAATTCACTTACAATGGTGAACCAGTCAGCGATTTCGCTCGTAATGGCCGTCTTGAGATGGACGGAACAGGAGCAGCATGGAAGTACGAACCTAAAGGATAGAGGTGCCTATGGACGTCTTACAATCAACAGAGCATTTCTTCATGAACGTGCTACCAGTAGCTACGCCAATCATTATAGCTTGGTTAGGCTATAAAATGCCTAAGAAATCAAAAGAGCAGACAGACCAAATCATTTCAGAATTGAATGATGTCAAAGTTAAAATCAAAGATGTCCAAGAAACTGCACGAGACAGCAATGCCAAAATTGACGAAGTACAAGCAAAGTTAAAACTGCACGACGATGCGCACCTTGTTACGATGAGAATGCGCCTTGATCGTGATATTCGCAGGGCTATCCGTCGTGGCTTCACTACTAAGGATGAGTTCTATGTAGTTGAGAACATGCACAATAGCTACAAGGCTTTGGGTGGAAATGGCTACATAGACCACTTGTACAACAATTTTGAGGCATTGCAGATTAGAGACGACATCTTATCTGAAGACGAGAAAGGAGCGCAGAATGGTCTATAATACGACTAATCTAGCTCAGTTTGACGGTGGCTACTTGATCAAACAAGGGGACATCTCTTCCACATTTGGTTATGAATTACTAGACGAGAATTGCCAAGCGATAACCTCGCTTAATGGACAAGAAGCGCTTGTCACATTGACTTTAGGAAATTCGCAATGGTCAAGGAGGGTCACGGTAGCCAATTATAGAATAATTTTTAGCATTACGGATATCTTACCAATCGGGAAGTATCGTCTGGAAATTAATGTAGGTGGATATGTATTTCCAAGTGACAAAGAAGCCCACATCAAGATAGTCGCGTCAGATAAAGAACTGGTTACAAACGAAATCCACGCTCTCAAGGAGTTGGATATTGCAGAAGAAGTTAAAAAGCAGCTTGCAGGAAAAACTGTAGGTGGTGATAGCACAGCAAGTCAGGAATTTCCTGACTTAGTGAATTTTTATAATTTAGGAAAGGTATAGAAAAATATGGATACAAGTAAATTGATTGCATTCGCTTCTGCATTAGGAGCGGATAACAAGACAATGATGCAGTTAATCAATACAAAGATTGATAATGCTACTTTAATGCAGGCTATCGAACAGGCTAAAACAGCAGTGAAAGCTGAGATCTTGGGCGAGGGTGTCCCTGAAAATCTTGACACACTGAAAGAAATCGCTGAGAAAATCGCTAGCATGAGTGGCGATACTGAAGGAGCCGTCGTTCAAAAACTAGCTGACCTTGGCCGTCGTATTGATGAATTTGCCAACCTTGATTTGGTCGCAACGTATAACGCAGCGAAAGCGTGATTGACATGAGCAATTTAGAGGAATTTGCTCAGGCGGTTGGCCGTGATGTTAAAATTCTGAACCAAAAACCAAGTCCTCAATTAACTCTAACAGGAAATACCCTCGGCATTGTCGGGGGTAATACTGTTAACATTCCGTTACCAGACAACGTAGGTCATGAAATCCGTGGGACAGGCTCACCAGAAGGGCGTATTGTCGCCGAAATCGGGACGACCTATGTAGATACCAACGTGACCAACGGCGCTCTTAAGTGGATAAAAGAGAGTGGAAATGGTAACACAGGTTGGAAAGTCTTAATAGGTGATACTGGATGGAGAACGTTGAATTCCTTATCGAAACTAACTGTTGGTGGTAGAACTTCGACAATTAAGATAAGACGTGTTAATAATCTAGTAACTTATAATTTCGGTGGTCTTCAATGGGGATGGTTCGGAATTGTAAGACGTTATGGAGCAGGACACGTAGGCCATGGAAGTAGTGGAGATAGAGGTGCTAAAGTTCTCCCTATTGATGGAATACCTCCAGGATTCAGAACTAAATCATCACTGGTAGGACCTACCTTTGACGATGTTGGTCGTCCTTATGGTGTATGGTATTTAGGTGGTATGGACGACTCAAACTATATTCAATTCACGTTCAACGACCCTATCCCAACTGACCGAGATATCGGAGATATTCGTGTAAGTAACGTCTCATATCTGACAGACGAACCATGGCCAACAACCCTACCGTGAGGTGACACATGAGAGACAGAACAAAAATCCTAGTAGGTAACCGTGAGGTTGCTAAAAGGTATTTAGGTAGTAGGTTGGTGTGGGAGAAACAGTCGGGACCAGCTTACTTTGAAACTGTTGATAACTCTGTCACATACATAAATAACGGACAGATTTTCATAACAAAACCAAAAACAATTACAGATTATACCGAAATAAAGGGTATTCGTATCAATAATAAGGAACCGTTCTTTTTTAAAACAGAACGGTTTAGAAATGAAGTCACATATCAAACATATATTCCTATATCTACAAATGAAGAAGGTTTAAAAGAGTACTTAGGTTTTGCAGAAAGAACTTTCATAAGACAAACCTATGCGTTATATAAATAGAAAGGTAACAACATGATTAATTGGAAATTAAGATTACAAAATAAATATTTTTGGCTAACTGCCATTCCAGCATTCTTGCTTGTCTTGCAAGCTGGTGCAGCAGTCTTCGGCTATCGTCTAGATTTAGGCGATATCGGCAACAAGCTGATTCTGCTTGTAAATGCGCTATTCGTATTCTTGACTGCTATTGGTCTAGTTAACGACCCAACAACCAGCGGTATCACTGATAGCAAGCAAGCGCTTGAGTATGAAAATCCGAAGGAGGATTAAGAATGGATATTGATACAAGCAGATTGCGCACAGGCTTACCACAAGTAGGTGTGCAACCTTATAGGCAGGTACACGCTCATTCAACAGGCAACCGAAACTCAACAGCTCAAAATGAAGCTGATTACCACATGCGTAGACCCGTTGAATCGGGTTTTTTCTCACACGTCGTAGGAAACGGACGTGTCATGCAAGTAGGTCCTGTAAACAACGGATCATATGATGTTGGGGGCGGTTGGAATGCTGAAAGCTATGCAGCAGTTGAATTGATTGAAAGCCATTCAACTGAAGAAGAGTTCATGGAAGATTATCCTCTTTATATCGAGTTACTACGTAATCTAGCAGAAGAAGCTGGTATTCCTGTTACTCTTGATACAGACGATCTTGCAGGTATCAAGACGCATGAGTACTGTACTAATAACCAACCTAATAACAATTCAGATCACGTTGACCCTTATCCATATTTGGCTAAGTGGGGAATCAGTCGTGAACAATTCAAGCACGACATCGAAAATGGCTTAACAATTGAACCAGGATGGAAACAAAACGACACAGGATACTGGTATGTTCGAGAAGATGGAACTTATCCAAAAGAGAAATTTGAAAAAATTAACGATGTGTGGTATTACTTCGATAACTCAGGCTACATGCTGGCAGAACAGTGGAAGAAGCACACAGACGGAAATTGGTACTGGTTTGACCACTCAGGCGCAATGGCGACAGGTTGGAAGAAGATTGCTGAGAAGTGGTACTATTTCAACGAAGAAGGTGCCATGCTGACTGGTTGGGTTAAGTACAAGAATACTTGGTACTATCTCGATACTAAGGATGGGAACATGGTATCTAACGCCTTTATCCAATCAGCTGACAAGACAGGTTGGTACTACCTAAAAGAAGACGGCACACTGGCAGACAAGCCAGAGTTCACAGTTGAGCCTGAAGGCTTGATTACAGTTAAATAAAACAGAAAGGAAACTTTCTAAATTGTTCTTTCACCGCAGGCTCAGGCTTGCGGTTTTTTTGTTTGTCTGAAATACGCTTGATAATCGCTTGAAATTTCTGGAAAACCTTTATAGATATAGGGTTATGAGTGTTCTTTTTCGCTTGAATATCTTTATTTTGCTCTGAAATTGACTTGTTGACATCAACCAATAGCTTTATAAAGCGCTTGGTTGCCAATTTTGTTGACGTTAACAAAATTAGAGGTTGTATTTCTATTTTGCAAAAACACGCATTTTGAACGATTAGAAATCAAAATTACAATCCTATTCTTCAAAAAAACGCTTTCTTGAAGAATAGGGAGGGTGTATGGCAGGGTATTATTGTCAAAAACGGTGTTTTGTAAAAATAAAAACAGTGAAATTACTCACTGATCCTTTTGTAAACTACTAAAACCTTCTCAACTATACGGGCAAAAAGTGAATACGATGATGAATACGATTTAAAAAAATGATAGCAATTAATGAAAATGATTTTAAAGAAAAATAAGCAAAAACCTAACTATTGATAAGTAATGATAAGCATTTGTAAACGTATTTCGATTGTGATATAATGAGATAAAATTTTGAATATAGAGAGTTTTCTGACAATGAATCAATCCTACTTTTATTTAAAAATGAAAGAACACAAACTCAAGGTTCCTTATACTGGTAAGGAGCGCCGTGTACGTGTTCTTCTTCCTAAAGATTATGAGAAAGACACGGATCGTTCCTATCCTGTTGTTTACTTTCATGACGGGCAAAATGTCTTTTATAGTAAAGAATCCTTTATTGGTCATTCATGGAAGATTATTCCAGCTATTAAGCGTAATCCTGATATCAGTCGCATGATTGTCGTTGCTATTGATAATGATGGTATGGGGCGGATGAATGAGTATGCGGCTTGGAAGTTTCAAGAATCTCCTATCCCAGGCCAGCAGTTTGGTGGTAAGGGTGTGGAATATGCCGAGTTTGTTATGGATGTGGTCAAACCTTTTATCGATGAGACCTACCGTACCAAAGCTGACCGCCAGCATACGGCTATGATTGGTTCCTCACTAGGAGGAAATATTACCCAGTTTATCGGTTTGGAATACCAAGACCAAATTGGTTGCTTGGGCGTCTTTTCATCTGCTAATTGGCTCCATCAAGAAGCTTTTAACCGCTATATTGAGCGGAAGAAACTATCGCCTGACCAGCGCATCTTCATCTATGTAGGAACAGAAGAAGCAGATGATACAGACAAGACCTTGATGGCTGGCAATATCAAACAAGCCTATATCGACTCGTCGCTTCGCTATTACCATGATTTGATAGCAGGTGGGGTACACTTAGATAATCTTGTCTTGAAAGTTCAGTCTGGTGCCATCCATAGTGAAATCCCTTGGTCGGAGAATTTACCAGACTGTCTGAGATTTTTTGCAGAGAAATGGTAAGTTAGAAAAGGAGAAAGCCAATGCATATTGAAAACCTTAGCCACTGGAGTGGCAATCTTAACCGTGAAATGTACCTTAATCGTTATGGACATGCTGGGATTCCAGTTGTGGTCTTTGCTTCATCAGGTGGTAGTCACAACGAATACTATGATTTTGGCATGATTGATGCCTGTGCTTCCTTTATAGAGGAAGGCCGTGTCCAGTTCTTTACCCTATCCAGTGTGGACAGTGAGAGCTGGTTGGCTACTTGGAAAAATGGTCATGACCAAGCAGAGATGCACCGTGCTTATGAACGTTATGTGATTGAAGAGGCTATTCCTTTTGTTAAACATACGACTGCTTGGTTTGATGGTATGATGACGACAGGATGCTCGATGGGAGCCTATCATGCTTTAAACTTTTTCCTTCAGCATCCAGATGTTTTTACTAAGATTATTGCTCTTAGTGGTGTTTACGACGCACGTTTCTTTATCGGTGATTACTACAATGATGATGCTATTTACCAAAACTCGCCAGTAGATTATATTTGGAACCAGAATGATGGTTGGTTTATCGACCGCTACCGTCAGGCTGAGATTGCCATCTGTACGGGGCTAGGTGCTTGGGAGCAAGATGGTCTACCATCATACTATAAGCTCAAAGAAGCATTTGATCAAAAACAAATTCCTGCTTGGTTTGCTGAGTGGGGCCATGATGTTGCCCATGATTGGGATTGGTGGCGTAAACAAATGCCTTATTTCCTTGGACACCTATCTTTATAAAAGGAGTTACCTATGAATTACCTTGTTATTTCTCCCTACTATCCACAAAATTTTCAACAGTTTACCATTGAACTAGCTAATAAAGGCATTAGAGTCTTGGGAATTGGTCAAGAACCCTACGAGCAACTAGATGAACCTTTGCGCCATAGCTTGACTGAATATTTCCGTGTAGATAATCTTGAAAATATAGATGAAGTCAAACGTGCAGTTGCTTTTCTCTTTTATAAACATGGCCCAATTGACCGCATCGAGTCTCATAATGAATACTGGCTTGAGCTGGATGCAACACTCAGAGAACAATTCAATGTTTTTGGTGCCAAACCAGAGGATCTCAAAAAGACGAAATTTAAGTCTGAAATGAAGAAGCTTTTCAAAAAAGCAGGTGTCCCTGTGGTACCTGGAACTGTTATCAAGACGGAAGCAGATGTTGATAAAGCTGTGAAAGAAATCGGCCTTCCAATGATTGCCAAGCCTGATAATGGAGTGGGAGCAGCGGCCACCTTTAAGCTTGAGACAGAAGACGATATCAATCACTTCAAGGCTGAGTGGGACCATTCAACTATTTATTTCTTTGAGAAATTTGTCATTTCTAGTGAAATTTGTACTTTTGATGGCCTTGTAGACAAGGATGGAAAGATTGTCTTCTCAACAACCTTTGACTACGCCTATACACCGCTGGATTTGATGATTTACAAGATGGACAATTCTTACTATGTCCTCAAGGATATGGATCCCAAACTGCGCAAGTATGGTGAAGCGATTGTCAAGGAATTTGGTATGAAAGAACGTTTCTTCCATATTGAGTTCTTCCGTGAGGGGGACGATTATATCGCTATTGAGTATAATAACCGCCCTGCAGGTGGTTTCACTATTGATGTTTATAACTTTGCACATTCTTTAGACCTCTATCAAGGATATGCAGCGATTGTCGCAGGAGAGGAGTTCCCAGGGTCAGAGTTTGAAGCTCAGTATTGTTTGGCTACTTCTCGCCGTGCAAATGCTCATTATGTCTATTCTGAGGAGGACTTGCTTGCCAAATACAGCCAGCAGTTCAAGGTTAAAAAAATCATGCCAGCGGCCTTTGCAGAACTTCAAGGAGATTACCTTTATATGCTGACAACTCCGAGCAGACAAGAAATGGAGCAGATGATTGCAGATTTCGGACAACGGGAAAAATAAAATTGAGGATAAATCGGCTTTGGATTCTTTTCTTCTTTGCCCAAAGACTCGTTTGATAAAGCGTTTTCTATATATTCTTTCGCAAAATTGGTTGCTAAAACACCTAAAAATTGATAGAATAAGGATTGTCTAAAAAATTTTAAGGAGAATCTATCAAATGGATTTCACATGGGCAATTAAATATGCCACTGAATTTTTGGGAACTGCTATTTTGATCATTCTTGGAAATGGTGCAGTTGCCAACGTTGAACTTAAAGGTACGAAAGGTCACCAAAGTGGCT
>ERZ772953.37-NODE-37-length-29944-cov-6.830540_pt1 | contig 29944 bp, 38 predicted proteins | sample MGYA00580685_ERZ772953 | MGnify/ENA primary metagenome ERZ772953 (study PRJEB29015, sample SAMEA2738080) | human oral metagenome | biome: human oral; feature: human-associated habitat; material: saliva | place: China | collected 2209 ...
TACCAAGACTATCCACAGCCTTTTTACGGAGTACATATTCACCAGGAGTAAGCATAGCTGGCACAGTATCAGTACCTCTTGACATAAATCCTACCCCAAGACCTTTGGAATGGTACTCTGGGATAATACCTCCCATAGCTCTAGTTACTCTATTAAGTCTACCTTCATAAAGATTTTGCTCATTCACAAGGTCTTCTACTTCAAGGTAATCATTAGCTTTTTTAGCTTCTTCCTTGGCTTTTTCTAACTTACCTATAGCATTCTTTATAAAATTGTTTATAGCATCAGCTAGTTTTTTAGCTTCATCATCAACCTTATATGTAAGTATGTTATAAATACCATTCTTTTGCACAATTCCAGATGCTTCAAGAAGTTTATTCTCCCCAGCTTTCAACCCATTTGTAATAGATAGCTTATAGTAACTAATGGCTTTAGTTGTTTGGTCTACACTTATATTAGGAATACCAGCTTTATCAAATAAGTCTTTAGCTTCTTCTACTTTTAAGTAGCCCTTCTTAAGAAGTTCCTCTACTTTAGTTTTAAAAGCCTGTATTTTAGACTCATCAGCTTTAATACCACCAGCCGTATTAAGAGTTTCTGCATCAGTAAGTAATTCTAAATAACCATCTAATTCAGTATTACCTAGTCGCTCTACTACTTTACCTAGAGTATCCTTATACTTACCTACTTTGGCAGTAATATCTTTCTTCACATTAGCAAACTGATGGTCAGAAGAACCACCAAGTATACCACCATCCTGTATAATCTTCTCAATTATATCCATTTTCTCTACAAGGGTTTTACCTACAAACTCTGTAGTATCCACACCTAGCTTATTAAGAATTTCATCAATGGCTTTGCTTTTAGCATCTCCAGTTAGGCTACCTTCTTTTTGAACAGCTTTTAACTGCTCAACCACAGAAGAAATATCTTTGAAAATAATCTCTTTACCTTCTTGAAGTTTAAGACCTAGCTCACCTAGTTTACCTTTAAAAGTATCTATGTTAGAGCTTTGTCTGTGTTGTTCTCCACCAGTAAGAGTAGGAATCTTAGCAACAACTTCTTGACCAGTTTCATTCACAAGCTCTACAAACTTCTCACCAATAGCTGATTTAGCTAATTGAAGTGATTGTAGCAACTGTTCATCAGTATATCCTGTAGATTCTTTAAGCTCTTTCCAACTCTTAACTTGGTCTCCAATCTTCACAAAAAGACTATCAACATTCTGTGGAACTTTAGCTACCTCAATACCTAATTGAGATAATGCTCCTGCCACAGTAATATTAGAATTGTTCTTAATTGCTTCAATAGTAGAGTTAGCACCAACCACACTATCAACCAATGAGGTATCTTTTGTGATTGTCTTGAAGTAAGTGTCTCTAATCTGATTATTCTGTTCAGAAATCTCTCTTAGATGTTCTTGTTGTTGGATATACTCCTGTTTAGACTGCTCATCAGCTTCTTTCTTTGCTTCTTCTGTAAGACGTTTTCTATCTTGCTCATTTCTGTGGAGGTCAAATAGACCTTTTCCTAACCCTACAATACTTCCTGCAAGAGCACCTATACCTGTACCTATTACTGGAAAGATACTTCCTATACTAGCTCCAGTAAATGCTCCTGATGCTATATCTGATAAAAGGTTACCTGAATCTTTAACCTCCTGAGAAGCACCAGATTCTTGCAATAAACCATTACCAAAACTCAAGGCTAAATCTCCCCCAAGTAAAGCTAGATTACCTAGTTTAGCCATTTTTAATGCCTTAGCTCTAGCTGACCTTGAAAGATTTACTTTAGGAGCGTTCTTACTAGCTCTTGACATACCACTATAGGCTACATCAATGTCATAAGAAGACATACCTTGTCTAGCAAGTCTTTCTCTACTAAAGTTTCCTCCTAAATTAAGAGGATTCAACTTACCATTAGTAGCAGAAGCCATAGCAGTAGCCACAGTAGTTAATGAGGTAATGATACTAGTAGCCCAAGAAACAAACTTAGTACCAATATAACCCAATACAATGTACTTACCTACTCCACCAAGTAGAGTGGCAATACCTGATGCTACATTGACTACTAGTGTTAGGAAATCTAGGATTTTCTTAAGACCACCCTCTACTGAACCACCAATAGCCACAAGAGTTTGCTTTATAGCATTGGTTACAGCTTTTACAAAATTCTCCACAGCTTTGAAGAAGGCTTTTGCACTAGAAGATGATAGTGCAGATATGATACCTTTACCTAATTCTATTAGAAGAGGTTTAAGGTGCTCTATAATACCCACCAGAGATTCTCTAAGGCTGTCTACAGCTCTATTAAATGCTCCTTGGTCAAATGTACTGATTCCAGTTATAATGTCTCCTAGAGCCTTTAGAGCTGTTTTAATCACAGTAGCAAAATTACTAATTAGATTAGTCTTAGTTGCTACAGTATCCACAAAGGTAATAACTGATTTGGCTAGTGTACTGATTCCCTCAAATACACCTTTTATATCTTGAGGATTGATTGACTTAACAATATTATTAAGGGTTTTAGAAAGCTCATCATAGATAGATACTACTTGTTTTACAGCTTCTGATTTAACAGCTAACTTAGCCAAGTTATTGTATACATCTACATACTGCGAAAGTACCTTGAGAACTTGTGCATTGATAGCCTGTGTTGTTAATTTAGAGATACTGCTCAAGAAATCTGATGCACTATGAACAATGTCCTTAGTGAACTTACCAAATTCTGTACCTGAATTTTTCAACACAGTGAGCATATCTTTTGTGATATTGAAGAATCTGTTACCTATATCAAGACCACTTACACCCTGTTTAAAGTCACTAGCAAACTTCTCAACACCTTTAAGGATTTGACTACCAAAAGTTAGCTTCCAAGCTGAACCAAATTGGTTTACTTGTTGAATTGTTCCACCAATAGCATTACCTAGTTTAGTGACATACTCTTTAAACTTATCAGTACCTACAATCTCTGTGATACCTTTAATAAAGTCACGAGTAGCTACATATACTTGGTTTAGTGCTCCTGGTTTAGCATTACCCTCTTCATCAATCTCATCAAACACAAGAAGATTAGATAATGTTTCCTTAAAGTTTGCAATGGCTTGTCTAGGTGTAACAATAGAAGTAACTAATTTTTGGAAACTATCTTGATTACCAACTTGTTTAATTAAGTCCAAAAACTCATCAGCAGTGATTGCTTTATGCCTTGTAGCATCTATGATGTTCTTATACCCCTTAGACTTAGCTAAGTCTGTTAAGGCATCATTTACAGCAGAAGCTCCTAATGCAGAAAATCTCTCACGGATAAATCTAAAGTCTTGTTGGTTTAGATACCCTGATGCAAGCATTTGTGAAGTCTGTATACCTACAGTTTTAAGACCTTGAACTGGGTTCTTAGTCTGTGCAAGCAATCCAGCATAAGCTCTAACTATGTCCTCACTATCTCGTCTATTATAGGCAGTATAAGTAGATGCTTGTTCTAAGAGGTCAGTAGCATCAAACACAGAAGCCTTACCATAGTCTCCTAGACGTTTAATGGATTTGTTTGTCTCTTTATCACTAAACCCTAGAGCTTGCATGTTGATTCTATAAATCTGCATAGCATCTCCAAGGTTATTGGCTTCATCTTTAAGCTGACCAACACCACTCTTCACAGCACCTAATGTACCTTGAATAGCATTACTTAGAGCACCAGTTACCTTGTTCCCTACTAAGCCCATGATATTGTTCTGAATACCCATCACAGTAGAGTTGACCTTATTAAACACAGAGAGTAGACCTTTTGCTGGGTTTACTGCTCCTAGCCTAATCATTTGTGATGACAATCCCATTGTAGAGGTTGTAACATCTTGAACAGCTTTATGAAGGTTTCTCCATGATTGGTAGTCTTGGTCACGGACTTTTACATATTCAGCTACTTTCTCTTTAGGTCTAGTTACTTGGGTTTTATCCACAGAGATTACACTAGATTCTGTAGTCTTTCCCTTTGTGCTTCTGACATTGATTGGGATATTCTCAATTTGTTTTTTAAGGGATAGAAAGTCCCTAAGAGCTTTATCTGTATTAAGATTCAAGTTAACATTAAAAGAGAGCGGAGAAGTATTCTTCCCGCCCATCTTTTTCAGTTTCTTCTCAAAGTCTAACACAGAATCCCTAAGAGCTGACACAGACTTCTGGGCTTTTTCAATTTCCTTTAAACCTGTAATATCAACCTTAATGGTTCTAATTGTCATACTTTTCTCCTATGGTTACGCTACGTCCTCAACGTTTCTACGGATTTCATAGAAGTTACCATTTTCATCACGAGACACAGTGAATGTAAGTGACAAGGTAATTTCTCCTTCCGTACCAAACTCACGAGAGTTTTCAGTAATAAGGACATTGTTGAATACATAGTATTCTTTAATTCCACGAGTGTTTTCAACTTCTTGAATAACACGGAAGTGAGTGTTACGGAGACGTTTGTCATTAGCAACAATCAATTCTACATCACGTTCACCATTGTAAGTAACCAACAATTTCTCACCAATGTACATTGGGTTTACTAGCACAGTACCACGGTCATATCCATGATATTGTTGTGTCATAGCAATGAACTCATCATCTTCAAGCTCAATACCTGGAGACATTGGCATACTAGACAAGTAAGTACATGCACAACGGTCTGATGAAACTGTGATTGTGTTACAATCTTCATAGTAAAGGTCAGGAATCAACAATGAGCCATAACGTTTACCATCAACAGTGATTTCTTCCACAGTAAAGCTATCTGTAACAGGAACTCCACTAGTCATTTTCTTAGACATAGATTGAAGTGGGTTCAACCAGTAGTCATTACATGAAGTAGTAGTTGCTGTAATTTCTTTTGTAATCTCAACTTGAGCTTTATCATATTGACGACCAAAGCAACGAGCATCAGTGGCAGGCACAGAGACGTTGTGTGTGAATGAAGTCAAACATGAAAGCAATACGTTAGAGAACTTACGAAGCTCAGAACGGTCATTTACAATAGCTGGTGAAGAGAATCCAATGTGACCTGTAAGAGCATCATCTCCCTTATAAGTTACCTCATAAGTTACAACAACACCGTGGTCAGTTGGTTTCCAACCTGTACCTGTCTGAGTCATTACTCTTGAATCTGCAAAGTCCACAGTACGAAGAACATAACCTGGAGCTGATGAGTTGAATGTGTAAGTATACACATAAGAGTTTGTTTGAGCTACATCTTTAAAGTCAGATACAATAGCTTTGAACTCATATCTACCAGCTTTAGGTAATTTCAAATATACCATGTTGAACCCTAGTGCAAAGTCATCAGCATCAGAACGAACTTGGAACTTAGCAGAAGCTTTTTTGTTTGCAGGGTTTACATACAAAGTACCTGTGTTCAAACATTTAATAGGGTTACAGTTGATTTGGTCTTCTGGCACATCTTTACGGACATAGCTCACAAGAGTCCCTGATGGAATCTGAATTTGTTTGCTTGTTTTCCAACGAACACAAGGACGAATCTCCTCTGTGATAGATACAATAATTTTTGCATCTTTATCTTGTGTGTTGTAACCGTACATAGGGTGTGACATATCTACAAAACAGTTAGACATCTATTTCTCCTTTTTGTCTTGGTTTACATTTGGTTTTACAGGAGCAGTTTCTTCCTGAACTACAGGCTTAACTGTTTCCTGAACTTGCTTTTTTGAGCTTTCATCTACCATGTGTTCTCTCACACGAGCAATAGCTTGAAGCTCTAATTTTCCACCATGACGGTTAGCAATCTCATTACGAGACATAAAGAACTCATCAAGGTTTAATGGTTGTTCTACAGCCATCTCTTTTCTCCTTATAGACATGTAAATATTGAGAGCGTCGCAGGGAATGAGAACATTTCTACCTCATCTACTAACTCATTAGAGAAGTCCTCTGGACAACCAATGTCTTGAACTTGCACACGGATTGGTAAGTACCAACCATCTAATGATGCTACATCTTGAGCGAATGTCTTTTTCTGAATACCTCTCGGTGTTTTAACTTGGTGAACCAACATATTCTTAAGTTGGCAATGTACCTCTTCTCTATACTCTAGCTTACCCTCTGGAGTGTTTTCAATACAAACCTTACCAGTAGGAGGTGTAACTGGAGAGTAGTACACAGAGAAGTTTACATATACCTTAGAGAAACACTTTGCACTATTATCACAAGTAATATCAATGGCTAGGAATGGGAACTCCACACCTTGATTTAGCTGGAAATGCTCAGACGTTCCTACGTGTTGGTTAAATTGTACGTCAAAGTTATCATAACGTTTTCTTGGGTCTAGCTCATCTATATGGTCTGGTTGAATGAAGTAGTCAAGCACATCAGCACCATACATTTGTAGCCATTTTTTAATGTTGATATACACAGCACTAATCATTTAGCTAATCTCCCTGGTATCTTAACTGTGCCCTTACTTCCCTGTGCATACAGATAATTTCTTCCTGGAGCTGTGTCCTTAGAAGTGTAATGAGCTGTTCCTGAACCTCTTCTCCCTGATGGTCTTTGTGCTTTATAGATACCATAGAATCCACTAGTTGAATCTACAAGATTCTCACTATCACCCACAGTATCAAAAGCTGTAAAGATAAAAGGGAAAGCAGGGTTGTACTTGTAACCCTTAAACATATAAGTATTTACATAGTACCGTTCTTTTCCTCTTTTAGTCGGAGGATAATCATTTCTATCAGCATACACAGAGAAGCCATCACCAATCTTCTTCATCTTGATTGAGCGAACCATACGACCTGTTTTCACAGAACCTATAGCCTTGGCTTCTAGCATACCTGTCACAGTAAAGTCTACAAACTCTTTTGCAAACTCTATCCCTTTCCAGTCATGAATATCAATCGTGGTCACGAGTAATCACCCCCTGTAGTTGTTTTACATAAGGTTTACACTCTAAGAGTAACTGTTCACTTTCACGTCCAGCTAATCTCTCACCAGTTAATTTCACGTCCCAGCAACCAGGAAAAATTTCATACGCTCTACTAGCTACCACTTTCCAAAAGAGATAACCAGCATCTTCTGGGCAACTAAATCTGTTACACCTTGTAGAAATTCTCTGTAATATGTAATACCCATGCTTAATGTCAAAGTCACAATCATGGGATTGATTATGTAATGAAAAATAAAATGTTTCTAGCTGTCTTGAAGTCTCTAAGCCATGCGTTGTTGTAGCATCACTTTCAGCACCTCTTGACGTTGGCATGTGGTCTACACACTTTAAATGCTCCACTTCTTCCCATAAACACTTCATTACTTGCCTACTATTCTCATCATAAGTGGGAGTAGCAGTACCTTGTCTTAACACAAGGATTTCCTTATTATTCCAAGGGAGAGCCATGATAACCTCCTTATAGGGTCATCTCATTGTCCGTATTGGTATATGTACTCTCCATGTTATCTGGAACTTCCTCAAATTGGTTGCGAATATTTCCATCTTTGTCTGTGTATTTTAGGTTCTTCAAATACTTACCTAGAATATCGTCTACTGGATATACTTTGTCTTTTTCAAAGATATAAAGACGACCACTATAATAAGTACGATACACAGTCTTATAAGTCTCCACACCATTGATTGAACGTCCAGTACCACACTTTGAACAGCCATAAGAGCGTGACTCTCTAGCATATTCACCATTATATCTTACTAACATTCTTTCCTTCTTCCAATGGTCAAATACATATTATCTGTGTAAACCCTCTTACACAGTGATAGTGAACTTAAGGTTTGTAATGCCCATGTATTTATGAGCTTCACATAATACCTATCAATACTTGTTTGGTCTACTGTCCATTCTCGTACAATATAGTCTACTGATTTCTGCTTAAGCACAGCTCCTACAGCCAATCTATCCATATTAGCACACTCATCTAAAGTACCACAGTCATTCTGATAGGCAATAAAGATATTTAGGAAGTGACACATTGCATCATACACACAATCAGGTAGAGTTTCAGAGGTATACCCAGCTTCATAGTCAAGCACGAGTTTATACTCAGCTTCACACGAACAAGGGTCACAACATTTACAGCAAGGACTTAGCTCATCAGTTACATTCACAAGGATTGTACCATCTACAAAAGACCAATTCCATTTATCTGTATCTAGCTCATACTCTTCACGCTCAAGACCTTTTCTCTTGTGCATATACACCTTAAGTGTAGTGGGGTCAAAACCTTTCCAATAGTAAGGCTTAACCTCCACCATAGCATCACACCCACAGAGGTGAAAACTCGTGAGTGGAATTACTTCATGTCTTAAGGCTCTTAGTATTGTTGAACATTCACCATCAGTCCAACAGAGCAATCTAGCAAGGACACGGAGAAAGCTCTCCATGTACCTTTGCATAGTTGCACCATCATCACAGTCAAAACAACCACAACGTTCTTGAAGATTTTGAGTAATCTTAATTAGCTCAAGAGCTGGTTGCATAACTTATCTCCTTATTTAGCAGGGATTGTAGCCATTGGGAATGGGTTAAGACCTGTAAGAAGACCTTGGATACGTTCAAATACCACAGCAGGGCAAGTTTGTTCAAGAGGAATGTTTGCCACAAGAAGGTGAGAGATATGTGAGTTAGTGTGTACCAAACCGAAGTTTTCATACTTGTCACAGATTACTTCACACCCTGGTTTTGAAACATCTTCTGTACGAACTGTGTGGATTGAAGATTGAGGTACGAACAAGTCGTATTGAGTCAATGCTTCTACACGAGCCAAGTCAATTACATAGGCTTCACCAGTCATTGTTTGTTCAAGGTCATAAGGCAAGTGGTAAGATACACCGAATGGAATACCTTTGAATGAGATAGACTCACCGTTCACAGACCAACCTTGAGGTAATTTACCATCTTTACCTGGTACAATTTCAGCTTTGATTCCACGAAGAGTTAGTGGGTGTACATAGATTTTGTAACGAGCTGATTGGTTATCCAATACATCTAGGTAGCAAGCTACTTGACGGAAAGCACCGATAACTGAACCAGAAGCATCAATAGGAGTTACACCTGGGTGAGACATCATTTCAGCCACACCAGCAAAAGGACGTAGACCTTGACCACTAAAGTTCAACATACCTTGAACGATATGACGTTGAACGATAAAGGCAAATGTGTACCATGCCATGAATTGTTCTGCTTCTTCATAAGACATACCCAAACGTTGGAAGATATTGATAAGGTCTCCTTGTTTGAAGTGCATCTTGTCTTTCATCAAACGGTCAAGACGAGTTTCACAGTCTTTAAAACATAGGTAACGTACAGGAGTAGCATCACCAGTAGCTTGCATAGTGAATTTCTCAGTAAAACAGCAGGCATCAGAATTGTCATTAGCAAAGTCTGGTGCTTTTGTTCCCCAAGTAATTCCCTCGATAATCCAGTCACCGTTCTTAGCTTGTCTCAAAGCACCAAAACTTGATTGCTCAAAACGTTTAAGAATGTCGTTAACTAGTTCATCACCCATACCAACTTCTCTTAGTGAGGGTACTGCTTTAGACCAGTCACGAGAGATACCGAATGGGATTTTACCATCTTCATTAGTGAAGTTTTCTTTAGTTGCTAGTTGGGCTTTAGTACGCTCATACAAGTTGTCAATAGCTTCACCCAACAAAATATCAAAATTAGTTGTTGTACTCACTTTATTGTCCTCCAAAGCGAACACGTCCAAAACGGTTCACAGGTTGCTCTTCTTTGATTTCTGCTTTTTCTACTACAGGGTTAGCTTTATCCAACAATGTAGCCAATTTAGCTAGTTGTGCATCTACAGCATTTTCATTAGCTTCTTTTTGAGCCACAGTAGCTTTCAATTCAGCATTTTCTGCTTTAAGTTCTTCAACTTCTGCTTTCAATGCTTCAATAGATGCAATAGCTTGTGCCAATGTATCACCTTCCACAGCAGTTTCTTCTTTAACTTCTTCTACTGCTGGTTCTTCAACTTCTACAACTTCCTCTGTAGCAACTACTTCTTCTGTAACTGCTTCTTCTGGAGATACTTCTGCTGAAAGGTGAGCAAGCACTTTGTCTAGAATTTCTTTCTTATTCAAGTGTTCTTCCTCATTTCTTACTAGTAGTGATGGCTCATATCCACCACTCTTTGCATTTCCTGGATTTCCCACAAAGGAGAATCCTGTAATTTCAATTTCGTCTGTGATTGGTACGTCAATATCACCACCATGCTCAATGTTATAAACAACTAGCTTGGCATATTCTTCAATGTCACTGTCTTGTATCTCTTTAGCATACCACAGAAACTCTGATGAAATGGCAAAAGGCTCATCTTGTAAGATAAGGTCTTTCACATTGCTCAATTCTAGATTTACATGGGGTTTTACCAATAGGTCATAACGACCAGTCTCATCTTGTACCAATTTAAGGTCTGATTTTCTAAAATAACCTTCTCTAACAGGGTAAGAGTTTAAATCTCTGTGTCCTGTAGAGACATATCCTTCATAAGTACCATCAATACTGTCATACCATTTCTTGAGTGTACCTTTACACAAATACAAACGAATGGTGTCGTCTGTATAGAGCACAGAACCCTCTGATAGTAGTGTCATGTACCCTTCTGAATTATCAACCTTATCCACAGACAGACGTTCTACCTCTTGCTTGTGAGCTGAGAGGTTCATCATTGCATCAAGATTATCTTTCTTCTCAATGTACTCATTGATTTCATTCATAATTCTCTCTGCTATCTGTGTTTTAACTGGCATTAGTCAATAACCTCAAACAAATTGTACTTTAATTTTCTCACTTTCTTACCACCACAAGATGCACAGTAGGAATACTCGTATGGAACTCCATCTTTCTTCAATCCTGCTTCTGTTTCTGGTGTGAAAGGTAGTTGTTCTGTAGCTTCCTTAATACTTTCAAGAAGAACTTGGTCAGTAGTTGTATACCAACCATTGCTCTCTTGATTGTTATCTGGGTAGAACTCAAAGAACTTGCGTTGATTTTGAATAATACCACGTTCGTTTAAGAAGTTTACACGAACTACTAAATCACGTTGGAGAAAGCGAGCAACCCTAAACTTACTCATTGTCTACCACCTTCACTAATGTGCCCTCTGTAATCTTAGAGATGACATCAGATTCACGTCCAAACTGCTTTGCACGTACTTCACGGAGGTATTCTTCGTAAGTTTGACTTACTGTTTTAACTTCCATTATTTATCTCCAGCGTATGTAATAGGGAAACCATAGCAATCAAACTCAGTATCTTTGAGCTTAACTTCTTCCTCAGTGTAGTTGAATGAGTATTTATCCCCACAGCAGTAAGTAAATGATTTGTACTTTTTAGCTTCTACATCAAAATACTGAACTTGCTCTTGACCAACTACAACTTTGCGTACTTGTGCTAGAATTGTTTCTGCCAATGGTGATTTGAACTCTTTAGTTTCACCAGCAACTTCTAGCTTTAAGTGCATAATTGGAACTTTAATCGTAGCCATGTATATGCTCCTTTCCATGAATGTTCTAATAATAGTATAACAAAAAAAGAGAGTTTGACAACTCTCATGACTTTTAGTTAAAACTCAATGTTAGAAATTACTTTTGCAGTACCATGTTCAAGTTTATACTTGTTGATAATGTCCATAATATCTTCCATTGCTTGTGTATCAAAGGTAGTATCAAAGTCGTTAATGAACTCATCTTCCTTGATATGGATAACTCCACGTACCTCTGGTTTAGGTTTCTTACCATCTTTTGCACCATTACCTATTACATAACCAATAACATAGTTAGCATAGATATGTCCTGATGATTGTTCCATCAAGGCACGTTGGTCAACCACAAAGGTGTATACTTTCTCAGTAGAGCCATCTTCCAATGTCTCTGTAGCTACTTTCACACGATTGTCAAAGGCTACGTCTACATTCACAGCGTAAGAAGTACGAGGTGTACGAAGCATATTACCATTAGCACCGATTGTAGGAATCTTTTGTGTAATGTTCATCTCTCCACCATTGATTAGCACTTCTGCATCAAGGTCTGTAATTTCTGCATACTTACGAAGAGTATATACAGGTTTACCAGAACGTACATATTCAGGAGTAATCTTGCTACGTTTCTCATCTAAGAAACCAAGTACGTCTGAAATAAGGTTAGTCATCTAGTTTTCCTCCATGACGGTACATGTTTCTCAGTCCGTCTTTTTTGTCTTCAATGTTTGCTCTCTGCTTATCCACAGATAGGATTTGATATACATAAGGCTTAGGCTTACCATAGTCTGTCACAAACTTACCCTGACTTTGTTCATCTAGGTTTAAGTAATCGTTATAACTTGTGAAGGCTTTCTCATTAGCCAACTTAGCATAAATCACAGTGACATCAGGGTAGTACATTCTATCAAGAACATAGCCATAGTCCATATTGTACTCTTTACACAGAGTGAGAGCCATTTCTTCTACATCATCAAGCTCAACAATTACCATATCCTCATAAGCTAGACCTTTATACTCATCTAGGGGCTTGATTGCCCCTTGAGTAAATGCCCAGTTATAACGAACTAGGTAACTAATCAACTTGAAAAAATGAAGGGTTCTCTCTTAGGATTTTTCCACAGTTTTCAATGAGTGATACGTCTGTGATATAGGCTGTAAGGTGTTCAGGGATTCCTAGAACCTCTCCTACCAATTTCTCACAAGCATCAATCACATTATCATCAAACACTTCATAGATTTTGAATAAATCGTCTGGTGTGTAGATTTCTGTAGAACCATCTTCTCTAAAGTCTGTGAAGGCAATAGAGATGATTGAAGCATAGTTACGAACCTTACGAGCAATACGAGGTGTAATATACTTTTCTTTAGCAGTGACCTCTTGTACATAGGCTTTACCATCTTGTACAATCTCAGCTCCAGCAGGAGCTTGACCAACAATAGGCAACCATAAAGTCACGGTATAGTCTTTTGGAGTAATACTTCCAATCTTTGTGCTATCTCCATTTACCACAGAGTTTGTAGCTGTTTGGATAGCCACAGGAGCATCACTTTGGACTGCATTTTGGAAGTCACCTTGGAGCTTAGTTAGCTCCTCAATACTCATAATCTTATTTGTCATTTCTTACCTACACAATCAAATTTTTCTTCAAATAGGCTTCTGCCATATTCTCATCAATACCTTTGAGTCTATCATACACATCAAGAATATAAATGTCATTGTTGTAGTTATAATTATTTGTAAACTCATAACTATCAAACTTAATATGTTCTTTAAGACCTGTAGCGTTTTGGAGCAACTTAACAATCTGCCCAATAAAGTGGTCACGCATTGGAATAATGGTGTTCTTCATAGAGTTGTCAATGATACTATAAGTACCAATGTTAGACACAGTTTTGTTAAGGTCAAAGAGACGTGCTGGAACTCCAAACATTTGACAGATAATAGCTGGGACATACTGTGATAGGTAGTCCAAGAAATCTGTAGCTTTTGTATCACGCTCAAGTTGCTCAAGGTTTTGGAAGTTTCCTGAATACACAATAGCATCATTGAACTCTGTTTCAGAGAGTTTTTCTGCAAAAGCGTTCATATCTTCCACAATCTTTTGGTTACGCTCTTCTTTTGCTTGTCTACCCATATCAAGTAGCTCACCACTTCCAAACGCTGTTCCTTGCTCTACACTTTCCTCAATCTGTTCTTCTAGTGTATCCTTGGCTTGCAATGCAATAGTACCAATACCATTCCTAGAAATATCGTAGTTCATACGATTCAAAATATTAAGGATAAGTTCAACACGCTTACGGTCTTTAAGCAATGGAGACATACAGAATACTTGAGAAGTATCTAACCTCACACAAGCAAATTGGTCTTCTGTAACAACCATTACCTCATTCTTGAACCGTTCAGGGTCTTTAAGGATTTGCTTAATGTCGTCCTCAGAATAATCACTAGCTACTCTAGGATTCCCTGTCTTACGGTCATAAGGTGTCACAAAGATATTATTGTTTTTAATCAAGTATGTAAGAGTCTGTCTAAGCACAGGCATCTTAGGATAATCAATCACACAAGCAAGAATATCTTTAGGGTGAACTCCCACAAGACCCTCACCAGTATTAAGGATTCCATAATAACCATACTTACGATAACCTTTGGCTACTTGTTTTAACACATCATAGTTTCGCTGACCATTGTAGTTATGTGCATATAGAAACTTTCTGAGTGTTTCGTCCTTAGTGAAGTCTTCTGTGGTTAGATAATTTGTAAACATATAGTTCACAATGTTATCTAGGATATAATCAACATCAGGAAGGTCAAGAGCTAATTTTTCAATGTCCTCTAGATTCTCACCTACTGGTGAACCTCTAAAACCTGAACTCTGAAAAATTAGTCTGTCTTTATACTCAGCATTGAAGTATCTATCCATTGCACAAGAGCCACCACAGTCATCTTTTTTGCACTTTCCACAGCTCATTAAGAACCTCCAAGGTAGAATAACTCAGCTACATGTAATGATAGCAACACACTATCCAATTCATCAGGAGAGTGTTTTAGTAATTTCTTAATTTCTGATTTAGGACGTATTTTAACCAATCTATCCTCTGGTTTCTGAATCTCAGACACAAAGGACATTTGACGACTAATACTATCCCACACAGATTTAACAAACGATACCCTTTGTGCTTCCATCATACCTCTTAACATTAGGTGCATTTCTGCTCTTCTGTTATAGGCATATTCAGCACTAGGGTCTTTTGCCAATACTTTAATTTCTGTAGGCTTTCCACCAAAGTTAATGTCATACACAGGACACTTTAGCTTTCCACCTAGTCTTCTCATTTTCAGTGGTTGAACGATATGTGCTCCTCCACCAGCATCTATACCAATAGCTTTGGCATTGAGTCTGTTAGCTAGAGTCACAATCTTATCAACAATTTCTATGGCAGTTATACCATCTATCCATTCAGCAGGCTTAATATCTTTTGTATCTAGCACAGTGAAGTGATTATGCTTATCTACCACAGTAACAGTAACTTGAATACTGTCAGCACCCTTATAGGCACTATCCACACCAATGAAGTAGTCATAGTCCTCTGATTTAGGGTCAAAGGAATCTAGCACATTAGGTGAGGAATCAAAGAACGCTGAACGCTCTGTAGGAAACTCACACAGAAGGTTTTCACGAATAGAATCCTCTGTAATGGTGAACTGTGAACGCATAAGCTCTTCTTTTGTGTATCGAATACTACCCTCTTCAATGGCTGTCACAACATCAAGCCACATAACAAACTCATCATCAGCTAAGTCCTCATTGGTCATGAAGTCATAGAAGTTGTTAAGTGAACGAGGGTTAGAGATTAGATACATAATGAGCTTACGTCCATCATCAGATTCAAATTCCCTACGACCCATGTGACCAAGGGCTATAGGTGAAATATCTGATGCTTCATCTCCAAACATATTACCACCACGACCAATGACGTGGATTTTAGATGGGTCAGTGAAGTTAGAACCAGCACTAAGACCCTCCAATTTACCTCCATTACGGAAGGTGAAACCCTCACTAGAGAATGAGGATAGACCACGTTTAAGTCGCTTATCTACTGCTGTTACGTCTTTCTCATCAAATGAGAGCATAGCCTTAACATCAGGGTGAGCATTTACCAAGATTTCTCTTGCGTGTTGGATAATGATACCAGAATATTCTTGTGTTGAACCTACAGCATAACAGTTTTCACCTTCATAGGCAAAGTGGTTAGACATGATTCCACACAAGAATGATTTACCATAACGAGGAGTTGCCACACAGTAACCAGTCTTGTAGTCACCACTTAAGAAAGCTCCAAATTGGACTGCTTGAGACCACCAAAGCTCTAAATTAAACTCAGAAAGGGCTGTTGTAAACCCTAACTTGTAATATTCAAGCTCTTTCTCAAAGCCATGTCTTTCTCGAATGGTATTACGCTTAAAGTGTTTAGGGATTTTACCCTTCACAGCATCTCTAAGTTGGTCTTGTGGGGTTACTTGGTCAAGAAGGATAGATAGCTTCTCACGATTGGAGAGTACCTTACGCTTTTGAATAAGTGACCCAACATCTGCATCTTGGATGGGCATAGACTATATCTCCTCCAGTATAGCTTAATTGCTCAACAATGCCCACAGAAGGAGCTACTGCTGAAAAACTTTCTGTCACAGGTATAGTCAATCCATTCATAGCCAAACAAGTAGGACAAGTATTAGAATCCCCAATACAGTTCCATGTTTTTAGAATGGAGTTCTCTGTAACAAGCTCAAATAACTTGGCACTTTCCACAGAAGCCTTTTCAATACCCATTTGGACTTCACTCAAAGCCAATCGCTCTAGGTTACTGCTGAACTCTTTGATAATATCATCAAAGCTCACAGTATCAATAGAATCAATCAATTTGGCTCTAAGGTCACTAGCATGAGCATCTAAGATTTCTTTCAGTCTGCCATAGTTGCTTCTTGCAAAAGCAGAAGTATTCACACCGTTTCTAATCTCGATTATTTCCTCTGGTGCTAAATCTACACCAAGCGCATCAAGGATATAATCAATCTCGTCTAAGAACACAGAGGAATACATGTCAATCAAGTATCCAATTAGGGAAGATTCAGCACTTAAGTAATCTCCACTCACTACAACGGAGTTCACAAAGGCTTGAAGTAAGGATACTATCTCATCATAATGCTTTTGGAAGAGGTCTTCTCTAGGACTGTGTGATGCCATTACATATCTCCAAACAACTCGTCAAGTTTGGCTTTGGTGTAGTTTTTAAGCTCATCAACACCATCTTTAGTATCATGGTTCACATTGACTGTAGTTTGTGTAGCTTTACCTTCAATACGGTCAGCCCACTCTTTACGCTCATAGCTATCCTCGAATGAAGCCATAATCTGTAACATTGCATTTCTAGCTACTGGAGTGCAAGGAGGAATTTGGGAATAGACCTCAAAGCCAACTTCGCTGAGTAATGTTTCATCTACGTCAATTAGACCCCAACGCATTTGGTAAAGCTCTAGTGACTTTTCATCAAGCAAGCTTAACTCTCTCATTGTCTCAGAGTATAATTTTGATTTACTAGCCATTATCTTTACCTTTCTAAAAATTTAATACACCCTATTGGGCTTGAACCAATGACCGTACGCTTAGAAGGCGTATGCTCTATCCAACTGAGCTAAGAGTGTATATGGTGGGAATAACCACCATTTAGTATTCACAAGAGTGATACCTATCAACCAAAAGTACGTAGTGGGATTTGAACCCACGAATGGTGCTTTTGCAGAGCACAGCGTTACCACTTCGCCATACGTACAAAACCCACAGAGGAAAGGAAGACTCTGTAGGAAAAACTTGAAAGGAGGTTTGCAATCACGCAAAAAGAAATGTTCCACACCATCATTGCCTATGGTGGGAGGGAACTATCGTTGCACAAGAATTAGTATATCACACAGAAACATATTTGTCAACTGTGTACAGTCCAATGAGAATCGCTTCTGCTTCATCATCATTCTTGACTGGGTATCCTAGACTCTTGCACAGAGCTATAGCCTTTCGTTTTGCTTCCTCTCGCTTACCGTTCAGTGAGAATTGCTTTCTCCACACAGTAGGTGATACAAATTCCACAAGGTTATTATTAAGCTCTCTAAGAACCATTCCTTGCACAATCGCTAACATCACTAGTGTTTTCTGGTTTGAGATGACTTTAAGCTCTTCAATCACTACTTTGTCGAACTTTCCATACTTCTCACAGAGCAATCTCACAAATTCTGCCATGTATTGACCTCTCACCGTAAAGTCTTTATCCTGTGAAGCTATAGTACCATAATCAATCACAGAACCATTACTAATCACACAGTAGCCAGAACTCTTTGTGGAAAGGTCAAGAGATAAAATCTTAACCATGAGTAAATTATAACACACACAGAAGAGAATGTCAAGAGGTAATTATACACTCAACTGTGCGGAGCTTGTATCGTCCCCAAAAAATGTTTGCAACTCGATTGCGAACATTTTGCTTGGTCTATCAGAGTGCTATTATGTATCTTTTTATTGCTTATACAAGAATACTAGTATTCTAGTATATATACTAGAGTATATAGTATATAATATAGCTAACTTATACTTCCATCAAAAAGATACATATTCTACGTATCGCACAAAAGGATAAATAGAATAATTGACATTTACCCCTTGATTTTTAATCGGCTGTGTGCTATACTATTCTGTGAGGACTTAATCATGAACACAAAAATCATTTGGCACTTTGACAGTGATAAAAAAGAACGAGGAACTACCTTTGCCACCAAGGAAGAATACACACTCGCTATCCAATTTGAAGATAAAGCGCTAGTAGACCAAGACTTAAAAACTCAAGTTAAAAAATTCATTAAAACTCGCTACAAGGTCTCTGTGCATCAACTTACCTATCGTGAAAGACCAATGTACACAGTAAGCAAGCTATTTGGAGGAGCTAAAGGGCTGTGTGAAGAGCTTAATCTATCCACAGAAGAGCTTTGTGAACTCTCCAATTCCTTTACCTCCCCACACAAGAAATCAAGGCTTATTGTGGACTATTTACTCCCTGTGCTTAAAGACCAAGACTTTGCTAATTGGTTCTACTCTACTGTGTATAACTTATACAACAATACTCAAGAACCCCTTCTATTACTCCCTAGCTCACTACCACAAGAGTTCTATGAATGGCTATCAAAAGAGAGTAGATACACAAAGCTAATTCCTATTCTCACAGGTAAAACTATTCCTAGTGGAGTAATGATAGGTGATTACATATACGAGCACAGAGGTAGCTATTCCTTAGTCTATGAAGCCTATTCTAAGCTCCTTTCAGACTACATAGCACAAGAGAGTGGAAAAGCTCCACAGTACCTTAATAACATACAACAGAGGACTACAATGCTCCTTAAGAAGTATGGTGTACTAGTCTCACACAAGTTAGAATCCATGAACCTTAACTATAAGTCATACATGGGTATGTTTCATACAACAGCACCTAAGATGACCCATTACATACAAACAATAGCCAATGAAGTAGGTTTTGACTCTTATGATATGCTATACTCCATAGTCCTTAATTCCGTAGAGTATTATGCCAAGAAGCCTAGTCATAAGAGGAATGTAACACTAGAATACTTTAAAGAACAACAGATAACACTTAAACGACTGTAGGAAATCCTATGGTCTTTTATTATGCGATAAAGTAGAATACTATAATGGACTAGCATGTTTTTTAATGATTTAGGTCATAGGTGAATGAGGGAATTAGGGTAGGCTTGTTAGGGGTTTACTTTTTAATTGGGTAACATGTTTTTGAAGGATAATTTTTATTGGTGAATAGAGAGAACCCAGCCCTACCCATATATCCTTGTTTTTTAATCGACCCTATTATTATATTAAATTTTTAATTCAGCTAACTTTACACTTTTATCCTTGCATTGATTTAGCTTGACTTGGCTTGATTAGACCGGAATAAAATACATTTATAAGGGTGTCAAATATATTTTACCACCAAAACCATACATATCCCAACCAAAACACCCCAAACAAAAACGTAAATGCTTGATTCTATTTACCTACTATCTCACTATCCTATACACCCTTTCCTCTTGTCTATCTTGTATCTCTCTTAACTTTTGTATATCTTAAATTTCCTTAATTTACCATATTAAAAATTATTTCATTTACTATACTAAAAATTTCTATAAAATATCGCAAATTATCGCAAAAAATCCTTGACAAGCCTATTTCTTAATGATATAATAGTTATAGTTAAAAGGTAACAGAAATATCTTAGAAACGTTGATTTAATAACTCAATTATTCTAAAATATTCTACATTATCTCTTGACAAATAAACTAAAATAGTTTATAATAAATACATAAAATAAAACAAGCCTAAAAGGCAAAGGAGAAAAATCATGAAAACACCTAAATTTGACTATAATAACACTGAACTATATACAGCTAAATATTCAATCAATGGCTATTGTCTATTTATTATGGTAGACATTGAGAATGAAACTTTTGTATTTGGTCAATCTAACAGTACAGTAGTAAGTCTTCATAGAGCAGAGTACAGAGTATTAGAGAATACAACTCAAAAACATATCAAAGAGTTAAGAGATAGATATCTACAACGTGGATACACTCAACTAACTACTAAAGACTTTATTTAAAGCCTTCTAGGTTCAAGCCTAGCGCCAATCTTGCAAGGGGTTGGGGGCTATAGCGTCTAACGTGCTACAAACAGAATATCCTTGATATACTGGTAAAAAGCCCTTTCTTGTGCAAAGGTAAACTTTTCTAGTCCTGGTTATCTCATTGCAAAAAGCAGACTTGAAGCTTTAAACAACCATATCAGCCCTATAAAGCTATAAAAAGGGAAGATAAAAGTCTATAGCATTGTGTCCATTCTATATTATAAAATCAAAGGGAGAAAAGCCTATGCTTTCATTTAAAACACGCTATACAAGCGTAGAACTAGGGGAAACGGTTAAAATCAGCCGTAAGGGTAAAAACAGCCTAGAAGAGTCTTATAGATGGACTTTTGTAGAGTCTTGGGATTTCACTAAAAACGGTGGTTATATTCGTATTGGGGCTTATATTATCCATCTTGAGATAGCCCTTGAGGAAAACCTTATCAGCCTTATAAATGCTTATATTGGTAAGCCTTATGACTATAAGGAGAATGAAACAGTTTTACACTGTAAGGCTATCAAAATCCAAGAGTTATCAGAATTATAAAGGTTTGGGGATTCTTTCCCCTTACCTAACTATTAAGAAAGAAGGAAATAAAATGGCAAATGTTTATACACTAAATGCAGTAGTAGAATACCTACAAGGAAATGACAAAGTGGAATCTTATAAGGTTACAAGGGTTGAATTGCTAGACTTTAACCAGATGGAAGGATGGAATTATCTAGTAAGTGTTAGCGTTAAGACTGTAGAAGGGTACAAGAATAAGCGTATCAAATTCATCACAAACAGCACTTATTTAGAAGCCTTTGAGGACTGGGACGACAATAGCACAAAAGAAGCCAATTTCATGGAATGGCTTAGCCAAATGGTAGGGGTGTAAGGGGGTATTTTTACCCCTTGGGATTTAAGGAATTAAGGAAACAGAAAGAAGAATAAAACTAACATGGAAAATAATAATAAAAACTATAAAATCTTTAAAATTATAGGCTTGGCTGTTGTGCTATTCTATGCTTTTATCTTTATTGGTAGTAGTTTTTCTACTGCTGGGGTAAAAGATGCCAAACCTATTGAATATAAAAGCGACTATTTAAACCAAAAAATGGAACTAAGAGACGCTGAAATCTTGGGCAAGTTTTGGAATGATAAAGGGCATTTTATAATAGTATATGATGAGGACACAAAAGCCCCAGAATTGTTCCAGATTGATTTTTCTGAGTGGAATCTAATAAGTGTAGGGGATACATATTAAAACGCTGTATGGGGCTTGTGAGAGCCTTCTAGAGCTATGCTAGATAGAAAGGTATTATAAAATGAAAATTAAAAAAATGAATGTTGTAAAATTTATGGCTTTGCCTAGCTTCTTAGGTTATAGCGTACTAGCTAATATTGGCTATACTTTCTCACTGATAATTCTTTGTGGTCTTGTGACTGTTACAGCCATACAATTCATGTATGTTACAGACTAGGAGGGCATTAAAATGAGAGAATACACAGCAAACAACGGAACAAAGGTAACTATACTAGGTAACACTCTAACTTGTGTTAGGGAAGGTCTTATTATGGTTTTCCCTAATGTTAAAGTAACTTACCTATCTAAGAACAATTTTATTGCTAGAAATGAAATTTATGAGGTTTACCCAGCGATAGAGCGTGGGGAAATTGATAGCTTTAATGTAGCAGAGGTTTAAAGAATGGATAAGAGAACGCTAAAAAACGCTTGGCAAACTGCTAGAAACAAGCGTGTGACTGTTGAGGTATTAGACACATTTCTGATTGAGGTTTTTGTGTTATACAGCTATGACCACAAAGAAGAACCTCCTTTCTTACTTGGTAAGGATTTACAGAAAGCCTTAAATTTACCTTTTGATGTTAAATTTAGACAGCTAGAGAGGGTATTAGGATAATGAAACTAGAAGAAGGTATGATAGTTAGGCTTAATACTACAAATGGAAAACACAAGAAAGGTACTTTATATAAAATTAAAGAGGTTTGTGGTGCTCTTGCTTTTGCTAAGTGTTTAAATATGGACTTAAACCTAACACTTTATAGGTTTTCAACCCTTGTAGAAGTTGTAGAGAGAGGTGTATTTTATGTTTAATATAGGAGACATAGTAGAACTAAATCAAAATACATTCATGTATGACAAAGGCTTAATTTGTCAAGTTATGGAAATTGATGAAGATAATACTAATTATGGTTATGTTAAGATTTTAAAGTATCCTGATGGTACAATGGGTAATGGTCAGAGAAAACATGCAAACCTGACTCTATTTAATTTAGTAAGAGTAGGTGGGTTCTATGTTTAAGGTTGGGGATATAATATGGGTGAAACAGAGTGGATATTCAATGACTTTCTATCATAGACCTTGCAAAGTATTGGGCTATAATGATGAAGGTATACGTGTTAGGGTTTTAGATAGTGGTAGCACCTTTACAGTGAATGAGTCTGTATTTGAGCTAGTTCCAGAAGGTGGGATACTTGAACCAGGAGATAAACTTATCCACAAAGAATCTAAAGAAATGCTAGTTTTTACAGCGTATGTTGATTGTGATTTTATAAAGTGTAGAGATTCATATAATGATGTAAAACAGTTTAAAATCCAAGAGGTAGAAAGGTTTAGGGAAATATTTTATGTTTAGTAAAGGAGATATTGTTCGCTGTATCAGTAGAAGATACAGATATACAAGTTATATGAGACCATGCACAGTCAAAGGGTATAATTATCTTGGTAAATTGCTTGTAGAGCCTTTTGATGATGGTTCAGTCTATGATGTAGAGGATAAATATTTTGAAGTTGTTCCTCATATACATATTTTAGAAGAAGGACAAGAAATAAAGGTAAAGGGTATTGACTATAAAAATGTAGTAAATTTTGTAAAATACTTATATAAAGGTATGGTACAGGTAAAAGTAAATGGTTGGCATGAAGATATTGATATAGAAAGGGTTATCTATGAAAGGGGGTTTTATATCTAATGCTTGCAAACTTAACAGGTCATGATATTTACATTGTGGATAGACATGGCACAGTAGTAACCACCATACAGCCTTGTGAGATGGAAGAGCCTTTGAGGGCTGAGGTTACACTAATAAGACAGAAAAAAATCGAAGGAATCAAGCTAACCAAGTTATATTATAGGTCTAATATCACAGAGCGAAAAATGCAAGAATTGCTGAACAAGTATGATGGTATTATTGTATCTAAGATAACAGCAGAGTGCTTGAAAGAGTTAGGATACACAGATAAGATTTACATTACAGGTAGAAAATTCTACAAACATGGTGAACTTATTGGTGTGAAAGAATTATGTATATTATAAGGTAAAGGAAAGAAGAAAATGAAAATGCAATCAGTGACAAAAGAAAATATGGAAACATTCAAGGAATCAATGCTATCAAAGAAAGAGTTTGAGGAGCTTGTGGGAGAGGTAAAAACAAACAAAGAGCTTGCTGAAAGACTCGCACAGATTGAAGCACCAGCAGACATTGAAGGTTATGGAGCTGACTTTGTGGAAGCTGTTAAGACCTTAAACATTCATACAGATTTTGTTGAGACTATTCGTCAATGGGATTTATTGGATAAGCTACGAGAATATCAAAGCCTATTCCCTAGTGGATATACCTTTAAAGATATTTACCTAACTAGTCCTATTCCTACTGTTCTTGTGGGATTGGATAAGGAACGTACACTCTTAACATATCCTGAAAAATGGTATGAAGACCACAAAGAAGAGCTTTCAAAAGTATTGGACTTGCTGATTTTCCGTAAGAAAAATGAGGGTGTGGCTTACACAGAGCCTAAGAACAAAATCAAAGACCTTGAAAGATTTATTTCAGATAACAACCTAAACAGATACCCTAAAGTATTCTCTTACATGCTTATGAGAAGCACTAATGAAAGGTATACTACTGATGGACATAAGGTAGACATTTTAGGTAAGTTTCAAGGTTATGTGTCTAAGAGATTTGATAAAAAGATTCAAGGAATCAATGAAAATCTAGTAAAAATCACTTATGCAAGTATGGTAAAAGACTACTTTGGTCTTGATTTAGATGAATCAAAAAATGCTCCTAAGTTGGCTAAACAACTTAAGAAGGCTGGAATCAGCTACACAGACGAGGAAATCCGTCACTTTGGAGAGGTTAAGTTCTGGTGGGAAGATTGGAACAAGATTAACATTTCCACAATCGATAATAGTGTCTTTCGTGCAAGAGACTTGTGGGTAGATAAAGCAGACTTTAATATCCCAGCTCTTGTGGACGATTGGGCTTTCAATGATAGCTGTAACAAGTATGACAGTAGTGCTGGGTCTGATACTCACCTTGTGTTAAGAGCTTTCGGATTTGAATACCTCAAAGGGTATTCTGTAGGATATACAAAAGATAATGGATATGCCTTATACCCAGCTATGAGAACTTATTTCTTGAGAAAAGACAGCGATATTGCTCATGCTGGTACTTATGCAGACTTTAACGGTACAAGAGCCAAAGCATGCTATGAATTTACTACAGTCCTCTTGTGTATCTTCTTTAACAAGAAAGTAGATGACTTTTCTAAAATCTATGGTATGGATATTAGTTGTAAGTCTTATGATGACCCAAATTATAACAATATCAACTTTTGGGCTAACCAAGCCAAGAATGAATACGCTAAATGGGGTACAGCACAGCTTTTCAGAGACTATGATAGAGAAGATATGCTACACTATATTATCAATAATGAAAGCCTACGAAGCACACTCTATGACCACTTAGACTCTTTTGAGCTAAGAGCATTGAAACGTAAATATATGAACTTTACTGGTGTACAACTCACAGAGAAAGCACCAGAAGTTAAGGAACTAACACCACTTACTAAAGAACTATTGGAATTGATTTAAAAGGAGAATTAACATGAAATACACATTTATTGACGTACTTACTAAAACACAATCAGAAATGCAAGAATGGCTACCAGAAGTATTGGCTGATTATGGCTATCAGATTAAGGTAACAGACTACATGATTCAAGCTATCAGCTCAGAAGAGAATCAGCCTTGTCTTGTGGCTCACTTAGACACAATCAACACAAAGCGTAAGAATTATAGCTATGGAAGTTATTATAGTAATGGTTCAACCCTTAGCACAGTTACAAGCACAGAAAAAGACCGTACACCAGAAGTACAAGATATTCTAGTCACAGAGCGCTATATCTTGCTATCTCCTGAGCGCAAGTCTAGTATTCAATGTTTGGGTGCTGATGACCGTGTGGGAGTTAAGACTATCCTAGATATTCTTGAGATGGGTCTCAGACCTCATATTTTGTTCACTACAGATGAAGAAGTGGGTTGTGTGGGTTCTAGGAAGGCAGTAAAAGAAAATGTGCTAGAGGGGCTAAAAATGGCTTCTATGCTTATTCAAATTGACCGAGGTGTTCATGAACGTTCTTGGCATGAAATGGTAACGTATGACTTTGACCCTGAATCACACAAGGAAATCTTTGATGAGCTACGAAAGACCTACACAATGGCTACAGGTTCATACACAGACGTAGCAGTGCTGGGACCACATTTAGACAAGCCTATTGTGAATGTATCAGCAAGCTATCGCCATGAGCATACCACAGACGAATTTATCAACCTAGATGCCTATGAATATAACACACAAGGGCTAATCAAGTTCATTGAGTGGGCAGTAAAACAAGACACGAGCGAATGGAAGTATGTAGCTAAGTATGTACCACCAAAACCAAAAGTAACCTACACACGTACCTCAGACTTTACTAACTACCCTCCTAAGTTTGGAGAAGCAAGAACTAGCTTGTGGGAGAAAGATAAAGGTTATGGTAAAGCAGAAGACTACCTCACAGAAATGTGTAAATCACAATTCATGAAACCAAAAGATATTTATGACCGTTACATTGATGAAGGATATGACGAAGAAGAATTACTTGATTATCTAGACCTAGCTTACAGTCTAGGAGCTGAGTTTACAAACCTTTGGCAATTAAATTACATTCTTGAGGGTAAGATTTATCAACTTGTTTAATAAACAGAAAAAAGGAGAGCAAATCAGCTCTCCTTTTAAGGTTACTTTATGTACTTATAAGTATATCACACACAGTAGAATCATGCAAATTAAAAACTCTTTTGGGTTAAACTTTTATAGGCTATGTACCTTTTTGATGGAAATATAAGTTTTCTTTATATTATATATACTCTTGTATATGTGATAAATAAGTACATATTCTATTTTATTCCACACAGATATTATAGTGTATGTATACTTTTGATGGAAATATAAGTTTTCTTTATAATATACTATATACTAGTAATTAGTATACTTGTATATGTGATAAAAGAATACATACCCTATGCCTAAAATACCAAACCCTAGACCAAGCAAAATGTTCGTAGTCAAGCTACAAACATTTTTTGGGGACAATATAAAATTTCTTGTAGTTGACTATTGCTTTCTGTGTGTGATTGTGCTATACTAGATTTATCAATTAACGAATGAGAGGTTACTTTATGTATTTCAAAGTACATGTAAATATGTTTCAGCACAAAGATTTAAGGAACTTATCTGACATATTCTTGTATAGCTTTCTGTGTGGATTTGCCAAGGAAGACCAAAAAGAAGTTTATTCTCACTACACTAACCAACAACTTGTGGATATTTTTGGCTGTTCTTCCCAAACCATTTCTAACTCAATTACTCGTCTTGTGAAGCTAGGATTGGTTAAACGCTATGAGGATACTCGTTTCAGTGAATCTAACCATGATTTCTTCTGTAGACGGACTATTGTGACAGATACTACATTGTACCGTAGCTATGCTGGAGAGCATTATCTTTCTGTGAACACTAACTGGTTATCGGATTGGAAATTACCTTTCAGAGCTGTGCAGTTACTATCATTGTTTTGGTCTAGCTATTTCATGAATAACTCTAGAATTATTGAGTTTACTATTGAGCATGTAATGGACATTATGGGAAATGTAAATTACAGAACGTATATCAATAACTATAACCTTTTAGAAGAACTAGGATTGATTAAAGTATACTCAGAGAAGCATGAGCATTATAAATGTATTGAGCTTTGTGTGGAATACCTTGGGGAAGAGGTAAATCCAGAAGAGGTTCTAGGTTCTGCTGTGGAAACTGAAAGCATTAAATCTTCTGTGGGAAAGCTAAAGTCTGTGGTATCTTACTTTGTTAAATTCCTAAGACAGAAGAGTAGTAAGGTAGTTAAGAATCTGCTATACAAGTTAGACCCTTCAATCACTGTGAAGAGAACATTAGAGCCTTTGTGGCAAGCCTTTGACTATTATGATAGACTATCAATCAGGTCAAGAATCCCAGAAGATGCAGACCCTAAAGATGGTTATTTCGTACAAGGAGAAGGATATGCCTAAGAATAAGTTTATTGAACTCTTGCAACGAAACTTTGGAGAGAAAGACCTTGTTAACTTTGGTGTGAATAAGAAATATTACCTAGAGCGTAAAGCCAAGGAAGACCCAGAGTTTGAGGATAGATTCAGTCGTGACTTTGAACAAGCAAAGCACTTTGTGAAAAATATTGGTTCACAAGTTAAAGCGCTAAGAAGCAAGTATGACTTGTACTTATCATTCACACCTACTGGTGGACAAGAACGTAAGAAAACCAATGCACAAGACACTTATATCATTGCACAAGATATTGATGGAGCACCTATCCCTACAGACCTACCTCCTAGTTATTACTGGGAAACAAGTCCTAACAAGTACCAAGGGGTATGGGTATTAGATAATAAGGTAAATCCACAAGAGCATGAGGTTCTGTGTAGAAAGCTTGTTAAGAAGTATGGTTTTGACCCTTGTGGTGTGGATATTGTACACCTCTACCGTATTCCTGGTACTGTGAATCACAAGTATGCTACAGACTTTAAGGTTAGTGGTATGAAGGGTGATGGTACTGTGTACCGTAAGCGTGAATTTGTGAAATTCCTAGAGGACGTAGACATTTCTACATGCAAGATGGCTGATGAAGGGGATATTGAGTATATCCAATATGACTTAGATGCTGTGTTATCTGAGTACAATGCCTTCCCTGAGTTCACTCATCAGCTTGCTATTGATAGGTCTGAATGGGCTTGGAAATTAGAGCAGAAGATGATTTTTGGTGGAGCTAGTAAGGAAGAGGTCAAGTTTGTGCTCTTAAATGCTCCTGACAAGATGGCTAAGTTCACAGAAGAGACTGTAGATGCAGAAGTACACAGAGCCTTTGCTAAATCAGAAGAAGGTGAAGAAGAAGCTGTAGAAGCTGTTACAGAGCTTCCTAAGAAAGTAACCATTGAGGAGAATAAGGGTAAGACCTTATCTACTGTGAGACAAAAAGGGGAGAAGAAAAAGAACAAGTTTAATATCGTCAGAGTTGATGAGATTGAACCTTTTGACCCTACAGACTTTTGGCTCATTGAAGATTTCTGGGAGAATGGTTCTGTGGGTGTAATTGGAGCACCTTCTAAATCCTTCAAGTCAACCTTTGCCTTAAACTTAGCTTGTGCTGTGGCTACTGGTAAGCCTTTTGATGGTAGAGAAGTTAAGCAAGGTGCTGTGCTGATTATTCAAGGTGAAAATAACCTGTCTATGGAACAGCATAAGATTTATGCTATTACTGGTTCTGAAACACCTCCTCCTATTTACTTTGTGGAAGATGCTATCAATATGCAACAAATGCACAAGTTGGAAAATGATATTAGAGAGTTAGAAATTAAGCTCCTAATCATTGACCCTATGTACTTGCTATTCGGTAGTGGAGATATTAACCGTCACCAAGATATTGTGGAGCGTTTAGAGATTCTCACAAAACTATCCAAGAATACTGGTTGTGCTGTGATGTTGATTCACCACAGTAGAAAGCTAGAGCGTGGAGCTAAGATTCAAACAGCCGATATGTATGGTTCAGCTTTTATTGAAGGTTGGTATGAGTCTATGATTCTTCTTCAACGTAAATCCAATAACTCAAGTACCCTTACTACATATTTCCGTAACCATAAATCAGGAGATGTGTATGACCTTGTGGTAGATGATAACATGGGTTGTAGAGCCTATGCACGCAAGGGTGAGAGTGCTTATGAAGCTCCTGAAACAGACTTTAATGTATTGGCAGGTGATGAAGATGAGTTGTAAGGTTGGAACTGCTAGAGGATATACTGATTTACCTTGGTTTGAAGAGGTTATTGAAGATGGCTGTGACTCTTTTGTGTGGTTCTTTGAAGAATTGCTTAATGATGCTGAGATGAGAGATTTGAGCTTACAATCATACATTATTCAATATATCGAGAGTGGGTTCATGAAGAACAATATTATTAGGAATCTTAAACAATGTAAGTTTCCTCAACCTCAATATATACACAAGTTTCCTTTTCTTAGTCCAGAAGCTATTGATTGGTTAGAATGGGAAGCTGTGAATAATGTAAAACAGCAAAAGTATAGTAAAGTATCAGAGCCTTATTTAACTAAGTGGCTACATAAAACTGAACCTCCTAAACCTGCTACGCTTAGAGGTAAAAGTGAATACTTTAAGGCTTTGAGAAAGGCTTCTCGTGAGTATTGGCTAGAAAAAGCTGTAGCTTTGGGGGTATGATATGGCACTAATATCAATAAAACCAACAAAAAGAAGTGGTAGTCTAGGGCTAGATTATAGTGAGGTACTATTGCTAGATGAAGATAGAATGATTACAAAACTAATGCTCACACAGTATGGTTCTG
>ERZ772953.42-NODE-42-length-28769-cov-4.471651_pt1 | contig 28769 bp, 29 predicted proteins | sample MGYA00580685_ERZ772953 | MGnify/ENA primary metagenome ERZ772953 (study PRJEB29015, sample SAMEA2738080) | human oral metagenome | biome: human oral; feature: human-associated habitat; material: saliva | place: China | collected 2209 ...
ACAGTCCAGTGGACTGTTTTAGGTCAGCAACTAGAAATTGGGACTTGCTGAAAAATCAAATTCTTCGAATGATTGATTTCTGTCCCACTCTCAAAATTGAACATGGTTAAGAGCTGCATTTCAAAAAGCATTTAACTAGCCACATATTCAGACATTCTCACATCTCTTTATTGTCCGTGCTAAGCCTGTCACTTAAGATAATTATGGAGCAAGTAGGACACTCTGACCCTGAAACTACTCTAGCTATTTATAATCACGTCACAAAAAACGCAAGAAAGAATGCTATAGACGCTCTAAACAAGTTATAATCTTTTGCCCCTTTTTTGCCCCTCCTTGCCTTTAATCGTGTTTCAGACAATAGTAAAACCCTTGATATTACAAGGGTTTTAGTTATATATTACATCATCCCGCCCATCATACTTGGATCCATTGCTGGAGTTGGACTGGCTGGTTCTGGTTGGTTAGCAACAACTGCTTCAGTTGTTAAGATGAGGCTCGCTACTGAAGCTGCATTTTGAAGGGCAGAACGAGTAACCTTGACTGGGTCAATAATCCCAGCATCAATCATATTCACCCATTCACCTGTAGCAGCATTAAAACCAGTTCCTGCTTCCGAATTTTTCAAGCGGTCAATGACGATAGAACCTTCAAATCCTGCATTCAAAGCAATTTGGCGAACAGGTTCTTCTAACGCACGAAGAACGATGTTGCGACCAGTTGCTTCGTCACCTGCCAAGTCTAGTGCTTCTACGGCACTTAAAACATTAACAAAGGCTGTTCCACCACCTGAAACAATTCCTTCTTCTACAGCTGCGCGAGTTGCATTGAGGGCATCTTCGATGCGGAGTTTCATTTCTTTAAGTTCTGTTTCTGTTGCAGCACCAACTTTGATGACAGCCACACCGCCTGACAATTTCGCTAAGCGTTCTTGGAGCTTTTCACGATCAAAGTCAGACGTAGAACTTTCGATTTGGGATTTGATAACAGCCACACGGTTGGCAATCGCTTCGGCATCACCAGAGCCTTCAACGATAACAGTGCTATCTTTGTCCACAGTCACTTTTGAGGCTTGTCCAAGTGCTTCAATGGTTGCATCTTTCAATTCTAGACCAAGATCTTCTGTAATCACTGTACCGCCAGTCAAAATCGCAATATCTTCTAACATAGCCTTACGACGGTCGCCGAATCCTGGCGCTTTCACAGCGACTACATTGAAAGTACCGCGGATTTTATTCAACACAAGAGTTGGAAGAGCTTCACCGTCTACATCATCTGCGATAATCAAAAGCGGACGGCTTGTTTTCAAAATATTTTCCAACAAAGGAAGAATTTCTTGGATATTAGAAATCTTCTTATCTGTAATCAAGATATATGGATTATCTAAGTCAGCAACCATTTTTTCATTGTCTGTCACCATGTATTGGGAAAGGTAGCCGCGGTCAAATTGCATTCCTTCAACCACATCTAGTTCCGTTTCCATACCTTTTGATTCTTCAATAGTGATGACACCGTCATTGCCAACTTTTTCCATAGCTTCAGAGATGTATTCTCCAACTTTTTCACTACGTGATGATACAGCTGCAACTTGCGCAATGGCTTCTTTGTTAGAAACCGGAACAGAATTTGCTTTTAAGGCTTCAACAGCTGTTGCAACAGCTGTTTCAATACCACGACGAATGCCAATTGGGTTTGCACCAGCAGTTACATTTTTGATTCCTTCACGGACAATTGCTTGGGTCAACACAGTCGCAGTAGTTGTTCCGTCACCAGCGATATCATTGGTTTTTGAAGCAACTTCTGACACCAACTTAGCTCCCATATTTTCAAAATGATCTTCGAGTTCGATTTCTTTTGCAATGGTTACACCGTCGTTTGTGATGAGTGGTGAGCCAAATGATTTTTCAAGAACGACATTGCGCCCTTTAGGGCCTAAGGTTACTTTAACGGTATCTGCCAAAATATCAACACCACGCACCATGGCGCTTCTTGCATCCGCTGAAAATTTAATATCTTTTGCCATTTTTACAATTCCTCTTTCTATAAATTTTTATTTATTCAACAATCGCTAAAATATTTGCTTCATTGACAACGAGGTACTTTTCTTCGCCATCTTTGACTTCAATTCCCGCATGGCTTTCAACGAGAACGGTATCACCAGCTTTTACGCTTGGCGCAACGAGTTCACCGTTGAGTGTACGAATCCCTTCCCCGACAGCCACAACTTTTGCCGTCTTTGTGGCATCTTGTCCTGCACCTGCAATGACAAAACCACCAACTTTTTGTTCTTTTTCTTCTACTTTTAAGACCACACGGTCGCCTAATGGTTTAAGCATTTGTTTACCTCCAATATCTTGTTTTAGCACTCTACAAGTGCGAGTGCTAATATTTACATTTTCTATTGTATCACTTGGTCAGAAATAGTCAAGAAAAAAACTCTGTCAAACGACAAAGTTTTTAGGGGGAAAGCAAATAAATTTTTATCGAACCAATCTTAATTTTTCTTCAAAATCATCAATGACTTTTTTGAGATTCAATCGTCCTTTATAAATACCATAGCCAAAAACGAGCATGGCTAATATTCCCGACACTGCTAGGATCATTCCAAGAACAAAGGCAATGAGATTGATTTGACGGAAAAAATAGACCAGAACAAGACCGATACTAGCAATAGTAAAGAAGAGACTAAACCAACGCCCTAGATTTTCAATCATGTGTTTTTGGTATTGAATTTCCGTTTCATATCCTTGAATCAATTCTTGTTCTGTCATATTTTTCTCCTATTTAGTATTTCAATCCTGGGTTGAAGAATCCAACCAATACACCAAGGAAGGCTACTACAACGAGAAGCAACATTACTTTAATTGGTGAAAGGTTTTTCTTCGCCATCAACCACCAGCAAAAGACGATAAACAAAGCTGTCAATAGACCTGGATAAACACCATCTAATTGATCTTGCAGTACCAAGAAAGCCTTTCCTGAAGAGTCTTTCAATTTGAAAGCTGTCTTAACAGGTACCCATGTCGCTGCAACAGCACCGATAACCATACCACCAATGATAGAAACAGACTTACGGATAGCTTGTCCTTGAGGTCCGACAAGAAATTCAACTGCTTTGTCACCAAGTTCATAGCCTTTAAAGTAGGCAAATTTCATACCGAAGTAAGCGAGCAAGTTCCAAACAACGATATAGAAAATTGCACCAAGTGGCGAACCACCATTTGACAAACCAAGAGCAATACCTAGTATAATCGGAATCAAGGTACCAACAATCAGTGAATCACCAATCCCTGCAACAGGTCCCATCAGACCAGCACGAAGACCGTTGATCGTTTCGTCATCCACTCCATCAGCGCCATTAGCACGCGCTTCTTCTAGACCAGCTGTAATCCCTACAATCAAAGTACCTAATTGAGGTTCTGTGTTGAAGAATGCAGTGTAAGTATGCATTGCTTTGGCTTGGTCTTCTTTTTTAGGATACAATTCTTCCACGATTGGCAGCATTGAAGCTAGGTAACCAAATGTCTGCATGTGTTCTTGTGAGAAGCAAGTTAAGTTCCCATAATACCAATGATGGAAAGATTTTCCTAATGTTTTTTTCGTTAATTTAACCATTTTAAATATCCTCCTCATCGTCATCATCAAAACTTGCACTAGCAGCCGCTTGTGCTCTTACATTTTTCGCCATTTGAATTTCATAGAATAATACTGCAAAGATTAATGAAATGACTGCACAAGATACAAGGTTAAGTCCTAGTGAAGCTGCTAAAGTAAATCCAACAAAGAATGGAATGAAATCGACAGCTTTTTCAACAATTTGTTTCAAGAGGATTGCAATTCCGACACATGGAAGGAGAGAACCGACTGTAAAGAGGGTTTTCATTGGAATACCGTCCAATGGAAGTGCCGTTTTCAAGGCCGTAACTGCATCTGCACCCAATTTACACATAATGAGGGTTGGCAAGAATGAGAATACCAAGTGTGAAATCCAAGGGAAGCCCCAGTCTACCATGTACAGGCGTTTAAATTCACCTTTTTCAACAGCTTTCCAACCAATATGTTGCCAAAGCAAGTTCATAGTAGCGGTACCATAGAAAAGAACTGTACCGACTGTACCAACGAGTGTTCCCATTGATTTAGCCAAGTTAGCAGCGTCTGCAGAGTCAAGTGATAGTCCTTGCGATTGAATGGCAACCATTGCCAGAGGAATCCCAATATAAGAAACCGCACGCACGTCAGCTGAAACCGTACCACCAGGTGTTACCAAAGCGATATAAACGAGCTGCATAGCAACCCCACAGATAATACCTAATTTCACATCTCCTAAAATCAGTCCTGAAACTAAACCACCTACAAGCGGGCGCCCAAGAGTATAGTTACCAATGGATGTACCACCTAGTCCAGGCATGGATGATAGACAGGCAAATAACCCTAATAAAGCGGCTTGAAACCACGAAATTGTCATAATAAAGCCTCCTTAATGCTTATTATATTTTATTAAAAACCGAATTTAGACTTGAAATCGTCCCAATAGCCAATAGACACATCTGGTAAGAGTTGGAATTTCACTTTATAGCCAGCTTTTTGAATTGCTTCAAGTGCTTCTGCTTCTTCCTGTGTAATGGATTGATTGTTTCCCAATTTAGTAGCACCCGGACGATCATTAGCTGGACCAACGATGATTTCTTTGATATCACCAGGCACAAAACCTTGATCAACTAGTATTTCTTTCATATCAATTGGATTTTTAGTAATCAAGAAATAGCGACTATCGGAATCCAATACCTTTTGTGATTTTTCTTTCCATGCTTCTTTTGTCCAAACAAATGTTTTTTTATCAGAAGCTGCTTTGTAGGCTTGTTTCAAAACTGCATTTCCTGCTGCAGCATTATTGACAGCAACTAAGCCGTCACAAGGATATTCTTTTGCCCAACGAGTTACTGTTTGACCGTGAATCATACGGTCATCAATACGTACAAATGAAATTGTCATGATAAATCTCCTTTTATTTCTTCTTAAATATCATCTTCGTCATCTTCATCACTAGCAGTCACATCAAATTCTTGCAGAGCTGCGGATGCTTCTGAGAGAATGGCTTGTGCCAAGTCTTTTCCTTCCAACATATCCTTCATTACTAAGCCTGTGAGTGCCATTGTCAAATTGAGACCACCAAGTACGACTGCCGTGTTTAACTTACCAAGTTCTGACAAAACGTTGCAAGCTGTCGTCAAAGGGCTTCCTCCGACAATGTCTGCCAACACCAAAACCGTATCTTCTGTTCCCAGATTTGCTAACGCTTGACGAAAGTCAAGAGCGAAATCATCAACAGACTTGCCTTCTTTCAGACCTACTGCAATGACTTGGTCGGTCTTATCACCAGCAAACATCTTCAATGAGCTTTGCACACCTTCTGCTAGTCCACCATGACTGACTAGTACTAGATATTTCATGTTCTTTCCTCCTTCATTTCCTAGCCTTATTTTACTAAATATGGAACCGGTTTCACATTGTCAAATGTCACTTTGTAAAGATGACATTTGTTAGTTAAAATATGACAAATGTCATATAGTTTTTCAAAAAGAAAAATAGCCAGCTTTGAGCTAAATCTCTCATCTGACTATTTTGATATTTATTCTTCGTTAAATCTCTATTTGCCTGTTTCTTCCATTTCCCTTTGAATACTTGGTAAGATACTGTCTATTTCATTGTTTTTGAGAGCATTTCCTAGTAAATAATCCAGTCGTTCCAAAGAATGATAATCTAAGTCTCTGCTAATATCTAACACCGAATGCTTCATCATATGATCCAGTCGTTGCGATGTCAGCGAATCTAGCCCCAAATCATCTGCCTGTAAAATCTTTTTCGTCTGACTGCTTTTGACAACTGATGTTAAGACAGAAGTCCCTTGTGACTTTGCAAATAGTTCTTGCTGATTTTTTTGATTTTGACACAGCAATTTCATAAACTCCCAAGCTAATTTATCTTGTTTTGTCTTTGAAGACATGGCAAAAAGGGACGTTTTCACTTGTGTTGCAGGAATGCCTGCTTTAGCAGCTGGCATGGGAATACAAGTCCAAGAAAATCTAGAATACTTCGCTACATGATAAGGATAAGGTTTATAAGTCCGATATTGCGCCAAACTCATAGGATAAAAAGCCACCTTGCCTTCATCAAAATCATTTGATGTTACCTTGTACCGTTGATTTAATGAATCCAATTTACTGATAAAGGAGAGTGCTTGATGCATTTCCACACTATCAACATTGACACCACTTTGATTTCTCAAATGCCCCTTATAAGCTACCAGAGCCTGTTTCCAAGTATAATCCGTAATGCCATACTGGTCAATCAGACCGTCACCATCTGTATCCTTTGTTACTTTTTGACAAATCGCATATAAATCCTCTAAAGTCCAATTAGAGTCAGGAATTGAAATGCCTTCTTTTTCCAGCAGATCTTTATTAACACACATCATAACAGGATTGCTTTCAATCGGTAAAGCATAGCTATGCCCCTGATACTGTCCAGCTTGGTAGGCAACTGGATAGTAAGTCGGGGCTTCTTCCTTACTAATCAAAGAATCCAAAGATTTGAATGCTCCAGAAGATGCCAACATTGAAAAATCATTTTCAGGCACCATAAACACATCTGGTTGTTCACCTTTTAAAATCTTTTCTGCTAGCCAATTGTCATAGTCCTTTTTAGGAATGCCGCTCTCATAGACGACTTTGACGTTGGAATGTGACTTTTCAAATTGGTGGATAATATTGTCTAATACTCTATTCTCACGACTATTCGGAACGTCCCAGCTGCTGCCTGCATACACTCCAATTCGCAAAATCTTTTTTTGATTGGAAGTCCATAAAACAAAGCTAAGGGTCACTAAAAGGAGAGCCGAGACGAACATCGTCAAATACCTCATCCGCCACTTCATTTGTCATTGTCCTTACTAAAATCACGTTGGGTAACGCCTGTCTGCACAGCCCAAATAGCTAATTGCGTGCGATCTCGCAAATTTAATTTCGTCAGAATGCCTGACAAGTAATTCCGCACTGTCCCTTCAGACAAGAACAACTTCGCTGCAATTTCCTTGTTTGAAACTCCAAAACCAATTTGTTGGATAATCTTCCACTCAGTCTGACTCATGTCTTCTACATTTTCTTCGGCAACAGAAATAGCAAAATTGGACTGTGCCATTTGTGAAAAGATTTTAAACACTTTGGTAGCAATGTTAGGGTTAATCATAGCACCACCTTTGTAAACCGTTTGAATGGCTTGGTGCAATTCTTCAGTAGAAACTCCTTTTAAAATGTAACCAGAAGCTCCGTATTTCAATGCTGAAAAAATGAAATCATCGTCATCAAAAGTTGTTAAAATGATAATTTTGATATCTGGATAGTGCTCCTTGACCGCTTTTGTACAGAGAACGCCATCCATAACAGGCATTCGAATGTCCATCAAAATCACATCAGGGTGTACATGATGCAGTTTGTCAAGCACTTCCTTGCCGTCACCGACTGTTCCCACCACTTCAATATCTGAATGAGCCGATAAAATAATTTGTAAAGACTCACGAATCAAGGCCTGATCATCTGCAATTAAAACTTTAATCATTCTTTCCTCCTATTTTCGGAATTTTAATATAGGTATAAAAGCCATTACGATTTTCAAAATGGACACTACCGCCAATAATCGCTAGGCGTTCCTGCATTTGCTTTAGACCATAACCATAGTGAAGCTCGTCAAAACCAACTCCATCATCTTGTATAGTCATGATATAATTCTCTTCTTCTAATAACTCAATCCAAACCGTTTTGGCATGCCCATGCCGTACCGAATTGGTAATGGACTCTTGAATCACCCGAAAGACAATATCTTCTTTTGCAACATCCAAATCAATTGTGGTCCATTCATAGCGAAAATGAATTTCCAAATTAGAAATGGCTTCATATTCTCGAATAATTTTGAACAACGCTTCCTTTAAGCTATTATTTTCTAAAGCACCAGGTCGCATTTTATTGAGTGAACCTCGCACATCACGGATACCATCTCGTACAACCACAGAAACATTTTCTAACTGTTCCTTAGCACGATTTTTGTCAATATCCACCAATACTTTAACTGCATCAATCCCCGCAGAAATCCCTGTCAAAGCATGCCCTAGCGTATCATGAATTTCTCTAGCGATTCGTTTTCTTTCACGGTCTTCCGCAATTTTTTCAGATAAGGCTAAATAACTATTTAACTCACGATTGGCTTGCGCTGCCATCCGCAGCTCTTCTTCAATATGGTGCTTTTCGGTCATTGCAGATAAAATATAAAAGAGCAAAGAAATCATAAACACAACCAGATTTAGTGAAAAGAGAAAATTCTTTCCAAAAAGGAGGACCATGCGAATAGATTCTGGACAAAAGCGAATATAAGTATCTAACGAAGGCAATTTAACAAAAAGCGACATCAAATCATAGTTGGATAAGAGCAACATAGTAAAACTCAAAATGATAAAGGAAAACCAATATTTCCGATCTTTGGAGGTGTTAAATTCCTTGGAACCGTAAAAAATATCCGCAAAAACTAATAGAATCAGACCATTATAAGAAGAATGCAAGACAGCAAAGATAACTAACATCAGCAAAATCTCAATAATAGTTACTTTATCATAAACAGATAGCTGATTTGGATGCTTCTCACGGTAATAAAAAACCAATAATAAGCAAGCATAAAAGGCAATCGACATCCAAAAACTAAAGCTCGGCGAGCCTGGGATAGCATCCAAACGTCCTAGCAGTGAATGAGCATAGCCTTTTGCCACTACATAATTCGTTGCAAAAAGATAAATAGAGGCATTATAAACAATGGCAATGAAATTGATGACCATTAAAGCAATCTTGCTATAAAAAATACTTTTATTTCGTCTCATTATTGCCACCCTGTAATTGTATATTGCCCAATGTTATCTTTATTCACCAAATGAACAGGAATCAGGTACTCCTTTTTGTAAGATTGATGCTTCATCATGCGCTCAATCACTTCTGTCACCTTTCTGCCCATTTGAATCGGAGACTGAGCAACCGTTCCTTGAATATCATTGGTGTTGGCAAGGAAATTCTTAATATCAGGCGAGCCATCTACGCCATAGATAGCAATCTTATCTGTCACACCTTGATCTTTTATGGCTGCGAGAGCTCCGATTGCAGCACGATCATTTAAAGACATGACCACATTAAATTGCATTCCTTCGTTCAATGCTTTTTTTACTTGAGGCATACTTTCTTCCGTTTGCCCCAATGTTTCCCGCTCAGAAACCACCTGATAAGCAGGATGCCCTTTAATCGTATCTAAAAATCCTTGAATCCGATCCATCGCAGACACAGCGTTATGATGTTCCAATAGTAAAATCTTCGCACTTGACAATCGTTTCATCATATCGTTTGCTATCAACACACCGGCTTGATAATTGTCTGACACAATAGTAGTATCAACTTTAGCATCTTTGCTAACAGGTGCATCCACGACAATAATCTTGATTCCCGCTTTTCTGGCTTTATTTAAAGAAGTCAGAATCTTTGGACTGTCACTCTTAACTGGGTTTATAACAATCACATTTACTCTTTCTTGAACAAAATAATCAATCTGTTGGCTTTGCTTGTCTTCGTCTAATTCTGGGTCCCGCACATAAAGTCGACTTCCTTGTTGATTGGTTTTTTTCTCAATTTCAGCATTTAAGGTTTTATAAAAATCATTGTTCATCGTCATATAGGTCGCTCCTATCTTGACCTGCTTGCTATCTGATGAATTCCCTTTTACATAGAGGAAAACTAAGCCAGCCAATACAAGGACAAACAGAAAAAATAATAGATATTTACGATAATAGCGATATTGCTTTTGTCCTTTACCTGCTCCCATTTTTTCTCCTTATCAACATCAGTCTTAAACAGAAGACTCTGTTTTATCTAGGTTTATTATATTATATTTATACAAAAAAGCAAAACCTCGCCAAGAAAAAGAAGTGTAAAAAACTTGAAAAATCCCCCTAACTTCCTTGTTTTTAAACTCAAGTTGAAATCAAATACAACACCTTCTCAGACTGTTGACTTCTATCTTGCGCATGTTATTCGTACCTTGTTAAAAGTATAAAATGTTGATTATTTTTCACCAACTAAAAATAGCTAAACTGAATTTTATCCAGCCTAGCTTATCTTTATTAAAATGGCAATTCCTCTTCTTCCAGAAGCAAATCTGCCAAGTCTGCACCTGCATTATTTTCACGAAGAGCTCGCTGTGCACGACTTTCTAATAGCTGGAAGCTATTGCAAAGTACTTCTGTAACATAGTGGGTAACATTGTCCTTCTCATAGCGGCGAGTGCGAAGTTCGCCGTCTAGTGAAATCAAGCTGCCTTTACTTGCATAACTTGCCAATGTTTCGGCTAACTTGCCCCAAACAACGACATTGACGAAGTCTGCTTCTCGTTCACCATTTTGTCCTTTGTAGCGACGATTGACAGCAAGTGTTGCACGCGCCACAGATTTATCATTAGCTGTTTTGTTTAACTCTGGTGTATTCACCAAGCGACCGATTAAAATTACTTTATTATACATTTTGTTTTCCTCCTAACTATTTATTCGTAAGAGAAAAGAAAAAAATCGTGAAAATTCACGATTAAAACTTAATTTCTATTTTACTCTTGCCAATGCTTAGTTGGATCAAAGGCTGTTCCTACTACTTCCGAACTTGCTAATTCAATAATCCCACGTTTTTGCGGAGCATTGGGCAATTGCAATTCGCGAGGACTACACATCATACCAAAACTCTTTTCTCCACGCAGCTCACTAGGAAAAATCAAGTTTCCCTTTGGCATCATAGCACCCGGAAGCGCCACAATCGTCTTGAGACCTACTTTAGCATTAGGCGCACCTGCTACGATTTGAACCACTTTATCTGCTGCTACTTTTACTTGACAAATATTAAGGTGGTCACTATCTGGATGAGCTACCATTTCCACAATTTCACCAACCACAAATTTCGGCTCAAGGTCATTGACCAATTCTGGCTCAAAACCTGCTTGGCTCAATTCTTGATTCAGAATTGAAATTTCTTCATCTGTCAGAAAAACTTGCCCACGTTCGGTAATATTAAAAAGATTAGAAACCTGAAAAATATTCCAAGCAACTGTTTCTCCATTGTCCAAACGATAAATACGCGCTACGTTTCCCTTGCGCTCAGCAGCTAACTTAACTCCTTGACCGTCTGCAACAATCACCATCAGCACGTCTCCAACGTGCTCTTTATTATATGTAAAAATCATTATTTCTCCCATATGTTCAGTTTAACTGGGCTAAAAATTCATTGATTTGCGTCTGCGTTTTTCGCTCGCGATTAACAAAACGGCCAATTTCTTGTCCATTTTCTAGGACTACTAGGCTAGGAATCCCATACACATCCCACTTTTTGGCAACTTCCATATAATCGTCACGATTGACCTCAACAAAGGTAAAATCAGGATTTTCTGCTTCAATCTCAGGCAAAAAAGGTTTAATAAAACGACAATCTCCACACCACTCGGCTGTGAAAAAGAACACAATCTTTCCTTCGCGTTTCACAAATGATGCCAATTCTTCTATATTTGCTGGAATAATCATTGTTCTTCCTCATAGGTCAATTCACCGTTTTCATACACAAATGTGAGGTGTCGATTATCTTCATACACCACACCACCAACCAATCGATGCTCATCTGACTTGTATAATTGCACATATAGTGTGGCAATATCGCCTAGCTCAGACAAACTTTTCCGAATTTTAGCAACTAATTGCTCACGCCACTCAGCTTCTTTTCGTTCGTCCAACGTTTTTTTAGTCGCATAAGCTGCAATCCCTACTCCCGCAAGTGCAGCCGTTGTTAATAGAATCTTTTTAGCTTTCATGACAATATTTTAACACAAAAGATAAATTGGGACAAATCGAAACACTACTGTTTTTTATCTTTGAATGCTACCCAACTATGATAGAAAATGATAAAATAAGAACAGAAAGAAGGTTAATGATGTCAGAATTATTTTCAAAAATCAAAGAAGTAACAGAAATTGCTGCCGTTTCAGGGCATGAAGCGCCTGTTCGCAATTATTTACGTAAAAAAATGACTCCTCATGTGGACGAAGTCGTAACAGACGGCTTAGGAGGCATTTTTGGAGTGAAACATTCAGAGACTGTTGATGCACCGCGTGTCTTAGTAGCTGCCCACATGGATGAAGTTGGCTTCATGGTGAGTGAAATCAAACCCGACGGAACGTTTCGTGTGGTACAAATTGGTGGCTGGAATCCACTCGTCGTTAGCAGCCAACGGTTTAAATTGTCTAATCGTACAGGAGATGAAATTCCTGTTATTTCAGGATCTGTTCCTCCACATTTGACTCGTGGAACAGGTGGACCAAGTCTACCAAGGATTGAAGATATTGTTTTTGACGGTGGATTTGCTGATAAAGCAGAAGCTGAAAGCTACGGCATTCGTCCAGGCGATACGATTGTACCAGACAGCTCTGCTATTCTCACAGCTAATGGGAAAAACGTTATCTCAAAAGCTTGGGACAATCGTTACGGTGTCCTCATGGTGAGTGAACTGGTTCAAGCTCTGGCTGGACAAAAGCTTAACAACGAACTTTATGTTGGAGCCAATGTCCAAGAAGAAGTCGGATTGCGTGGAGCCCATGTTTCAACGACTAAGTTTGACCCAGAAGTTTTCTTGGCAGTAGACTGTTCGCCTGCTGGCGACATTTACGGAGATCAAGGAGCTATCGGAGAAGGGACTCTGATTCGTTTCTTTGACCCAGGTCACCTCATGTTGCCAAATATGAAAGATTTCCTTCTAACAACGGCAGAAGAAGCAGGCATCAAGTATCAATACTACTGTGGCAAAGGTGGAACTGATGCCGGCGCCGCTCATCTCAAAAACGGTGGTGTGCTTTCTACAACTATTGGTGTTTGTGCACGTTACATTCATTCTCATCAAACACTCTACGCAATGGACGACTTTTTGCAAGCTCAAGCTTTCTTACAAGCTCTTGTTAAGAAATTGGATCGTTCAACCGTTGATTTGATTAAAAACTATTAAAAAGTGCATATTTGAAAAGGCTGTGGGCAGTGATGTCTCAGCCTTTTTCTGCTCTCATTTTTTTACTTATTGTTTAATCCCATTAACTTACGTAATTCGGGGATTCGTTGCAACTGTGGAACAATGAGCATTGTCACAACTACTCGTAAAGGAATTTCAAAAACAGACCATGCCCGAGTAGCGTATAGTGCAACAAAGGGTACTCCATATTGTAAATGGAGAGCTAAGGGCGTTAAGGTAAAGGTCCCTACTCCCATAACAGCGACAGTTGCTAGTGTCACCCAAAGCCAGTCTTTCTTCCGTTCAAATCGTAATTCTTTGCCATAAAAGAAATAACCATAGAGAATACCTTGCAAGGCTTCAATCAATGTAAACCAGATAATGAATGGTTGCCCCTGACTCAAAAAGAAAAAGGAAAGCATATCATATACGGCAGAAACCAGACCAGATAAAACCGGACCAGCGACACTTCCCATAAGGGTATAACCGATAAAAGCTGGACTCAGCTTCAGCAAACGAGGGATGACAAAGATTGAAAACTTCTCTAAGACAAAGCAGAGAGCTACAATCATAGCAAGGGCAACCAAAAGTTGCACCGACAACTTAGGCGAGTTTTTTCTCATATTCGCTCCTTTTCTTTCGGGAGCCGTCAAAATGACAGCGGATGCAATGGTCTACCGCACAAATGTTTCGTTGTATGGCAACATCCCATCCATACACACTTAACGCAGACCACTTACTCTGTGCAAATGAATTGCTCTTTTATTCTATCATATTTTATTTAGTTAGAAAATTATTTTTTATCTATCATTCAGTAGATATTTTCTGACTTCTGCAAGGAAATAGAGGGAGCCTGTGATAAGCAGCAGCTCTTTCTCTCCATGCTTGGCTTTTTTGTATTGCTCCAAATAAGGCAACCACTCTACATATGCTAACTTTTCTCGCTTTGCCAAACCTTGCATTTCTTCTGTTGAAAAACTCCGTGAATCCTCAAATGTAGTGAGAAATAACTGAGATTTGGAAACAGTTTTTAACAAAGCAACCATTTCATCCAACGCCTTGGTCTGAATACAAGAAAATAAAATGTGCTTTTGATAATCTGGGAAATAGCTTTCTAGGGAAGCTATCAGAGCTTTCATTGCATGAGGATTGTGTGCACCATCTAGCAAAATCAATGGTGCATTTGAAATTTTCTCCAAGCGAGCAGGCCAATACGTTCTTTTTAATGCCCGTCTTACCTCATTTTCACTCAACAATGGTAAACCTTTCAAGTAGCAATATTGATCGCATAATTCAAGTGCAAGTCCTGCATTCTCAACTTGATGAACGCCCAAAAGAGTACTTTGATAGCCTTCTTTTTGTCGAAATGCATTTGAAAAACGAAATTTTTCTCCTTCTGCCAAGCTTTGCACAGACTCCACTTGATAATCTTTCCCATAGCGGACATGAGAAGCCTGATGTTGCTGAGCAATAGTGTGAATAACTGCCAGTGCTTCTGAGGAAATCTTGCCTGTCACCACTGGCACCCTCTCTTTGATAATACCTGCCTTCTGCACTGCAATGTCTGCTAGTGTGGCACCTAAAATAGCCGTGTGATCTAGTCCGATTGTCGTAATAGCTGTCAAATCCGGTTGACACACATTGGTACTATCCAACAAACCACCTAGACCTACTTCCATTATGACTACATCTACCTCTTGCTGGCAGAAATAATCATAAGCCAATGCCGTGATAATCTCAAACTCTGTTATTTCCTGCAATATCGTATCATCTGCCTGCTTTTTTAATAACTCTTGATAAGATTGCAACAAAGAATAAAAGTCTTCGTCTGAAATAGGCAAACCATTGATTGCAATTTGCTCATTATAGTTAAGAAGATAAGGCGATGTAAACGTTCCAATACACAACTTCTTTGCTTGCAATAGCTGACGTAAATGTGCAATCGTTGAGCCTTTTCCATTGGTACCTGCCACATGAATGACTGATATTTGTAAATGAGGATTGCCTCGCAGCGATAATAGTCGTCGCACTCTTTCTAAGCTCAAATGTGGCTCTTTTGTTTGGTGCTGCTGCAACCATTCTAACTGTTTTTCTTTTTGTATCATTGCTCTTCTCATCCAATCTATAATGCTCTCATTTTATCATAGAAGTGAGATTTCTACAAAAGGAATTTACCAAAAAATGAGCAAGAAAAGAAGAGAGAAGCTATTGCGCACCAAATGACTGAAAATGGAGAACTCCAAACGAGGAAGTGGCTTGGGAATAAAGAGCGAAAACAGAAATCCTAAGCCCGTATAAACGATAAAACAACTGATATCAGCTGGATTTCGTAAAAGGATAAAAAACAAACTCCCTATCACAAAACTCATTCTTGCTTGATCTTTTGAAACAAAAAGATGAATAATAGATGACCGAACCTCAGGCACGAGAGCTATCACATCAACACCCAGCAAAAAAAGAGAGGAGTGGATGAACAGGCTCATAAATAATTGTTGACTTTCTGAAACAGCAGCCGTCCCTTCTAAAATCATCAGATAAGCTCCTATGGCATTGATAAATACCATCATGAGATAGGATGATCGCAGTAGAGGCCAGTAACGAGCCGTTAAGATTTCTGATTTAAAATCTGTTAACTCTCTGGAAAAATAGCGAAAATAAAGCAAGCCAGCAAAAAATAGAATGAACAAAAATACAAAACTTGACTGCTGAAAGGTCAATGATTTGGACAATGGCGTCGTCAGCAATACCAAGGCAATCTGTGTCAGAACGATTAGCAAACTCATTTGAAGAATATTTTTTATCTTTCTCATTTCAACTCCTTTTTCTACCTTTTTAGTATAAAATATTTTAAAAGTTTCCTCAGAAGATGTCCTAAAAAGTTATTTTTTATCTTCAAATAGTAAAAAATGAAAGCAAAATAAAATACATTTCCCTCAACAGTCCTTCTTTGTCCCACGCCAACAAGTCGACGCAAAGTATCAACTCAAAAAAACAGGCAAAATCTCTTTCGGAGTGTCTCCAATTAAGATTTTTCCTGTTTTTTTGAGTTGATACTTTAGCTCTTGTTTTAGACCTATTTATTTATCTTTCTTCGTTAAAATTGCAAGTGTTTCAAGAAGATTGTCAACATGCACTTCAATGGTATCACCTGTCGCTTTAATTTTGACTTCAACGATGCGGTCAGCAGCTTTTTTCCCGATCGTCACACGGATTGGTAGCCCAATCAAGTCACTATCGCTGAATTTCACACCAGCGCGCTCATTGCGGTCATCTGTTAAGACTTCATAACCAGCCTTGACTAGTTCTGCCTCTAGTTGTTCTGTCAAAGCAAGAGCTTCTTCATCTTTGACATTTACAGGGATTAGATGCACATCAAATGGTGCTAATTCTTTCGGGAAATTGATTCCCCAAGCATAGCGATAGTCTCCTTTTGGTGTTTTATTGACGAAGAGACGTGCGTGTTGCTCCATAACAGCTGATAAGAGGCGGCTGACACCAATACCATAGCAGCCCATTACAACAGGAACTGCACGACCATTTTCATCTAAAACAGTCGCATTCATACTTTCTGAATAACGAGTTCCTAATTTAAAAATATGTCCAATTTCAATGCCACGTGCAAATTTCAAGACGCCTTGTCCGTCTGGTGAAATTTCTCCTTCACGCACCTCGCGAATATCCACATATTCTGCTGTGAAATCGCGGTCCGGATTGACACCGGTCAAATGATAACCATCTTCATTCGCACCAACAACTGCATTGCGAACGTCCTCCACCTTGCGATCTGCGATGATTTGAACATTTTCTGGAAGATGAACGGGTCCAAGAGAACCAAAGTTTGCACCAAACAGTTCACGAACTTCTTCTTCGCTTGCCGGTTCAAAGAAATCAGCACCCAAATAATTTTTCAACTTCACTTCATTCAGTTGATCATTTCCAACAAGCAGAGCCACAATCGGTTTTTCATCAGCAATATAAACCAACGTTTTAATTGTTTGGCTTTCATCAACATGAAGAAAAGCAGCGACTTCATCAATTGACTTGCAATCTGGGGTTTCTACACGAATCAATTCCTCTTCTGCCACGACACGATTGCTTGGTTTGTATTCATTTGTTGCCATTTCCAAATTTGCAGCATAGCTTGACTCGCTTGAATACACAACAGTATCTTCACCAGACACCAACCAACTTGTCAATTCAGCTTTAATGGCTTCTTGCACATCAGCTGGAATTTCATCAAAGCTAGCGACTGACTTGTCCAAGACAACCCAACGGCTGAGGTCTGTCCGTTCAGGTGTAATGGCCATAAATTCTTGACTATCCTTTCCACCCATGGCACCACCGTCACCGATAATACCTTTGAAATCAACCTCACTTCGTGTAAAAATATTCTCGTAGGCCGTCTTATACTCATCGTAAGTCACATCTAGGCTATCATAATTAGCATGGAAGCTATAACCGTCTTTCATGATAAACTCACGTGTCCGCAATAAGCCATTTCGAGGACGCTTTTCATCACGGTATTTAGCCTGAATCTGATAAAGATTAAGCGGTAATTGCTTATAAGATTTTACAGAATCCCGTATAATTGCGGTGAATGTTTCTTCATGAGTGGGCCCCAAGATAAAATCTGAACCTTCGCGATTTTTTAACTTATAGAGATCTTCACCGTAGGTATCATAACGACCTGATTCACGCCAAAGGTCGGCACTAAGGAGGGCTGGAGCTAACATTTCGACCGCACCGATTTTTTCAAATTCTTCTCGCATGATTTTCTTTGCTTTTTCGATCACGCGATTAGCCAATGGTAAGTAAGAGTAAACACCTGCTGAAATTTGGCGGACATAGCCCGCACGCAGCATAAGTGCATGACTGATGACTTGTGCATCACTAGGCATTTCACGTAGTGTTGGGATTAACATTTTACTTTGTTTCATAAATTTTTCCTTTTGTTATTTTAGAATGGCTGTTTAAAAAAAGGTTCGCATAATATCATTCCATGTGACTGCAATTAACAGCACCACCATAATGGCGACACCTGCTAAAGTGACATAGGTTTCTGTTTCCTGTTTTAATGGCTTGCGCCGAATGGCTTCAAGAAGATTGAGCACAATCTTTCCACCGTCAAGCGCTGGGATAGGAATGAGATTAAAAATACCAATATTTAGAGATAGCATAGCTAATAAAGCGATAACACTTTCAAGACCGCCTTTAGCAGCGTCACTACTGGCTTTGTAAATCGCCACAGGACCGCCTAGTTTATTGATGTCTGGGTGGAAAATTAAATTTTTTAAAGCGTCAAAGATGCGGAAACTAGCGTTCCAAGCCATGCTAAACCCACCCGCGATCATAGACGGAAAATCTGATTTCAAGCCCGGCATCACTCCTAATAGATATCTTCCTTGCTCTTTTTTAGGCTTAACTGTCAGCTCTCGAACTTTATTTCCGCTTTTAACCGTCACATTTAGTTCTGATTGCCCTTTATTGTTTTTCGTCTCAGACTGAACAGCTTGGGTCAAATCCGACCAATTCTTAATTTCGGCTTGACCAACTTTTAAAATCTGGTCGTTATTTTTTACACCAGCTTGTGCCAAGGCACCGTCCTGTAAGACACGAATGTGATTTGTATTGGGATTGGCAACGCCACCCTGCATGAAAATCAACAACAGAAAAGCTACAATCCCCAAAATGAAATTGTTCATCGGTCCTGCAAAGTTGGTAATGAGGCGCCCGCCTAAACTAGCATTTTGATACTGCACATCAAGCGGAGCAATCCGAACCTCTGTGCCGTCTTCTTCTACGATTGTTGCATCATGGTCAACCGCATAGGTCTTTTGTTCATCTAGTACCAAACCAGTGATTTCAAGCTTGTTTTCTAAATCAAAGCCCGTCACATTCATCGGCAGAGCAGTTTGATCAATTTTCTTGCCCGAAAGATTGATTCGGACGACCTTACCTGCTTCATTTAAAGTCAAACTAGCAGGTGTTCCGGTTTTAATCTCGGTCGAATCTTCACCCCAACCAGCCATACGAACATAGCCACCCAGCGGTAACATCCGAATAGTATAGGCCGTGCCGTCTTTTCCGATATGAGCAAAAATTTTCGGGCCCATTCCAATAGCAAACTCCCGCACCAAAATGCCCGATTTTTTCGCAAAATAGAAATGTCCAAACTCATGAACAACTACAATAATTCCAAAAACAATGATAAAGGTGATAATTCCTATAATACCAGACTGCATTACACCAACCTTTCTACTTTCTGACACGATCATCTTACTGAATTGCACCCAGCAAATCAAGAATACTTCACTCGGCTTAAGATTTCCTTATAAAGTTCATTCACAAAGAGGCTGGGATGAACGTTCCCCAGACTCTTACAATATATTATTTTTACTACAAAACGCAGTGGTGAGAAACTCTGTTAACTTTAGTCAATTTAGAGTTCCCATGCACAATTGATTAGGTACTTTAGTGCCAATCAATCACTGCTGAGTGGCAGTTCTAATCCCTTGCTACGCAAGGTATGACGACCAACCCCTAGTCAACTGCATAAAGTGAAATGACAAAATCAATTTCTTGCGAAATATTGATTCTTTACGTCATCTTCTCAGATTTCATTTTTCTGTGAGTGACTATAAAACAATCACGTTAGTCTGTCTCACTTCATTTTATCCTTCTCATTAGAACAATCCAAAGAAATGCATCAAGGGAAAGACAAACAGCATGCTGTCAAAACGATCTAACACACCACCATGTCCGGGTATAAATTTACCAGAATCTTTGACTCCAAAATGGCGCTTAATTGCACTTTCTACCAAGTCACCAAACTGACCTGCAATACTAAAGAATACTGTGAAAAGAAGCATGACAAACATATGATGAGGTGCGGCAACGTTTCTATCAAACAACATAAAAATAAATGTTAGAAGGACTGCTGAAGCAATGCCTCCTAGGCTGCCCTCAACAGTTTTATTTGGTGAAACTCGCGGAGCTAAGCGACGTACGCCATATCTCCGTCCGACCAAGTAAGCTCCGCTATCCGTTGCCCAGACGATAAACAAGGCTAAGAGCACTTTGTCAAAACCAGCCGCCCGTGCATCTAGCAAAGCATTGAAGCCAATTCCCACGTAAAAACTCGCAGCGATTGGATAAGCCGCATCTTCAAAACTGTAATTTTTCCCTAGAACAGTTGAGCCTAATAGAAGAAAAACAACTAAACTATAGGCCACAACATTTCCGTCTGTCGGCAAAAATTTCAAATAGTTTTCGAGTGGAATCGTCAACACAAAACCTGCCAACATGGCTAAGACACCTTCTAGCGTGGTACTTCTCAGCCCTTTCATTTGCAGCAATTCATGAACACCCAACATGGCTAGAAGCCCCATTCCAATTTGCAGAAGAGCGCCTCCTATCATCAAAACTGGAATGAAGATAGCAAGTGCCACTCCGCCAAAAATAACACGTCTTTGTAAATCCTTATCCATAAATTCTCCTACACGCCGCCAAATCGACGATTTCGTTTACTATATTCTTCAATAGCTGCTTTCAAAGCTTTCTCATCAAAATCCGGCCATAAAATATCTGTAAAATACAGCTCACTATATGCACTTTGCCAAGGTAAGAAATTACTCAAACGCAATTCTCCGCTCGTTCGAATGACCAAATCCGGATCGCGTAATAATCGAGGTAGATTGCTGGTTTGTAGATAATTGGCAATTATCTCTTCATCAATCTCGCCTGGACTGAACTTGGCATCTAACACATCTTGAGCAATCATTTTAACCGCCTGAACAATCTCAGCACGACCACCATAATTCAAGGCAAAATTCAGAATCAAGCCTGTGTTGAGCCGCGTTAATTCTTCTGCTTTGCAAAGCGCATCATACGTTGCCTTAGGCAGACGTTCTGTGTCTCCGATCATTTGAATTTTTACGTTATTTCTATGCAACTCAGGCACATAACGGTCGTAAAATTCAACCGGCAAGTTCATGATAAAGCTGACTTCTTTTTCAGGACGCGACCAATTTTCTGTGGAGAAAGCGTAAACCGTCAATACTTGGACACCCAACTCTTTAGCTGCAATGGTAACGTTTTGCAAAGCTTCCATTCCAGACTTGTGTCCGAAAACGCGTGGCTGCATTCTCTTTTTAGCCCAACGACCATTCCCGTCCATAATAATACCGATATGTTTTGGTATTTGTAACGGAACTTCAATTTTTTCTTTTTTCTTAAAACTAAACATCTGCTTGTTTTCCTAATAAAGTTTTACATTTCATTATATCATAAATCCTCTAAAAATGGGATTTATGCTAAATTTCAGATAAAAAAGAAGCCGAAATATAGAAATTTTTGGCTCCAACTTCTTTTTCACATTATTTTACGATAAAAATTAAATGCTTTATCTTTTTTAAATTCCTATTCTGCTAGGGGAATATTTGTTACTTAGTTAGCTTTGGCATCAAAATAGCTAATTGACAACGTCAAAGCAGTAAAAGAATTATTCTTATAAGTTGTAAAAGAAACCTTTCAAGCAAAAATAAAAGAACTGGAGAAACTCCAATCCCTTTTTCTAGCTTAAAACACTACTATTCTTCTTCAATAGCTGTATCTTCTGACATATCAACACTTCCGTCTGCACCAGCAACTGCTGTGATTCCCTCTGTGAGAGGCAATACAGTCTTGATAGCTGTTAATTCAAATGTCAAGTAAACACCGTCTACATCAAGAACAACCGTTTTCTTTTCAGTATCAACTTCATCAACCGTACCATACAAGCCACCAATCGTAATGACTTCATATCCTTTTTGTAGTTTGTTCAAGCTTTCCATCCGTTTGTCTGCTTGTTTCTTTTGAGAACGTTGCATGAAGAACATCAAGCCCATCATCACAACCAACATGATTAAAATTGAAAAACCGTTACCCATTTTAGTCTCCTTTAGATTTCATATATTATCTACTATAGCAGATTCCTAGAGAATTTACAAGGAGGGGCTGAAATTTCTAAAAGGATTCCTCCTTAAGCCTGACTAGCAGCGAATTCTTTTGACAGTATGCTCTGCTTTTTCCAAAAAACGTAAAAAGTCCGCATAAGCGATATTGAGCGTTGTTGTATTGACAAAAGGATGAAAACCCACGGTCAAGTTCGGATCAACCTCCTCGTCCACAATCAGCTGGACTTTCTTTTCCTTATCAAAAAGCAACCCAAAAGGTGTAACCGCACCTGGCTCTACCTGTAAAAGCTCCTCCAGCTCCTTATCATTGGCAAATGATAATCGTTTTTCATCAAGGATTTCTGCCAAATGCTTGATATCTGCCGTTTTTTCGTCCCGCAAAATGACCAAATAAAATTGACGCCCCTTTTTATTTTTCAAAAAGAGATTTTTGACCTGTTGCCCCGGTAGGACAATTCCCTTTTCAGCAGCCTCAATAACGGAAGAAATTGGTTCATGATCCAGACGATCATAAGAAATTTTCAATTCATCCAACAGCTGATAAATCATACTTTCCTTTGTCATCTTCACACCTCCGAGCTAAAATTTCCTATTTTCATTATAGCATTTCTAATTAGAAAAACCGAAGCAAGCCTCGGTTCTTTTTGAAAGTTACTATTTCAAATTTTTCACAACTTCTACGACATGAGCAACGGTGAAGCCATATTCTTCCATTACCTTAGCAGCTGGGGCAGAAGCACCGAATTTGTCAATACCGATAACAGCTCCGTCAAGTCCGACATATTTGTACCAAGACTGGGTTGCAGCCATTTCGATAGCAACACGGCGACGAACTGCATTTGGTAAAATTTCTTCTTTGTAAGCAGCATCTTGTGCATCAAAGATGTCTGTTGACGGTACGCTGACAACGCGAATCTTTTCTCCTTGCGCTTCCAATTCTTTTGCAGCTGCAACAGCTAAGTTGACTTCAGAACCAGATGCAAGAAGGATTGTATCAAAACCATCTGTTGTCTCATACACAACATAGGCGCCTTTCGCTACCTTGTCAAAGTCAGTTCCAGCTTCAACAGTCAAGTTTTGACGCGTGAGAACCAAAGCTGTTGGAGTTGATTGACTCTTGAGTGCCAAGTACCAAGCAGCCTGTGTTTCACGCGCATCTGCTGGACGCAAAACATTGAGGTTTGGAATGGCACGAAGTCCTGCTAAATGCTCAATCGGCTCATGAGTTGGACCGTCTTCACCAACTGCGATTGAGTCATGTGTAAAGACATAGGTCACAGGCAAACCTTGCAGAGCTGACAAGCGAACAGCCGCTTTAACATAGTCTGAGAAGACGAAGAACGTACCGCCATAAACACGAAGTCCTCCGTGAAGTGCCATACCATTCAAAATAGTCCCCATAGCAAATTCACGCACACCGAATTGAATATTGCGGTTAAGACGGTGGGCATCATCTTGCAAACCATCTTCTTTGATGTAAGTCATATTAGAATGCGCAAGGTCAGCAGATCCGCCAAGGAAAGTTGGGAGAACTTTTGCGGCAGCATTCAAAGCATCTTGGCTAGAATTACGAGTGGCTTGTGAAAGACCTGTTTCTTTTACTGGGAAATCTTCTGGTTTGATCTCAACTGAGTCTTTTCCAGCAATAATGGCAGCAACTTCATCAGCTAAATCTGGATAAGCTTGTTTGTATTCTTCAACGAGTTTTACCCAAGCATCATAGGCAGTTTTGCCACGTTCTGCAACATTAACCCGATAATCTTCGTACACTTCTTCTGGAATTTCAAATGGTGCGTAATCCCAAGCAAGAGCTTTGCGAGTAGCTGCTGCTTCTTCTGCACCAAGAGGTGCTCCATGAACAGCATTTGTCCCTTGTTTATTTGGTGAGCCATAACCAATGACCGTTTTGACTTCAATCAAGGAAGGTTTGCCAGAAACTTTTGCGGCTTCAATCGCTGCATTGATCGCTTCCAAGTCTGTTCCGTCTTTAACCAAAGCTGTGTGCCAACCGTAAGCATTGTAACGGTCACGAACACTTTCTGTAAAGGAATCTTTCGTTTCTCCGTCCAAATTGATGTCGTTTGAATCATAGAGAACGATGAGTTTATCTAGCTTTTGCAGTCCAGCATAAGAAGCCGCTTCAGCAGACACACCTTCCATTAAGTCCCCGTCACCACAGATGACATACGTATAGTGGTCAAAGATATTATAGCCTTCACGGTTGTACTTAGCAGCTAGGAAACGTTCTGCTTGCGCAAAACCAGTGGCCATCGAAATCCCTTGACCAAGGGGTCCAGTTGTCGCATCTACACCAGCCGTGTGTCCAAATTCTGGATGTCCAGGCGTTTTAGAACCCCATTGACGGAAGTTCTTGATTTCGTCCATAGTGACATCTTGAAAACCAGACAAGTGAAGAAGTGCATAGAGCAACATAGACCCATGACCTGCTGACAAGATAAAACGGTCACGATTGACCCAATTTGGTACTTCTGGATTCACACGCATTTGCTTGGTAAACAAGTCATAAGCCATCGGTGCTGCACCCATGACAACACCTGGATGCCCAGATTTTGATTTTTCAATGGCATCAATTCCTAAGAAACGAATGGCATTGACAGATAAATTTGACATTGAATTCTCCTTTTATAATACTACTACCCTTTCAGTAGCTATTTTTTCTACACTATCATTATATGAAAATTATCCGCATATCGCAATGTATACGGATAATTCCCACTTAATTTTTTATAGTAAAGCCTTAAATTGAATATTCGAATCGTGCTCGAAGCAATCATCAAAGCCACGTGGATGGTGGTATTCAATTCTGTCTTTGTCTTGCGGATAGGTATATTTACCACCAACTTCCCAGATGAATGGGTGGAATTGATATTGGAGGCGCTCTTTGCGCATCTTCCACAAGGCTAAAATCTCGTCCGTTGAAGCCATGAAGTTACACCAAATATCATAATGAACTGGAATAATAACTTTGGCACGAAGGTTTTCAGCCATACGAAGCAAATCAATCGAAGTCATCTTATCTTGAATACCGATTGGGTTATCACCATAGTTATTAATAGCCACATCAATCTTGAAATCTTTTCCGTGTTTGGCAAAATAGTTTGAGAAGTGAGAATCTGCACCATGATAAATCGTACCGCCCGGTGTTTCAAAGACGTAGTTGACTGCTTTACGCGCCATTTCTTCATCAGTTACAGCAAGTCCTTTCAACTCACCGTCTTGAGCATCCGCACCGTCAACTGGAAGTGTCACTAAGCAAGTCCGGTCAAAGGATTCCACAGCTGTTCTACAATCATAGGAAACTGCCCACTTCTCTGGAGAATTATGCTTTTGTAGCTGAATCATCTGTTGCTTCCTCAATGACTAATTCACCATCTTTCAGGTCAGCTAAGAGATGTTTCACATCCAAATGATCCAGATGATAATCTGTTACTTTGTCACGGATTTGTTGTTCAATCACACGGCGAAGCGGACGAACACCCATAACTTCATCGTAACCTTCTTCTGCTAGATAAGCTTTTGCGGCATCCGTTACCGTCAGAGTGATGCTTTTTTTATCAAGCGTTTGGTTGACTTCAGCCAGCATCAATTCTACAATTTCAGCCAAGTCTTCCTTACCAAGGTGTGAGAATTCAATAACCGCATTGAACCGGTTCAAGAATTCTGGACGGAAGTATGGTTTCAATCGATCCATAATTTTCATATCCTTTTCTTCATCGCCTGTAAAGCTTTCGTAGCCAAATCCTGCGTTAGAAGTAGCAATAATAACTGTATTCTTAAAGTTGACAGTATTTCCTTGTCCATCTGTCAAACGACCATCATCTAAGACCTGAAGAAACATGTGCATGACATCTGGATGAGCTTTTTCAATTTCATCTAGTAGAATAAGTGAGTATGGATTTCTGCGGACTTTTTCAGTTAATTGCCCAGCTTCATCATAGCCGACATAGCCTGGGGGAGCCCCAACAAGTTTAGCAACACTGTGTTTCTCCATGTATTCACTCATATCAAAGCGAATCATGCTGTCAGAAGAACCAAAGAGTTCAATGGCAAGCTGTTTAGAAAGCTCTGTTTTTCCGACACCAGTTGGCCCAACAAAGAGGAAACTACCGATTGGACGATTAGGAGTACCGAGTCCCACACGATTACGGCGAATAGCTTTAGCGATTTTATCAACAGCCTCGTCCTGTCCAATAACATGAGCTTTTAGATCTTCAGCAAGATGGATGAGCTGAGACTGTTCTTTTTCTTTAAGATCGCCAACAGGGATATTTGTTTTTTGCTCGATAATATGTTCAATTGTTTTCTCGCTGATGATAGGCGTATCTTGGTCTGTCACCTTGTTTTTTTGCATTTCCTTATATTTTGCAATCTGATCACGGAAATAGGCAGCTTTTTCAAAATCTTCATCTCGTGTAGCTTGAGACTTGAGATTTTCAGCTTCAATCAAGCGTTGATCAATTACTTTTGGATCTACAAAGTTTAAGGTCAAGTTCATCTTAGATCCTGCTTCATCCAGAAGGTCGATCGCTTTATCTGGTAAGAAACGATCTTGGATATAACGATTGGACAGAGTAGCAGCTGCTTCAATAGCACTATCCGTATAATGAACGTGATGGTAGTCTTCGTATTTCTTTTGGATACCTTTTAGGATGGTAATCGTTTCTTCAACAGTTGGTTCATCAACTTTGACGGGTTGCATACGACGCTCAAGGGCAGCATCCTTTTCAATAATCCGGTATTCGTTGAGAGTAGTAGCTCCTACCAATTGTAACTCACCACGAGAAAGAGCAGGTTTTAGGATATTACCTGCATCCATATTGCCATCTCCAGCAGAACCTGCACCGACAATCTCATGGATTTCATCTATAAAGAGAATAATATCATTGCGCCTGCGAATCTCTTCCATGAGTTTTTGCATGCGTTCTTCAAATTGCCCACGGATACCAGTTCCTTGAACCAAGCTGACTACATCCAGACGGATGACTTGCTTACCTTGAAGTTTATGGGGAACATCACCATCGACGATTTTTTGAGCTAGGCCTTCCACTACGGCTGTTTTACCGACACCAGGTTCCCCGATGAGAACGGGATTATTTTTAGTTCTACGGTTGAGAATTTCGATAACCCGAATAATTTCTTCATCTCGACCAATAACAGGATCAATATCTCCACGACGGGCAATCTCAGTAATATTGATACCAAATTCCTCTAGAAGGCCTTTTTCTTGGCTTGGGGGTGGAGTTTGAGCTGGACCACGGTTTTGAGCACCATAGCCACCGTTGCCACCATAGCCTCCACCTGATTGAGTAGGAGGGATAGGAGGAGTATCGTGTGAAGAAGGTTTAAAATTGTTTAAATCATTTAAAAAGTCACCAAATGGATCAAAATCTCTATTGTTTAAATCGGTCATGCCTTTGAATAGTGTATTATTTGGATCTGTTTTAATAATTTTATAACAATTTTGACACAAATCAATTTGTTTTTGGTATCCATTATGATTGGTGTAAAGATGAATCGTTGAGTCATTGATTTTGCAGTTTTGACAAAGCATACATCTACCTCATTTCGTTTTGAATTTAACCTGGCAAAAAGGTCAAAAATAGTCAAAATTCTATACATTCATTATAACAGGATTGAGTTGTAAAGCAAGTAAAAAGATTGGATGTTGGCACTTTTTATAAAAGAGTGCTAATAGCATAATAAAAGTAAAAGAAATGTAAAAAATCCCTTTTGTGGTGACAAAAAGGATTTTAGCAAGTTTTAGTAGAAATGTTTTTTACTTTTGTAAAATTAGTAAAGGAGTTCGTAAATCTCCATTGCAATTAGGTCTATGCTATCAAAGGTATAAGTTTCACGTGCTTCTACATCTCGAAGGGTAAAGAGGGCTCCATTTTCTTCATCATAGCTGTATGCAACTTCTGCAACAACAACTCCTTCACGTTCAAAGTTACGTTTTAAATTTCCACCGTCTTTTGTCATTGCCTCTAGACGGTTGATGATTCTAACCAAATGTGATTCCATTTTGATTCTCCTTCATTTCTTATCGTTACTATTTTACCATAAACAAGGGCATCTTGACTAGAAAAAACTAATATTTCTCACTATTTATAACTTCTAAAAAGATTTTTAAGATAAATTCAACAAAGCGTTGCATTTTAATTCAACACATGTTATAATCATACAGTATTCTATTTAAGAAGGTGTTTTTATATGAATTTTTCGTTTTTACCGAAGTATTTACCCTATTTTAACTATGGTGCTATTGTAACAGTATTCATTTCCATCTGTGTTGTATTTTTGGGGACTATTTTGGGTGTTGTCTTGGCTTTTGGGCAACGTTCAAAGTTTAAACCACTTGTATGGCTTGCAAATTTGTACGTTTGGATTTTTCGTGGGACACCGATGATGGTTCAGATTATGATTGCATTTGCTCTTATACATATCAATGCTCCGACTATTCAGGTTGGGATTTTGGGTGTTGATCTATCTCGTCTGATTCCAGGGATTTTGATTATTTCTATGAACAGTGGTGCTTATGTTTCTGAGACTGTTCGTGCTGGAATCAATGCAGTTCCCAAAGGCCAATTAGAAGCGGCCTATTCTTTAGGGATTCGTCCTAAAAATGCCATGCGCTATGTGATTTTGCCACAAGCTATCAAAAATATCTTGCCAGCATTGGGGAACGAAT
>ERZ772953.49-NODE-49-length-27714-cov-4.064934_pt1 | contig 27714 bp, 17 predicted proteins | sample MGYA00580685_ERZ772953 | MGnify/ENA primary metagenome ERZ772953 (study PRJEB29015, sample SAMEA2738080) | human oral metagenome | biome: human oral; feature: human-associated habitat; material: saliva | place: China | collected 2209 ...
TTGGCCTATAATGCGCAAGGTTGTTTCTGGAAGTATTCTAGACCTGCTTAATTTGAATCTGGGGAGCAAGAATTCTACCAAGCATCCAGGGAATTATAAAATTTTTATAATTATTTACGCTTTTTTCGCTATTTCAACGTATTCCGGGATGTTTTTTGGAGATTTAAGATTCACCTCTCAGTCACTTCTATATTTTTTGCTTTTTGCTCCCTTTTTGTTAATTTCCATGATGTATTTCTGTTTCTCCACTGATTACACCACTATTTTTTAGACTTCCAAGCACAACTCCATATGTCTATGGTTACAGTCCTTATTTGTACTGGGACAAAAAGGCTGGGGTAAAGATTAGACCTCGAGATTTATATGTTTGTTCATTTATTTTTGGATCTTGTGCAGGAATAACTGGTTTCTTCTTCTTGAATTTCGTTTCCCTATTGACATTAACTAGTTAATCCTCTCTGTAAGGTTTTGGCCATATTATAATTATGGAAGTTTATTGCATGCCCGATGTTACATATTTGTCTATTGACATAAGTAGTCGCTTCAAGATATAGATGCTCTATACGTAACCTATACTGCAACGTCTTTTTCCTGAGTATTGGGATTTATAGAGGTCTCATCTGTGTGAGAGGAAGCGACATTCCTACGAATCGTCTAGCAACTGCAAAGCCTATGGTCATTGTTACAGGCTGGAAATTCGATACAGATGTAAAATGCCGCCGCACCCTCCCGAGTTTCGGGGGAGTGCGGCGGCATTTCTTTGCCCAACGCAGGCCCTAGAGCCCGCGCACGACCTCCAGCAGTTTGAGTGCCGAGTCGCGCCAGGAGTAGCGGCGTACATCCGACAGGCCGTCAATGATGACGCGCTCGCGAACGGCGGTGTCCTCCAGGGAGCGGATTGCCTTGACCCAGTCGGCGGCGTGCGCCTCCGGGGCACCGTCAACCGGCGCGAACACGGCGTGCGGTGCAATCTCACGGAAAATCGGGATGTCACTAATCACCGCGGGGCAACCGGCAGCCTGCGCCTCGACCACGGGCAGGCCGTAACCCTCCTCGCGGGAGGCAGTCACCAGGGCGTGCGCCTGGCGGAGCAGCTGCTGATACTCCTCATCGCTCACGCCGTTGTGCACCTCCACGTTCTCACCGATGAGGCGTTCGTCGGTGAGCTGCACCAGGCGCTGCGGCGGCATCTTTGACAGCAGGTGCAGGCGGTAATCCGGCAGGGAACGCATCGCCAGCAGCAGGGTTTCTACGTTCTTGTACGGCATGAACGAACCCATGTACACCAGGTGCTTGACGGGCTGCTCTTCGCGGGTGGTGGCGCGTTCCAGCGCGGTCTGGCGGGAGACGACGCTGCCGGGCTGCGGGGCGTTGGGCACCACGAACAGCGGCTTGGTGGTCAGCTCGTGCTCACGAATCAGCGAGGCGGTCGACTCAGAAACCGTCACGACCGCGTCGCCGTGATTGAGCAGAAAGCGCTGCGGGGTGTAGGTCTTGTGGAAGAGTCGCCAGCCCACGCGCACGGGTGCGGGCAGGAACCCGGGCGGGGTCGGGTGTGAGTAGTAGATCAGGTCGTGCAGGGTGAGGATCAGCTTGAATTTGCGTCCGGTGGAGCCGATGGTCTGCATGGGGGAGAACACCACGTCCGGCGCGTACTTGTTCAGCTGCAGCGAGGCGGTCGGTTCGAGCGGGCCGGTGGGCGAGCAGATTTTCACGTGCGGCAAATCCGGTAGCATGTCCAGCTGACGTTCGTCGCTAATAATCATGGTGAGGTCGAGGTCGGCGGCGGCTTCGTCACCGGTGTCGATGAGGGTTTTGAGCGCGCCCAGCAGGGACGCGGTGTAGCGGCTGATGCCGTCGTGGAAGCCGATACGGGTGTATCGGGCGTCAACCATGAGTTTCATGTTGGTTCCTTCTGTTCGTTCCCTTAGTGCTCGGCGGCGAAATCGGCGATGAGTTCCGCGGCGCGGCGAGGGGTTTCGTAGTGGATGAGGTGCCCGACTTCGGGGATCATGTCCAGGCGCTCGCGGGCGCCGGTCGAGGATGCGGGCAGGTCGCGGGAGGTCAGCGTCGCGTACATGGCGCGCGCTGTTTCGGGGGTGCCCAGGTCGTCGTCTTCGGCGACGAGCATCTGCACCGGTACTCGGATTGCGGCGGCGTATTCGGCGGCGGTGTGCGTAATAGACGCTTCGTAGGCGCTGAGCACTCCGCGGCGGGAGCCGAAGGAGCCGAAGTAGGCGGCGTGCTGGCCGTTGATGAAGCGGCGCATTGCCTTGTCTTTGGTGCGCATCATGACTTCGCTGGAGGCGCGGGTAATCAGCTGCGAACGCAGCAGCGGGTAGCCGATTTTTTCGGGTAGTGCCGCGCCGGCGCGGTAGTAGAGGGAGGCGAGGCGGGAGGCGACGCGCTGGCTGCCTTCGAGGGCGGGTTCGCTGATGGGGTTGATGAGCGAGAGTAGCGCGAGCGAGTTCGGGTGTGCGGCGGCGAAGGCGCTGGTGACGATCGAGCCGAAGGAGTGGCCGACCACGTGCAGCGGCAGGGGCTGTGCATCCTCGCGGGCGGGGTTAGTATGCTTCACAAAGTTGTTCAGCCACGCCACGTACGCGTTGATATTGTCTTCGCCCTGAGTGCCTTCACCCTGGGCGTTTTCGGGCAGGTCTGCGGAGCGGCCAAAGCCGGGCAGGTCGGGGCTGATAATGCTGACGTTCGGAATGAGCTTCAGCAGGTAGTTCGCGATAATTTCCAGGCCGTGGTGGTCGCCGCGGAAGCCGTGCACGAGCAGCACGGGGTAGGAGCCTTCGGGGAAGGTGCCGTCGTTCATGCCTTTGCCGTACTGCCAGTAGCGGGTCATGACTGCCTGCGCGCCGTCACCGATGAGGGCGTCGTGGCGGGTGCCGGGAATGAGCGGGCCGGGCACGCCCTCAAGAACTGAGGTGTTGGGGGAGTCCGGGGTAACAGTGGAGGTCATGGGCACCTTTCGCGGGTTGGGTACTGGGACGGCAAAGTCCCGTTCTTAATTCTAGGGGAGAAGCCTGAAAGGGCTCTGAAACCCGCCTGACGCATCGGCGGCCGTGCGGGTAATCGCGCGGGCGGTGCCGTCCATTTGGTAGTCGGGGCGGCCTCAACTCTGGCGCGGTGCGGGTTTCGCGTTACACTTGGAGGGTTAAGTTTTTATCAACCTGTCTTTATTTAAGGAATCGCTGTGTCTGCTCAGGTAGAGACCGAACGCAACGAAAATGCGTACGACTTCCGCGCTATGGAAGCCAAGTGGCGCCCCTACTGGGACGAAACGAAGGTTTTCCAGCCCACCGGTGACGCCCCCAAGGGCCGCAAGTATGTGCTGGATATGTTCCCGTACCCCTCCGGTGACCTTCACATGGGTCACGCGGAGGCATTCGCTATTGGTGACATGAACGCCCGCTACTTCAAGCAGTGCGGCTACGATGTTCTGCACCCGATTGGCTGGGACTCCTTCGGCCTGCCCGCTGAGAACGCAGCCATTAAGAACGACACTCACCCCAAGGAGTGGACGTACAAGAACATTGAGACTCAGGCTGAGTCCTTCAAGCGTTACGCTATTGCCGCTGACTGGAGCCGCCGCCTGCACACCTCGGACCCCGAGTACTACAAGTGGACTCAGTGGCTGTTCGAGCAGTTCTACAAGAAGGGCCTGGCGTACCGTAAGGACTCCATGGTCAACTGGTGCCCCAAGGACCAGACCGTGCTCGCGAACGAGCAGGTTGTCAACGGTGCGTGTGAGCGTTGCGGTACTACCGTGACTAAGAAGTCGCTGAACCAGTGGTACTTCAAGATCACTGATTACGCACAGCAGCTGCTGGATGACATGGAGCAGCTGGAGGGCAAGTGGCCCGACCGTGTTCTGCTCATGCAGCGCAACTGGATTGGCCGCTCCGAGGGTGCTGAGGTGCGCTTCGAGATTGAGGCGACCGAGGACCAGCCCGCTGAGTCCTTCACCGTGTTCACCACCCGCCCGGACACCCTGTACGGCGCAACCTTCATCGTGGTTGCTGCGGATGCGGCATTCGCCGAGCAGATTGTGGCACCCGAGCACAAGGCTGCCCTGGAGCAGTACCGCGAAGACATTAAGGCACTGAGCGATATTGACCGCCAGTCCTCCGACCGCGAGAAGACCGGCGTGTTCACCGGCCGCTACGCGATTAACCCGCTGACCGGCGCGAAGCTGCCCGTCTGGGCTTCTGACTATGTGCTCGCTGACTACGGTACCGGCGCGATTATGGCTGTGCCCGCGCACGACCAGCGCGACCTTGAGTTCGCCCTGAAGTTCGACCTGCCCATCGTGAAGGTTCTGGACGTTGAGGGTGCTGAGGACCCGGCTACCAGCGGTATTGCTGCGGCTGGTGACGGCGTGCTCATCAACTCCGGTGAGCTGACCGGCCTGCCGAAGGCTGAGGCAATTGCTAAGGCTATTGAGCTGGTTGAGGCTGCCGGCACCGGTGAGGGTAAGGTCATTTACCGTCTGCGTGACTGGCTGCTGTCCCGCCAGCGTTTCTGGGGCACCCCCATCCCCGTGATTCACTGTGAGGATTGTGGCGAGGTTCTGGTTCCTGAGGATCAGCTGCCGGTGTTGCTGCCCGATAACCTGCGCGGTGAGCAGCTGGCTCCTAAGGGCCAGTCGCCTCTTGCTGCTGCCGATGACTGGGCGATTGTGCCTTGCCCCGAGTGTGGCAAGCAGGCTCGCCGTGACTCGGACACCATGGACACCTTCGTGGATTCCTCCTGGTACTTCCTGCGTTACGTTTCCCCGAACTACGATGAGGGCCCCTTCGACCCGCAGGCTATGAGCGAGTGGGGTGCCGTCGACATGTACGTTGGCGGTGTGGAGCACGCTATTCTGCACCTGCTGTACGCACGCTTCTTCACCAAGGTTGTTCGCGACCTGGGTCTGATTAAGCACGATGAGCCGTTCAAGGCGCTCATGAACCAGGGTCAGGTGCTCAACGGCGGTAAGGCGATGTCCAAGTCGCTGGGTAACGGCGTGAACCTGGGCGAGCAGCTCGACAAGTTCGGTGTGGACGCTATCCGCACCACCATGATTTTCGCGTCCCCGCCCGAGGATGACGTGGACTGGGCGGATGTTTCCCCGTCCGGTTCGCAGAAGTTCCTGGCTCGCGCATGGCGTGTGGCCCAGGACGTCACCAGCGAACCCGGCGTTGACGCAACCACCGGTGACCTGGAGCTGCAGAAGCTGATTGCTCGCACCGTGCACGAGGTTCAGGGCCTGCTGGATAACGGCAAGTTCAACGTGGTTGTTGCTAAGACCATGGAGCTTGTGAACGCTACCCGTAAGGCTATTGACTCCGGTGCTGGTGCGGCTGACCCGGCTGTCCGTAAGGCTGCTGAGACTGTCGCTATTCTGCTGTCTCTGTACGCACCGTACACCGCTGAGGACATGTGGCACGCTCTCGGCCACGACACCCCGGTTCTGACCGCGGGCTTCCCCGAGGTTGACCCGGCTCTGCTGGTGGATGACACCGTCACCGCTATCGTGCAGATTAAGGGCAAGGTCAAGGCTCGCCTGGAGGTTGCGAAGGATATTTCCGAGCAGGAGCTTCAGGAGCTGGCTCTGGCGGATGCCGCTGTTCAGCGTTCGATTGGTGACGCCGAGATCCGCAAGGTGATTGTGCGTGCGCCTAAGCTCGTGAACATCGTGATCTAAGCTTCTTAGAATCTAAGTTTCTTAGATAAAGTACAAGCCCCGCTGTGGCTTCGGATCGTTCAATGGAACGAACCCGGAGGCGCGGCGGGGCTTTGCTGTACTGCGGTAGTGATGAGTGCCATAATGTTCAGGGAACGCTAGGAGAGGGTTCGTCATCGAATCATGCACTGACGAACCGGAAGAAGGGCCGGGATATGGAGCGAGAAAACAACGCAGAGAACCGCATTGCCGTGGTGACCGATAGCGCCGCCGCCCTCGACCCGCAGCTGGTGCAGCGCCTGGGCGCTCGCGGTAATTTTGTGCTGGTTCCGATGCCGGTGACTATTCGCACGCCCGGTGAGCCGGATCGTCAGTTGCAGGGTTTGACCGCCGCTGAGGTGGACGAGGCGATTATGCTCGCGCACGTGATGGGTCAGACGGTGAGTACTTCTGGGCCTGCGCCGGGCGTGTTTGCTGATGTATATGACGATTTGGCGTCGCGAGGTTTTACGCATGTGGTGTCGGTGCATCTGTCCGGTGAGCTCTCGGGCACGGTGGAGGTGGCACGCACAGGTGCCCGCCTGAGCCGCCTGGGGTCTGAGGGCGTGAGCGTGGTGGATAGCCGCACGGTCGCGGGTGCCTACGGTCATGCGGTGGTGCGGGCCCTGGAGGTGCTAAACGCTGCATCCGCCGGCTCAAGCGTTGAGTATCTGAGCCCCGCGCAGCTGGTGGACTACATTCAGTCCATCTGCGAGCAGTCCACGCTCTACTTTTATATCCCGACCCTGGATGCTCTGCGCCGCGGTGGCCGTGTTTCCCCGGCGTTGGCGATGGTGGGTCAGATGTTCCAGATTAAGCCGATTGGCACGATTACCGAAGGTAAGCTGGCGTATGTGGAGCGCCCCCGCACTGCGGCGCGCGCCCTAGAGCGCCTGGTGGAGGTGACCGTGCAGACCTGCCGTGAGCATCAGCATGCGGCGGCGCTCAGCTCTGCAACTGCACCTGACGTGAATTCTTCTCCCGTCAGTTTTTCTCTCAACGCAACTCCGTGCGGTGAGGTGGTTGCGGTGCATCATGTGGGTAATGCGGCGCAGGCGGTGCAGTTGTATGAGCAGGTTCAGCAGATGCTGGGGGAGAGCTCCCTGGTTCATACTGCTGCGTCTTCGGCGCCGGAGTTTTTGGTGAGTGCGCTACCGCCGGTGCTGTCGGCGCATTCGGGTTTGGGCGCTGTGGCGCTGGTGGTGTACTAGCGGCCCCTGTTGCGAGGCGAAACGCGACACGAAAACTGTACGCCGGGAGCGCATTTAACCCGTTTTAAGGCTGTGGTGTGTCTTACGTTGGGCTCGTCTGTTTTCGCGTGAGAAATTGCACTGCATGCGGGCGCTAAGGGCGTCATTGAAACCCATTCGCAGGTGAAAGGGTATTTTTTACCCTCAGATTTTGCCTTGATACGGCGCGGTTTTTAACAAATGTGCGTTTCATGTGTGTTTATGTTGCCGTGACCGTATCGCAACATTTTCTAAGGGTGAACACAACGTAAAACAACAGAAAACAACGGGTTTTTACCGGTTTTTATGGTGCAACTCACAAAAATTTCTCGATAGAACACACCAAAACACACACAAACTAGGGTAGGATTATTACCAACAACGGCGGAACGCACCGGGCAACATAGAGCACGGACGAATCCGACAAACCAGAGCCTGCAAGGCATCGGATTTGTACACCGCCACCAACGCACTGACAAGGAGATACTCCAGTGACTGTACGCGTAGCAATCAACGGCTTCGGCCGCATCGGCCGCACCTTCTTCCGCGCAGCTCAGACCGAGGGCGTCGGCTTCGAGATCGTCGCAATCAACGACCTCACCGATGTTGAGACCCTGGCACACCTGCTCAAGTACGACTCCATCATGGGTCGCTTCAACGCAGAGGTCGAGGTCAAGGAAGGCGCACTGGTTGTTGACGGCAAGGAAATCAAGATCCTCGCTGAGCGTGACCCCCAGAACCTCCCCTGGAAGGACCTGGGCGTTGACGTAGTCCTCGAGTCCACCGGTTTCTTCACCGAAGGCAGCAAGGCAAAGGCACACATCGAGGCTGGCGCTAAGAAGGTTATCCTCTCCGCTCCCGGTAAGAACATCGACGGCACCTTCGTCATGGGCGTGAACGACGACCAGTACGATGCAGCTAACCACCACATCGTCTCCAACGCATCCTGCACCACCAACTGCCTCGCTCCGATGGCTAAGGTTCTGAACGATGCATTCGGCATCAAGCAGGGTCTGATGACCACCATCCACGCATACACCGCTGACCAGCGTCTGCAGGATGCTCCCCACCGCGACCTGCGCCGTGCACGCGCAGCAGCTGTGAACATGGTCCCCACCTCCACCGGTGCAGCAGCAGCTGTTGGCCTGGTTCTGCCCGAGCTGAAGGGTAAGCTGGACGGCTTCGCAGTCCGCGTTCCCACCATCACCGGCTCCATCACCGACCTGACCTTCACCGCTGAGCGCGAGGTCACCGTTGAGGAAGTCAACGCAGCAGTCAAGGCAGCAGCTGAGGGCCCCATGAAGGGCATCATCAAGTACAACGAGGATCCCATCGTGTCCAAGGACATCGAGGGTGAGCCCATCTCCACCGTCTTCGACGCACCGCTGACCAAGGTCATCGGCGACCAGGTGAAGGTTATCGCTTGGTACGACAACGAGTACGGCTACGTTGCACGCCTCGTGAAGTTCACCAACAAGGTTGTGGCTTCCCTCTAAGCCCCAATAGGCTTACGACGCTCACCGAGTGTAAGCGTCACCCCGCGTAACTAACGCATAGTGAACCCCGGCACCACCGCATCAAGCGGGGGAGTCGGGGTTTGCTGTACCAAGACTCTTTATGAGGGCCTTGAATAAAACCCCAAAAAACGTATAAACATACTATTTTCCGTCGCCCTTTTTGGGTCAAAAATACCGTAAGAAAATAGCTGATAGAGAGTGCGAATATCCGCGATATTCTGCGGAGAAACACCATCTAAAAACTATTTACTAGGCTGTCAAACACCCTAATGTTCGGTATGATGGAAACGGTATATAAACCCACCTATCCAGGAGGAATTCCTATGGCTAAGGCACTGTCCGAACTGCTCGAAGAAGGCGTCGCAGGCCGCCACGTTCTCGTCCGTTCCGACCTGAACGTACCCCTGAAGGACGGCGTTGTCACCGACGACGGCCGCGTCCGCGCATCCCTGCCCGTCATTGAGAAGCTTGCCAAGGCTGGTGCACGCGTTATCGTTACTGCACACCTGGGCCGCCCCAAGGGCAAGGTCGACCCCCAGTACTCCATCGCACCGGCAGCTGCACGCCTGGCTGAGCTGGCATCCGTGCCCGTGAAGGTTGCAACCGACCTGGTAGGCGAGGACGCAAAGGCTAAGGCAGCAGCCCTGGCTGACGGCGAAGTTCTGGTCGTTGAGAACGTCCGCTACGACGCACGCGAGACCTCCAAGGACGACGCAGAGCGCGGCGAATTCGCTGACGAGCTGGTCGCACTGACCGGCGAGAATGGCGCATACGTGAACGACGCATTCGGTGCAGTTCACCGCAAGCACGCTTCCGTCTACGACGTTGCTAAGCGTCTGCCCGCATACCTGGGTGACCTGGTGAAGAAGGAAGTTGACGTTCTGGCTAAGACCCTGAACGACCCCGAGCGTCCCTTCGTCGTGGTCATGGGTGGCGCTAAGGTTTCTGATAAGCTCGCTGTGATTGACAACCTGATTGGTAAGGCTGACACCATCCTCATTGGTGGCGGCATGGGCTACACCTTCGCATACGCACAGGGCTACGAGGTCGGCAACTCCCTGCTGGAGAAGGACCAGGTCGAGAACGTTCTGCGTTACATGAAGGAAGCTCCCGAGAAGGGCACCGAGATCATCACCGCAGTGGACGTTGTTTGGGCTGACGCATTCTCCGCTGACGCTAACACTGAGATCCGCCCGATTGAGGACCTGACCGGCGGCAAGCTGGGTGCAGAGGCTGAGGGTCTGGACATTGGCCCCAAGACTCGCGAGATCTTCGCTGAGAAGATTAAGGCTGCAAAGACCATCTTCTGGAATGGTCCCGTTGGCGTGTTCGAGATTGCTCCCTTCGCTGAGGGTACCCGCGCGGTTGCACAGGCTATCGTCGACTCTGACGCATTCTCCATCATTGGTGGTGGCGACTCTGCTTCTGCAGTCCGTAACCTGGGCTTCAAGGATGAGCAGTTCGGCCACATCTCCACCGGTGGTGGCGCTTCCCTCGAGTACATTGAGGGTAAGACTCTGCCCGGCCTGGAGGCACTGGGCGCCTAATCTGGACGCACAGATTTAGTACACGGTTTTAGTGTAGGGAACCCCTGTCGGGGCGGTATTTCGGTACCGTTCCGGCGGGGGTTTCTGCATGCCCGGCTTATCTTTGCGGGCGTGGTTTTGAGCTGCTTCCTGGCTATATGCTGTGGATTCCGCAGCGTACAGCTTGTATCGGGGACACAGAGGAATAGCTCTAATAGACTGGAAATATAGAGGGCCCCGGCCGGCAACCTCAAGATGATCGTGGGAGACTGAGGCAGGGAATGCACGCACCTCTACAGGCAAGCAAATACAGACAAACAAATGCAGACAAACAAAGGCGGACGGGCGAAGACGCCTAGGCACTGAGCCTAGCCGCCTGCGAGCAGCCCAGAACCACCTCGGCAACTTGCGAACTTAGCGGCTCGTGAACTCGATAGCTTGTGAATACGGAATCCAGGGAGGGAAAGAATGACCGTAAACGCTCAAATGCTCTTTGACGAAAAAGACTACACCGGAACATACCCGTATGTAGCCGACTGCGTAATCGGGCCCTACACACCCGCAAACCGGGACCACCCCGCCTACTCGGCACCCGCACCGGGGGTGAGGTACACGTCGAGTGCTTACGAGGTGTCAAACCTGCGCCCCTACCTGGGCTACTACTACGCCTGCCAAAACTACATGATCCTCGCCTCGGAACCTGCCGTTCTGCGGATGGACAATATCAGCGAAGAAATGTTCTTCCCCGCCATTCAGGACCTCTACGAAGAGGGCAGGGGCTGGGTCATTACTCCTAATCCCAAGATTCTGACCATGAACCTGCTGGAGGGGCAGCCGCGCCTCATCGACGAGACGCTAAAAATTGTGGAATGGAATGTGCGGTTCGATATTCTTCCCGAAGTTCAGGTGTACCGCAAAGACACAAACCAGGTGTACCCCATCACCGATTTTGATACGCGCGGCCTGATCCGAGACGGTGCAATACACGGGACTCTACGCACACAATTCACGAATGAGTGGAGGCCCGTCCAATTCATTTCAGAAAATAGTTTGAGCTAGGGGAGGGGAGAGCAACATGACGAATAACTTTGGTGGACCAGGATACGGCGGACCCGGATATAACGAGCAACGAGCGTACATGAGGCGTGTGATATCTCGCGCCAGGTTTATACGGGCTGGCGTGTTCGCTGGCGCCGCCCTCGTCGCGATAGCTTTTGGCTGGGGTACCAAATTGCTCAATGGGACGGGTTCGGAATCCCAGGGCGATAAGAAGCGTGACCAGGAGTTTGTGCGCCTGGAACCCACGGAGAAGTACGATGAGCTCCGTACCTTGGGGCCTTCCTCCGGGCCGCTCGTCTACACGGCGTTTGAGCGTAAGGGCCGCTTCATTCCTGCCACCGAAACGCAGGCAGCGCAGAACGTGCCGTACCCTATTCAGCAGCCTGGAATGGATAACTACGACCGCGGCGGCTTGTACGCATTCTTGGCGTACTTCTTTGCGTCGATGAATTACTTCTACCACACGGGCGACACGGAGCCTCTTTCTAAGGTCACGGACCCGGAAAAGGTGCTGCACCCCGAAATTCTTCGCCTGTACAGGGAGAAGCGCGGATGGGTTATTTCGGCTGATAAGAATGTGCTGAGCGCCAATGTTGTTGATGATCTTATTGCGGGCGAAAAGGCTAAAAATACGAGCCGAAATATCCTGGTGAGCACCCTGTACACGACTAAGGCTAAGGACCTTGCGTTTTACGTGACTGAGACGGGTGAGAAGCAGGATATCCGCAAATATTTGAAGTACCTGGGGCGTTTCTCGCTGGCTGTGGAGCATCTGCGTGGGCAGTGGGTGATTGTGGTTGACCGCGACGGCTACAGCAACCGCAACACTTACGAGCCAATCTACCCGCGAGGATTTGGGCAGCTGTAGCTTTCTCCAAAACCGAGGAAGTGCATCCGCAGGGGAAGCCACTATGAGGCTTCCCCTGCACCCGTTTAAATGGCAACAGAACCCGCACAATAGCAAGGGTTGAAAGAAAGCGGTGAACGCGGGGTGAGAATAGTCAAGGCACAGCATAAAACCGCGCCGAACCAGTGAAAATATGCCGCCAACCCTCTAAAATAGAAAAGGAAAATTCCGAACAACAACCCCGCCCGGCATACCGCGCGGGAAAGCTAAGGAGCGAACTATGTCGCGTAAGCCCCTCATCGCAGGCAACTGGAAGATGAACCTCAACCACGCAGAGGCAGTCACCCTCGTCCAGAAGCTCGCATGGACCCTCGACGACGCAAACTTCAACTTCTCCGCAACCGAAGTAGCCGTCTTCCCGCCCTTCACCGACATCCGCTCCGTGCAGACCCTCGTCGAGGGCGACAAGCTGGACATCCTCTACGGCGGCCAGGACCTCTCCGTCCACGACTCCGGCGCATACACCGGCGAAATCTCCGGCGCATTCCTCTCCAAGCTCGGCGCAACCTTCGTGCTCGTCGGCCACTCCGAGCGCCGCACCTACCACCACGAAAGCGACGAGCTGTGCGCAGCAAAGGTCCAGGCAGCATACAAGCACGGCCTGACCCCCGTCCTCTGCGTCGGTGAGCCCCTCGAAATCCGCGAAGCAGGCACCCACGTCGAGTACACCCTCGAGCAGCTGCGCGGCTCCATCGCAGGTCTGACCGCAGAGCAGGCAGAGACCCTGGTCGTCGCCTACGAGCCCGTCTGGGCCATCGGCACCGGCAAGGTCGCAACCGCAGACGACGCACAGGAAATGTCTGCAGCAATCCGCGCAGAAATCGCTAAGCTCTACTCCGCAGACGTAGCTGAGAAGGTCCGCGTTCTCTACGGCGGCTCCGTCAAGTCCTCCTCCGCACCCTCCATCATGGGCAAGGAAGACGTGGACGGCGTGCTCGTCGGCGGCGCATCCCTGCAGGCTGACGAATTCGCAGCAATCGCACGCTTCGACGCATAAAACCCCGACGCACCATAGCGTCTCATAGCGTTACAGCGCCCGGCGGGTACCCATCCGACCGGGCGCTGAACCATTTAATCGCCACCGGCTAGCGGGGGGCAAGAGCCGGGTGTGTGAGGCTGGTGTATGAGCCGGGCATAAGAGCCGGGCGCGTTCGCCCCTAACCGCAAAACCCGCCCAGAATACGCCGACCCCGCGGTTCGCCCCGTACACTTAACGGCATGTTCAGCTTTGGTTTTTCCCTGGTCATCGCAGCCCTCGTCGGCATGATCCTCTACAGCTACCTGCGCAACCGCAAAGTGAGTGCCCCGCGCCTACCCGGCAATGACGGCGGCAACATCGGCTACGCAGGCGGCGCAGAATACCAGGAACCCTCGCCCGAATACCAGTACTTCGAGAGCCGCCGAGAAGCATTCCTCGACCAGCTCTACAGCCGCACCTCCTCACCGGAAATCCCCGTGACCCTCACCCTGCGCGACTGGGTAGACCAGGGCTTCTACGCTGAAGGAGGCGCCTACTGGGCAGCCGCGCAGCAGTTCACCTACTACCTCATCGACGGCGGATACGTGCGCGCCTACGACACCGAAGGCGACGAACTCACCGCCCAGCGTGTGCTCACCGACCGACCCGCAGCCCTGCAGCTGACCCCCAGCGAATACCAGCGCCGCAGCAACCGCGCCGCGTAAAAAGCCGCCTCAACGTGACCGAATGGCGGCGGTAGCGTATAGTTAAACCCGTCTGTCTGCGCCCCGCAGCCCAGGCACCCCACCAGAAGACAACGAAGGAAGGTCCCCATGGACGTCATCATGAACGTACTCATGGTCATCATCGCCATCACCAGCGTGATCGCAGTGATGCTTGTGCTGCTCAACCGCGGTCAGGGCGGCGGCCTCTCCGACATGTTCGGCGGCGGTATGACCAACTCCCTGAACTCCTCCGGTATGGCGTCCAAGAACCTGATCCGCCTGACCGTCACCGTGATTGTCATCTGGGTTATCGCAGTGGTCCTGTACGGCCTGGCCCTGCGCTTCAACGGCCAGATTGTGGTCTAGTCAGAGCCTCTCATCAGAGCCCACGCCCACCCCATCGAGGGTGAGCCAATAAAGCTTCTCCCCGGCACTTCTCAACCGAGAATGCCGGGGATTTTTTATGCACCAAACGGCAATGACGAAAGCGGTAGCGGGGCGCGAATCTTTACGGCATGATAGGACATATACACCACATACGAAAGGCAAAGAAGCCATGAGCGCCTACACCCTCGACTACACGTACACCGCCCCGTCAGCCCTCATCGACGGCGCCGACTCCCGCGCGCTCAGCCTCGCCACCAGCGGCGGCAGCACCCCCGAAGGTGCCGCCTCCCACCCGTACTTCTTCTCCGGGTTCCTCGAACGAGCAGACGTCTACGCCACCGCACTACTGGTCGTCGCCAGGGTCGCCCGCACCCGCTTCTACGTGCCGCCCAGCTCCCTCGCCGGAGCCCTACGCGCCGCAGACCCCGTCGTCACCAGCACCGCCGAAGGCCTACGCTTCGAATCCTTCAGCGCCTGCTGCGGAGTGTACGCGCGCCTCGACGTTGACTCCAGCGCACTCGACGCCAGCCACAGCGCCGTAGGCGTCACCAACGTAGACGTCAACCCGCCCCTGCGCGCCGCGCTCGCCTCCCTCAGGGCAGGGGAGCCCATCCACCTGAACGTCGGCGACGACGGGCTACTCACCACCACCCTTGACGGCTCCGTCATGGAAGAAAAAGTGCCGCTACCCATCCGCTGGCTCAAAGGCTTTGCAGAAACGCAGATGCTCTCATCCCGCATGAGCCCCGTGCACAGCCTGGACGCTGCCGCCGCCCGAACTTTCATCCACTCCCTGCCGCGCAACTCCAGCACCAAGGCGGTCCTGTGGGCAACCCGTGCCGTGCGGTCCCTGCGCCTCGCCACCCGCGCCACCGCCGGATCCGTATGCGTGGCGGGCCCCGAGCGTCTGCGCGTGCTTGAGCCGCTCATCCGCCACATTCAGCGCCTGGACGCATACAGTGAGCCCGTGACCGCCGGTAACGCGCCCGTGCCCAGCGTGTGGGTGGCGCACCTGCCCGGCGCACGCCTGAGCATTGGTCTGAGCCCCGAAAAGTCACGCGGGTTCTCCGGTGAGGGATCCGTGCTGCAGGCGCTGTCTAACCCGAACACCGCCCAGAATGCCGACATGCTCAGCGTGCTGCTCTCTTTCGAGCCGCGCATTGACGTGCCCGTCATGTCTGCCCGCGCTGGACTGGATGAGGCGGCAACCCGCGACGCCCTCGCCCTGCTGGCTTCCTCCGGTCAGGTTGGTTTTGACGCGCATGCTGGCGAGTATTTCCACCGCCCGCTGCCCGTGCATCCGGAGGCGCTGACCGCCATGCACCCGCGCCTGGTTGGTGCGAAAAAGCTCGCCGACTCCGGCGCTATTGAGCGGGTCGGGGCGGGGGAGCACGGCACCGGTGAGTACAGTGTGCGCAGCGGTGAGAACACGTACACCGTGGTGCTGCCCGCCGACCCGTACGCTGTGGAGGGGTACCTCTGCTCCTGCCCCTGGTGGTTGAAGTACCGCGGTACGCGCGGCCCCTGCAAGCACGCGCTGGCGGTCAGTATTCTCTACCGCGAACACGCCGCCGGCTAGACACACCACGCACCGCACTAAAAGACGACGCCCCAAAAGCTCGCCTCAGCTTCCTCCCGAAAGACCACCATGAGCAAACGCCCCGAAACGCACACCTTCCCCGAAGGTGTCATCACCGAGCCGCTCCCCGGCGAAGTCATTTACCCGCTCCTCAGGCAGCAGAAAACCTGGAGCGACATCATGCACTTCAACCACAACCTCGCCAACATCCTGGCGGTCGGCGGCACCCTCGAACAGATTTACCGCCGCTGGCAGTACTTCGACATTGTCACCACCCCCTACGGCTCCCAGCTCGGCAAAAACACGCCCGGAACCGTCACGCAGGACCGCGTCAAAGCCTTCGCAGAGTTCGGCTGGTTCACCGGAGGCGTTGCCATGCGCCTAGCTGAGCTCTACGGCGGGGCGCGCCTCGAACACAACGAGGAATACTACACCGCCCTCATCAACTGTGACCGCGAGCTGATCCTTCCGCTGCTGCGTGAAGATCAGCAACTGCGTGAAGAGCTCATCTGGGGTATGCTCGCCGTCGAAGGTAACCGGGATGTATCCCTCACCCAGCGCGACTCCTACAAGCCCGCGCAGAAGGTCAACAACCCCGGCTGGTCCTGCGCCCTCATCGAAGCCACCGAAACCGGGCTGATCAGCCGTGACCGCCTCATTGACGCGCTCCTGAGCTCTCTCATGAGCGACTTTCCGGCGTACCGGGTCGGCTGGTTCTCACGCCTGGTCACCGGGCTCAAACTCACCGCCGAAGAAATCGCGGCACGTCAGAGCGAATTTCTGACGCTTTTCTCCTCGCCCATCGGCCCGAGCGTAACCCTCGGCGTGCAGCATATTCACCGCCTCTGGAGCAAAAACCCGCAGGCGCTGGATGCCACCGCCTTCGCCTACGCGGCACCCGCCGTATGCGCCGGAACCAAAGCAAACGCGCTCAAAATCCTGACCATGCTCCAGGCGCTTTACCGGGCGGGCACCCTCGACGCTGCCGCCTGCGAAGACGCTGTGGTCATGGCGCTCAGCCACACCCACGCGCAGGTTCAAGCCGCAGCCCTCACACACCTCGAAGAATGGGTGCAGGCGGGTGCCGCAGACGATGCGAGCGCCGACGTTATCGTGTTCGCCGAGCGTGCCCGTGAACTCTACCGCGACTACCGATCCCAGCTAGATCCGCTTGTTGTGGCGCAGATTCAGGAAGACGGCTCGCCGCTCCTCGAAGATGGGTACAGCCCGGAGAATAGCCGGGGGAGCGGCACGGAAGACGCAGCCCTCACTGAAGCTGCTGACATTGAGGCCGCCGCCGCGGAGGCGCTCGCCGCCTCCCGAGCCGTCATCCACCGGTACTGGGACACCCCCGTGCGCCCCGTGACCGCATCCGACGTGCAAGAACGCGCCCGCGCGCTCCTGCACCACCAGGTCGCGCCCTGCGCCACCCTCGATACGCTCAATGAAGCAGACCAGCCCGAAACGCACGCCGGATGCGAGCTGGAACTGGAACTGCTCACCGCCTACCTGCTCAGCGCCGACGGCACCGCGCAGAGTCCGAACCTGCTCGAACAGCTTGTTCCTATCTGCCTGAAAAAGCTGAACCACTGGGGTCTGGATTGGTTCCACATGCGCGCGCACATGACGGTTCTAGCCGCCGCCGGGAAGCTGCGTGAGCGCGAGCAGGCATCGGAGATGACCCAGAGGGAAGACCCCGGTACGGTGCCGAACCTGCACTACATGTACTCCCGCCACGCCGCGTTCTTCAGCACCGGCTTCAAGGACACCCTCGGCGTGCTGAAGAGCAGGCAGAGCTACACGCCGCTCGCCACCCCTGAACTGCTCGGCGGGTGGGTGCATCCGGATACCCTGGTGCGCCGGTACGCCAAGAACCTGGCTGATGGAGCCCCCATCCTGCGCCCGGATTTTACGGCGGCGCTGTTGCGTGTGCGTGTGCCGGAGGTGCTGCCTCCGTACGCTACCGATGAGCAGCGTCAGGAGGCGCAGATCCGTCGTGCTGAGGCGCTGACCCTGCTTGAAAGCCTCGAAGAGCGATACCTGAAGAACGCTGATCAGGACGCTCCGCGCTCTGCTCCTACCCAGATTCGTGTGCTCCGCTCCGCCCTTGACGGCACCCTCGCCACCGGGCGCGTGAACCCCTACCTGGAATCCATCACGGTAGCCCAGCGGGAAAAAAGCTGGGGCCTTCAGCTGAACGGGGTGGCGCACGGCGCATCCACCCCCGAGCTGAACGCTTTCCGCGGCCTCGCCACCGCCCACCACGACGAAGAAGGACAGTACGCCCTGCTATACCCGGCGTGGGCAGAGCCGCTGGCTTTCTACTGCGCTAGCAGCAACTGGTACATCTTGGATCACAGCGCCTTCGACCGCGGGCTCTACCTGGCTTTGGCGGCGCACCCCGGCGCGTGGGGTCCCGCCTGCGCGTTCGTGTTCGCCGCGGGCTTCTCGGAGCAGCGCGTCGAGATTCGTTCCCTCGCCGTGGAAATCATGCACCGCGTGCTGGACGACCAGCTCAGCCTTGAGGACGCCACCGCAGGGTTCGTGAACTTTGTGCCGCTGGCGATGCTGAACCGTTGGGCGCTCGCCCTGACCGACTTTGCCCAGCTGGATGCGCGGGCGGCTGTACGCTTCTTCGCGCGCCTCATACCGCATCTGGATGCCGGGGCGAACTCGCTCGGTAAGCTGCTGGGCGCTTTCAGCCAGGCGTTGGCGACTCTCGACTCCGCCACCCGTGCGGAGCTTGTGGATGAGCCGTTGCGTGCCTGGTTGGGTTCGCTGACCGGTTCTTCGCAGAAGGCGCGGTACGCCCGGAATATCCTCAAACAGGTGCAGGGCTAACCGCTCAACCCGTACCCGTTCAACACTTCCGTTTGACTCTTTACGACCATTCACCATCAACTCTGAAAGCAGGTACCAATGACTGATACCGCCCAGCCGCATAACCCTAGCGAGCACGGCGCCGGTGAGCACAACCCCGGTGAGCACAATGCAGGTGAGCACACTCTCGAAGAGCGCCGCGCCGCCCTCAAAGCCCTCATGGCGGCAGAATCAACTGACGTGCAGGAATACCACGCCGTCATCAGTGGCGCTACCGAGGAGGAACGCGCCTCCCTCGCCCGAACCCTCACCCCCAGGAGCGTGATCGGTAGCGACTACATTAACCGCACCCCGCTTGCCGCCTACGTTGCCGGGGCGCTCGTGCGCACCCCCGACGGTGACCCGTGGGAATACCACCGTTCCGCCGGTCGCGCCATGCGCACCCTACTCTGGGAAGGTAAACCCGATCAGCAGCTGATTGACGCGTTCCTGCTCGGCGCTACCGAACGCCCCGACGAGTGGATTCTGCGTTTTATTGAGGGCCTCCCGAACTCTTGGGCGCGCTCGAAGAAGATCTGGGAAACCTGCTACACGCTGCTTCGCGCCCGAAACCTGAGCTGCGATGCCCCCGAATACCTGGTCCTTTTCCTGCATGAAGCTCTACCCTGCGTGAAGAAGGGAAGCGCCAGCAATCACGCCCAGCTCAAAACCTTCTTCACCCGCGATATGACCCTGCTCGACCAGGAATTCTGGGCGGTCTTCCACACCGAGGGGGTGCTTTTCAAGGGGTATGGTTATTACAAATTCAACGGTGAAAGCGCCGAACTCTGCCGCCTCATGGGCGAATACTTCGATATCCGCGATGAGATTCTGGACGCCCTGCTGCGCGGCCTGACCAGCGATTTCAGTGCGTTCAACGTGGCAATGTTTCACTCCGTCTACACCGATCTGCAGCCCACCGACGCAGAAAACCGGGCACGCTTCGGGCAGCTCATATCGGCGCTTTCCGCCAACCCCAGCGCATCGGTTGGTTTCGTGCAGACTATGCTGCGGAACGTGCTCAAAGCCTGCGCACCCTCCGCCCTGCAGAAGAACGAAAACGCAGAGCTGGCACCGCTCGAACAGGTCGAGCTGGAACAGCTCATCGACGCATTCGGCGCGAACCTCTACCGCACCGAAAAGAAGATTCAGCGCGGCGCCCTGCGCCTGCTCAAGCTCATCGCCACCCAGTACGCTGGTTTGAGCAAAGCCAAGCGTAAGAAGGCGCAAACCGCTGAGCAGCTGGCGCTCACCGACTACATTGCTGAGCGCATCCTCGAAGCCTACGAGGTACTACCCCTGGAACTGCGCGGTGCCGCTGAAGCCTGCCTACCCGAAGACCGCCTACCCCAGGCCGAAGAGGAGGAGGCGGCAAGCACCTCCATAGAGGTACCGCCGGTGCTCTTGCCCGGTACCCCGCACTATGAGCCGTTCACCCCCATTGCGGATCTGAACGAGTTCTGCACTCTGCTGATTGAGGAATCGAACACCACCTCGGGTCGAATTACCGGGGACGAATCTCCCCGCACTAGGGGAGAGAACCTGGCTCGTCTTTATCACTTTGCTGCGACCGACAAGCTGGCACCGGCGGGTCAGCAGCAACTGCGTACCCTGCGCAAGATTGCCAGCGAATATTACTACAACAACGTCGCTTACATGTCTGTTCTCCGCGCAGTATTGGAAGCTAACGCCGAGGCCGCAGGATACGAGTCATGGGAGCTACCCGAGCTCACGCCGCTCCTGCAGTATTCCGACCGTAGTGAGATGGTTGCACGAGCTCACCCGAGTAACGCGCTCCTGAGCAAGGAAGAGATGATACGTCTGACTATTCAAAATAAACACCATCTCTGGAATGCTGACTACAAGCCGTTGAAGGGTTACCGCGACCTCCACGAGATTTTCCGCGAGCAGATGCGCGCCGTTGCCGCCGGGGGAGAGTACCACACGGAAGGACGCACGGTGCGCCTGCTGAGTGCCCCGCTACCCGCCCGTCAGCTTACCTACAGTGACTGGACTTATCGCACTGTTTCTGGCCTGGACATCCCCTGGAGCGGCTACAACCGCGGTCTCGATTTTGATCGAATTGAGGAATACCGGCAAGCCAGCCAGGAAGGTCGTCTTCGCGAGGCAGGTTTCGAAAACTTTAACGTTGAGGAATTCGTGAAGTACCAGCCCATGTGGCAGGTCAAGGGCGACATCGTGGATACCGCGGATGAGGCGCGCGAGGCGCTGAGCCGTGCAACCGCTGGCATGAGCCCCGAGGAGGCCATCGCCTACGAAGCGCTGAACACTGCGTTCATTCCCTTCGTGTACCTACTGAATCTCGATAGCGTCGATGGGTGGCGGGGCGACTATATTATCGTGCTCACCGAGTGGGCGTCCTGGTTGCTTCAGAACAACCCGGACCTGCTCTCGGCATACTTCCTGTTCGCCGCTTCGCAGTGCATTGAGGAGAAGACCGTCACCCCCGTTCCCGTACTCATGCGCGTGCTGAGGGAGTCCACCGTGCAGGTGGGCGCCCCGACCTGCACCCTGCTCGGCTATGTGGCGAGCGCGAAGAATCCTGAGTACCGTCTGGCGGCGGCAGAGGCCATCGCGGCACTCTTTGAGGCTGGCATGCTGGATACAGGAACCTTCGCAAAGACCCTGAAATGGGCGCTGGAGGACGGGATGGTTCTTCCGAATCGCCTGGTGGCGACCCTGCGTGAGGTGTCGGCTATTAGTCCGCTGGCGGGTTGGCGTGTGCTGCAGGTTCTGCGTCTGTTGCTGCCGATGGTTGGCGGGCTGACGAAGGGCGGCGACTATGTGCGCCTGGCGGTTGAGCTTGCCGAACTGTACGGCACGCCTGTTGAGATTCCCGCCGTCCTGGAGCCGAAGATGAAGGGCTCCACGGTGCTGGCGAAGAGTCTGCGTGCCCTGGCTGCCGTGCCTGCCCGCGAGACCGAGGAGGCGCTTGCCGCCCGCGAGGCTGCGCTCGCCCTGCTGGGGGAGAGCGGTGCCTAATACTGTGCCTGAAAGTGTGCATCCCGCGGTGCCTGCGTGGAGCGCCGAATACCTGCAGAATTTCCTGTGGCGCGTAGTGCCGGGGCGTTCCATGCGCTCTATGGATGATGAGGCGATTGCCGATTTTTTCAGGGAGCACCCGGAACACTGGGAAAAAGTCTGGGCGCTGTTTACCGTGGAGGGTGCCTTGCCCTCGAATGGTCTAGCGATCTGGTTTATTTATGATGCGCAGCTGACCATCTGCGGTCATGATTTCCTCGTGTATTTGGCGGAGCATTTTCCGCAGTATCGCGCCCGGATTGAGCAGGAGTGCGTTCAGGCGTTGCTGCGTGATTATGCGCCGCAGAACGCCCGCGTTTTCTCGCGTGCCTTTGAGTCTCTGACGGCGGTTCCGAAGGGGCTGCGCGGTGCTGAACGTCAGCAGGCTTTGGCGGCTCAGGCGCAATCCTATGCTCGGCTCGGGGCGCTGATTCCGGCGTTGTTGGCTTCGCCGGTGGCAACCACGGCTGCTGTGGGTGCGCAGATGCTGCAGAGTGTTCTGCAGGTTTGCGCGCCCTCTGGCGGTTCTGCCCCTGCCGGTCAGGTGCCGTTGACTGCTGGTGGGCTTCAAACCTTGGTGGCGGAGGTACTACCAGCCGCCGCGCAGTTGCTGTTTCGGCGTGAGAAGAAGCTGATAACCGCCGGTTTGAAGGTGCTTGAGTTGAGTGTTCGGGCGGTTCCGGAACGTGCCGTTGAGGTCTCTGGCTATGTGCAGGATGCTGTGGAGGTTCTTCCTCTGGAGCTCAAGGATCGCGCCCGGAAGCTGTGCCTCGGCACTGCGCCAGCACAGCCTAGTTCGATTCAGTCGAGCCCGACTCAGCCCGCCTCCACCCGGCTTGCCTCAGATCAGGCTACCTCAGATCAGCAGCCCCGTAGCGTGCAGATCCCGGATGTCCCTGCCCTTGGGTTCTCGGCCTCTGAGCTGAATGCTGCCCTCAACGCAGCGCCGCAGGCTGGGCGCGCATCCGAGGCTACCCGGGACGCTATTCGCGACGACCGGGACTGCGAAGAGCTGCTGTTCGCCCTCTACCACCTCACCGAGAGGGAGCAGTCTGTCCGCCGCATCCCTGCGCTGCTGGCCTACCTGCACCGGGCGCATCAGGAGGGGCGAATCATTGAGTTCAGCCCCGCTTTTCAGAAGCATCTGCGTCGCTACCTGAGCCGTGCCTGGCACGACGGTCGCGACCAATTGCGGTACCTCGCCTACCGGTTGCTGGTCCAGTATACGCACGCCGCAGACCCTGACCCGCAGGCGGCACTTACCGAGTATACGGGGCGTTTTCAGGGTGCTGATTTTCATTTCAAGGGGTACCCGCGCAAGGGTAGCGAATATTGGGCGTACCGGTCGCCCACGGCACTATTCCACGAGCAGTTGCGTGTTGCGTTCGGGGATCAGCCCTATAGTAGCGAGGGCGCGGCTGGGCAGGGCTTTGCGCCTCTGCTGGCGGAGCCGCTGCCTGCGGTGGAGCGTTCTTTCGGGCGCACGGTGATTCGTTTCAAGTCGTACCGTGAGGCGCTTCCGAAGGTTCTGCACGGCGAGTATGAGGTGAACGATTCCACCTATGAGCTGTGGCAGGTGCCGGGGGAGGAGCCTGCCACGGAGCGGAGCACGTTCACCGCGGCGGCATACACGGTGGCTGGTGCCCGTGCGGAGTATCCGGGACGTTCCCTGGAACATACCGAGGTACCGTCTGTTGCCCTGATATGTGGCTGGTACGCCTGGGCGATGCGCCACAACCCGGACCTTCTAGCGGCGCAGTATAAGCCGCTGCTGAGCGTGTATCAGTTCTCTCGTCTTCACGGTTTTGAGGAGGTTCTGCAGACGCTCGGTACGGCTGAGCGTGCTCTGGGTGTGCCGTCGTATAACTTCCTGGCGTGGGCTTCTGTAGTGTACGCCCCGGAGCGTCGCGCGTTGACGGCGGAGACTATTGCGTTCCTCATAGACCGCGGCAACTGGGATGCGCACCTTTTCGCCCGCGAGCTCGGGTACCTCCTGGAACACGGCTGGTTCGGGGCGAATCGCCTGGTGCAGACACTGAACGATGCCGCTTCGTTGAGTCCCTTGGCGGGGTGGTCTGTCTTCCAGACGGTGCGTCAGATCCTTCCGGTGCTCCCGCAGGTGAGGCAGAGTGCTCCCATCGTGAAGCTTGCCGTGGAGCTTGCCGAACTATACGGTGTGGCTGTCGAAATCCCCGCCGAGCTGGAACCGAAGATGAAGGGCTCCACGGTCATGGCGAAAGCACTACGTGCCCTGGCCGCTGTGCCTGCCCGCGAGACGGAGGAGGCGCTTGCCGCCCGCGAAGCTGCGCTCGCCCTGCTGGGTGAATCCTAGCCCGAGAGTCCTAGCCCTAAAAACCTACCTGCTGGTGAGGCTACTTGCCCCTTAGCTAGAGCCTCACCGGCGGGTAGAAACCCCCTAGTAGAAACCCCCTAGTAGAAACCCCCGAGCATGCTTCGGTGACGAAACGGCTTGACCACCCTCGCGGGGCGGGAGTACTCTATAGGTAATGGCGGATCATGAAGAGTCCTACTTTCTGAAATATCTTTTTCTTATATTTGTCGGATTCTTCGCTTCCCGCCATTTTTCTTTTAACTTCCGTCCCGCATGGACCGGGTACCGCCCATGAACTGGGCACCACCGAAGAAGCCGAGAACCCGAGCTAAGTAGCTAAGCGCCCCGCAGGTCACCGATGACCAAACCCAGCGACAACTCGCGCCCACACCGCTACGATAAGAAAATAGACCACCACCGACGGTGACAGTCGGGTGAGACCAACGGAAAGGACGACCCGTGACTACTCCCTACGACGCATCCCCCTACCTGCAAGAATCACCCTATCTCAACGAATCTGCGTACCTTCACGGCGAAGCGCCCGAGGGCCTCAGCCCCCTCGTGCGCCTCATCCTGATGCGCCGCTACGGTGTGTACGTCTTCACCGACCTGTACGGCCCCTACTACCGTTCGGACTTCTCGCGCATTAACGATCTGCACCACTCCGGCGCATTCGACACCGACCTGGGGCGAGTGTCCTTCCTGAGTGATTGCGGTCTGACCCTCAGCGACGAGTCTCTCGCCCAGGCGCTACGTGCCAGCGCCAACGAATTTGCCCTGTTCGCGACCATCTGGTCCTACGAATACGGGTACCGCCCCGGTCGCGTGTTCCGCCGCGACTTTGATCTGCGCGCCCTGACGCTCACCGACGAGCAGCGTTACACCGAGCAGATCATGCACTACCTCTCCAACCCGTACTACAACCCGGACGGCACCGAGCGCATCCTTGGCGGTCTGCCCGAGAACTATGTGCCCTACGAGTGGCAGCAGCCGATGAGCCGCTCCAACTTCGCGGCCATGGAACGCAACCGCCGACCCTTACAGATGGTCAGCGGCGTGCAGAACGCCCTAATCATGGCGGGCGCCCTCTACCAGCAACTGCTCGGTCAGCAACAGGCGTACAACCAGACCGACCAGCGCGACCTTGTGGCGTTGCGCCGTTTCCTCGCCCAGCACGACGCTCTGCCGGGTGCCCGCCCGGAGAACACCAGCCGCGAGAACCGCGTGTTCATCGCCGCCTGCCTGCACCCCGAAGACGCTGAGCGTCTGCGCACCATGAAGGAGGCGCTCGCCCTCGCCGCCGCCTACTCGCGTCTGCGTTTCAACGGCACGGTGGGTGACCTGAGCTTGAGCATCGCGCCGCGCCTGAAGCTGCGCCGTAGCGAACGCACCCGCATCGCGCACCTGCTCAACCGCATTATTGATGCCGACCCGGTGGGTGCCCGCTACGACAGCGCACCCGGCGCCGAAATGTACAAGCGCCTCGTCAAGGCGGTTCACCCCGGCGACTACCCGTCGCTGACCGCGCTGAGCCGCTGGGCTGACGACCTGTACCGCGGTGAAGTGTACAGCTTCGAGTCGCTGGTAGACCGCGCCTACGCAACTAAGGATGCGCAGAACGTGGCGCGTCTGCTCTCCACCCGCCCCGGCGTGTTTGCACGCCAGCTGGTGCGCGCCCTGACCGCGTTCGAGGCGCCCCGCTACGGCATCGACACCGCGCCGAGCCCCGGCCAGCAGGTCATCTTTGACGCATTTGCCGCCGTGGCGCCACGCGTTTCCGCGCCCATCCTGGTGCAGATCCGCAACCTGGTGACCCTGCAGCGTAACGCGCTCGCGAACCCGCCGAAGGAACGTCCCGCCAACCCGGTGGCGGCGCAGGAGGACCGGGAGCTCGCTGACTACGCGCGCCGCAACCCGGAGGGCGTTGCGAGGGTTCAGAACCTCATGCAGAATGCGGGTATCCCGAACCCGCTGGGCTCATTCTTCGGCGCGAATTCCGGCCCGGAGAACCCGCTGCCGTCCATTCCGGTCGGCTCCGAAGCTACCGCGCGCCAGCGCGCAGAGCGCCGCGAGGTGTCCGGTCAGAAGGCTCAGTCTGCCGTCCCGCAGCGCATGAACCTGTCCAAGACCGGTATCGCCACCATGATTCCGGCGCGCGAGTACAGCCCGGCGGTGCTGGACCTGCTGGAGCGCCTGGTCGAGATTGGCCTGTCCGGTCGTCTTGCCGAGACCAGCATCTACCTGCCCGACGAGGTGGGCGATATGGTCATGCCGCTGAACACCCGCAGCGCCCGCCCCTCCCTGGACGGCATGGGCCGCTACAACACCTCGACGGTGCACCTGTCGCCCACCGGCGTGATTCGCCTCTTCTGCTTCTGGGATGAGGGCGTGGACATTGACCTGTCGCTGATGATGTTCGACGCCGAAGGCAACTACATGGACAAGATCAGCTACTGGTCGCAGACCGCGAAGAACAGCCAGGGCGCCATTTACGCGCACCACTCCGGTGACATTACGGACGGTACCGGCGGCGCCTGGGAGTACATCGACATTGAGGCACGCAAGGCGCTCAAGGCGGAGGTGTGCTACCTCGTGCCGGTGGTGCAGCTGTACTCCGGCTTCGGGCAGGCGCGCACCCTGGACGCGGTGAACGACCTGCAGGCGGGCTTCATGGTGGTGCCCGCCGTGGGTGTGGGCGAGGTGCACGAGGTGAGCCAGGTGCACACCAAGTTCACCTTGCGCGCTGAGAGCCGCGGCGTGTTGCCGTTCATCGTGGACCTGCAGAACCGCGACCCGTACGACATCCCCGAGGAGACCGATGCCATCGTGAAGGTGACGGATATCGGTCTTGCCCGCGGCATTAACGTGCTGCAATCCGGCGCGAACATTACCGCCGTGCGTGAGCACTTCGACTGGGCGCAGCCCATGACGGTGCGCGAGTACCTGCAGCTGACCGGCGCGAAGCTCGCCCCGAGCCCTGAGGAGGCGCAGGAGGTACTGGAGGCGACGGTTCCGTCGCTGGCGGCACTGTATGTGGGCTTCGAGGACGACGCGGAGGAGCCCCAGGAACAGCAGTCGCAGAATCCTGCCGTTGGCTGAAAAGTAGGCGGGCGTAGCAAGAGTGGAGCCCCGGATAGTCGAAACTATCCGGGGCTCCACTCTTTTGTTAGCTATAACATTTTGGAATCTTCGTTGGACTATGAAGATGTACTGGCCTACTTAGGCGACCGCTTCGAGCTGTTGGCTCACGTACTGGTTCAGGCTCTGGTGAGAAAGTGCAGCCTGCTGAACCAGACGACGATGCAATTGCGGTGAAACACGCAAGTTGAATCGTCCCGAGAAGGAACGCAGAGAGAAGGGTTCGGGTGCCTCGCGGCCGTCTTCTTCAAGAATTTCGAGGGTGTCGGCGACGACTTCTCGGATACCTGCGAATGCTTCGGTCGAGGTTGGGGCCAGGTATGAGAGGCTGGGGAATTCGGCAACGGTTCCGACAAATTCCTGGTCGTCTTCAGACCACTCGACGCGGTAGGTGTAGAGCTCTTGGCGGGGGAGAGTGTTAGTCATCGTTATTCTCCAGTTTTCGAATGGCTGCTAGAACCTGCTTGACCTGGTATTTCTTTGCTTTACCGGAGTTTCCCTGTTGAATGTTGACGATAGGGTCACCATGCCAGGGGGTGCTGTAGTAGTGGTGAGATACGCGGTGCTCCAAAGAAATGGGTGCATACCTTTTGAAGTTGAGTGAAAGTAACGTTTTGAGGGCTGGAGGCCATCTTCGCGACTAAATCTTCAATACTCGGCATACTTTATAGTACCACTTCTGGTACCATTTCGGGCTGGTTTAAAACCATAGAGAAAAGCACCGGATAGTCGAAACTATC
>ERZ772953.51-NODE-51-length-27540-cov-3.231544_pt1 | contig 27540 bp, 39 predicted proteins | sample MGYA00580685_ERZ772953 | MGnify/ENA primary metagenome ERZ772953 (study PRJEB29015, sample SAMEA2738080) | human oral metagenome | biome: human oral; feature: human-associated habitat; material: saliva | place: China | collected 2209 ...
CTTTAAGGGATCCCTTATGTTCGCCTCGTTTTGTTGCCATGGTTTTTTTGAACGCCATTGTTGTTTCACGCTTTTGAATGTTTTTGCATGTTTTTGTAACATTTCTTTTGTTTTTATGCATTTTTGTGCGTTTGTGCGTTGTGTTGCCTTTGTGGTATGCGTTGGCACTGTGCATGGTGCATGGTATTGGCGTGCATGTCATGCATCACATCATCATCACATGTTCATCATGTTCATCATGTTCATCATCATGTTCATCGTTGATCATCATCATGTTCACTGTTCGTTGTTTGTTGTTCAATCATTGAACATTGATTGTTGATCAACGTTGATTATGATCGTTCGTTGGTTATGTGAACGTGAACATGAACAGTGTGGGAGTGGATGAGTGGATGGTGTCCACCCTTTGTGGCGTGGTGTATGGAATGGCGGTGGTGTGTGCTGTGCTGGTCTACCCGACCCGGTGTGTGTGGCCCGTGCCCCCGTCCGTCCCAGTGCAGTACTGGTGAGTACTGCGACTCGTGTCGTGCGCCGTTCGTTGCCGGGTGTGTGGTGTGAGGGTGAGTGTCTCTCTGTACTCCTTTGTGTGGTGGGGTTCCCTTGTCTGCGCCCTCCCCGGCGTTGGTGCAGGGGGGGGCCATCGTGGATGGCGGGGTGGCGCGACGAGGGGGGGGTGACATGGTATTGAAGGGCGGGTGATGTGATGCTGTCTCTCCCGTCTGTTGTTGGCGTCCCCCGTCTTGTTCGCGTGGTGGTCCTGTTGAATGGCGGGGGGGGGCGGTGCGGTGCGGTGTCCCGTGTTCGGATCGGGTCTGGCATGTTGTATTGTCCCTGCTCTCCCTTGCATGCCCTACCCCTCACTGTGTTTGCTGTCACAGCATTGTTGGTTTAGTGTGGTGTCTTTGTGACAGGGTTGTGTCATTGTGGGATAGCGGTGATGGTTTGTGCGTGGGTTGGAATGGCGGTGGGGGATGGTGCGTGCGTCTTTGCTTCAGTCCATCTTCTTCGTCTTTTCCTCTTCCTCTTCCTTCCTCTCTTGTTGGTGTTCGGGGTAGTGCGCGCGCAGCCATGCGAGCACGCACGTTATCCCCGAACACCATTATGTTCTCTCTTCCTATTGTTTGCTCCTCTTCTCCTCCTCCTTCTTCTTCTTCTTCTGCTCCCCGCCTTTCTTCTGCGTGTTGGAATGGCGGCGGGGGTGGTCACCATGTGTTTGAGTGTTCGGTGGGCATGACGGCGATGGGTAGTCTGTCTCGTTCGTCATCGTTTTTTTGGTAGTGGCGTGTCCTGCCTTTACCGTGTCGTCCGTTGCCGCGTCTGCTGTTGCATTTGGCGCATAACACTCGTCCGTTGTCTGGGTGATTGGTTCCGCTTAGTGATGCTGGGATTATGTGGTCGGCTTCAGCGCTGTTGGGTTTGCGTTGTCCGTTGTTGTTGTATTGGAGTTTTACTCCGCATGCTGGACAGTGTGTGATGCCCATGGCTTGTGCTCGTGCGAGTACTTGTTTTCTGAATTGTTTGTGTTCCCTGGTGCTTGTTCTGCTCACCGCTCTTCTTCCTTCTTTGCTCTTTCTTTTTTGTTTGTGTTAGGTGGTGGCGCGTCGCAGCGTCAGCGAGACGAGCGCCTCCACCGTCTAACACTACTCTCTGCTTTTCGTTCTCTTTCGCCCCCCCTCGCTTTTCTCTCTTCGTCTTTTGGGTTGGTGTGTGTTGTGTAGTGCGCGCGCAGCCATGCGAGCACGCACGTAACACAACACACACCCTTGTTGTTTCTGGGTTTGTTTCTTATTGGTTGTGTGCATACCGTTACACGCAATGCTTGTTGCATACCACCATGACGGTATCGTTGTCTCCATCACACACTGTTCGTTGTTGACGGTAACAGCATCCCTCTTTGAACACTGTAAATTCTTAATTACGTTATAACACGTGTTTCCTAATTAGACACTGTCTAGTTGTGTTAGACAGTGTCTAATTCTAGTACTCTTTTAAGAGTACAGGTTGGGCCCAACACAGTGGCGAGCCCATCGAAAACACCCTGCGGCGCTGACGCTCGCTTGCGTCGCTAGGGCTCCTCAGCGGCTGCGCCGCAGATCGTCTTCGACGATTCGTCTACTCGAGTGTAGCATACGGGTCCAAACGCGTCTACCAAACCCATGCCATCACACGAACTGCAACACGGACTATTCGTTGCAATACCAACGAAAACACTCCGGCAGGAAGTCTTGTTGTAAGCCGGAAAGTGTGACGACACGCACCAACATTGCAGTAACACAAACAGGTGTTTTGTCCCTAGAACGCCAGTTGCTAGCAAACAACCCACATGCGTAGAAAGTAAACGGGAGGTGAACAAGATGAACGGAAGGTTAACGAAAGCTGTGAAAGGATGGTGCCGTAGTGACCGGCACCATCACCCGCCGCCCTTCAATCATTCAAGACATGACGAGGCCCCATCTCCTCGTCGAAGGTGGGGCCTCGTCGTCCTTAGGTCGGTCGGGTCAGTAGGGCCAGGTGAAGCGGTGCAGCAGAGCATATGACTCAGTGTCCATCTCCTCGTCCTTGAGGGGAACGACAGCGATCTCAAGGTCAGCATGCGCGAGATCAGCGTCCCTGGCAAGGTGAACGATGCGAGGCCAAATGGATTCGTCGCCCATCGCATACTCGTAGGCGTCATCCCATCCGTCGGGGACGTCCAGCGGTTCAATGGAGCTGACACCACAATCGTCGGAGACCTCGTAGAGGGCCCAGGGCTCTCCGGTGCTCGGGGCGTGAACGTGGTAGACGGCGCCGAGCTCGATGGTCTCGAGGGTCAGGTCCTCGGTATGGTAGATGGCGGCTCTCATCTTCTCTTTGTGTGGTTGTCCTGTGACAGGCGAGCCACCAACCGGCCAAGCTACCGGGGGTCCTGCTGATGCCTGGACCGGGCCCCAGCGGCACTGAGGCGCAGCTTACACGCATTGGGTGTTGACGGCACTCCGCCGTCCTTCTATGATAGACACACCGCCGAAGGACGGTGCACACAAGAAAGAGAGGATGGAACACGAATGGGCAACGCACTGGACGAGGGGATGCTCATCCGACACATAGACGTGCGTAGGGTTGTGACGTCGTCAGACGACTCCCCGGCCCGGCTCGCAATTATGGTCGAGCATATGGACGGCACGAACTACATGGTGAGCGTCGCCGACAAAAAAGAGACACCCGAACATTTGACGACACTACTCGCCCATGTCTCACGTGGCGCTAACGCGATGATCCGCTCCCTCGACATTCTTCGCACTGCAGGATATGTGGACGTGCACCCAGTCGCATTATTGGGCAGGCAAATCGTTTTTGGTCTGGACCGTGTCACGCTTGAGGTTGAAATCATTGAGCATCTTGACGGTGAGATCGAGTGCGGTATCAGCGTTGCTAGCGCGAGTGTGGAGAATGCTGAGGAGATTGGGGGTGTATTGGAGGAGAGCGGCATTAATGTCATCTGAGATGGTGTGATAGAGGTTAACAATCAACCCACTCAACTTGATTCGAGCTTGACTGGAACGGGGTGTCCGTTCCTCGAGGGTTGGAGGGTCTTTTCTATCCGACTGGCATCGCATCCTCTGTCTCGCGATCACGCGGGATGGAGGATGTGACCGTATGTGCCCCGCCGCCCATCCGCCCTTCATGGTGTCCTGGGGTGACGGGGTGACGTGTCGGGAACCAATACCTCAGAGTGTGGCGTACGTCTCACTACGGGAGGGTGGACAGGTCGCCGTCAGGGCCCTAGAGTTAAGGCATCGGGAGCAAGGCAGTGCCCGCCAGGCCGAGGGCGGACGCCCCGCAACACAATCCAAACCATCGCAGAGAAAGAGAAGAGATCATGAGCATGAGGCATGCGGCACCGAAGCGCACCAACGCCGCGACCCGCCGCCCTTTGAAACGGAGCAGCGAAATCATCCTCGCCGCCATCATCTACCTGACCGCATCATGCTTCGCGGTCGTCGGGACGCTCTGCGTCGTGGCGGCTATTTGGACCCTGTGGGGGACGCTGGGGGTACGGTAACCCCCCCGCAATTCCGAGCAGCACAAACACGAAGGAAGAGGGGGACGTACTGTGTTTTACGACGCGCATTTCACCATTGACGTCACGAATTGGTCGAGGGGTATTTGGTTGGACGGCACTATGCAGATAATGGACAGGGAGGACATTCTTCTGTCCGATCGACTTATCCCCGCTTACTTCCCCGGATTTCCGGACGACCGTCGTTCTGCCAATGAGGGACTGGCTTCCATGCTGGCTGTGGCGAAAATCTACGACCGTGTCCTTAGTCTGGCCGATGAGCATGGTCTTCATATTGATGAGGATGAGTTTTCGACTTTGGTGGTGTCGTCTGGCGGTGCGACGATTGGCGCCATGACGGTTGCTATGAGGCGAAGCGGCGTCGAACTGGACGTTGACCCGCTCATCGAGGAGGACGCCTCGAAGCGTCCCATCTGGGACCACTTCGTGGATGATCTCACCCACGATCCTGTTATTGAGCATTCTCGCACCCTCGTTGGTGACGCTACTGGGGTAAGGCCGGCGAAGCTTCTCACACACTCGGCGCGATTCCACATTTATGCGACGTCGATTGGTGAAATGACGTTCGTTTCCGGTGAGGCCGCGTTGACCGTGGACAATATTGAGACTCTCCGCTGGGGAACTAATATTGGTGTAGTTCGTGCTGAGAACGTTGCGGGTAAGGTGCAGGAAATGTTCGATCGTCTTGTTGAGGGCGCCTCGGTCATGGAAAGTCTCGTTTCGGCGGCGACCGCCTGTGGTATTACTCTTGCAATGGCGGGGGATTCTTTGATTGTCGCCTATTTCAGTGGTGAGATTATTGGGCAGATTGTTGTGGGCGCGAGCAGGAATGGTGTCGAGCTTACCCCTGGCGCGTTGGATTCCCCCGACCGGTCGGACGCCGTGGAGGAGGTGTGGGGTGAGTTTTGTACTCGAATTCGGGAGATTCCTGACAGTGTGATCGTCTGACATCATCGCAATTCCATGAAGAGGAGGAGAGGATCGTGTCATGGTTTGAATATGATGGCCCCAACGATGAAGGGGTAACCGATCGGGATGTTGAGATAGGGGTTATTCGAGAGAATATGCCGCCCGCTACTTCATGTCATTATGATGTTGCTGGCTTTACCGTTATGATTTGGGATACCAAGGCTGGTGTTATTGAGACGTACGTGTTTGATGATGGTAGGCCGACGGCGTGGTATTTCGGTGCGAAAGAGACGATGGCGGATGCTTGGTGGCGGAAAACTCTCACGGTTGGTGAGAATACTGGGGTTGCGGCTAGGTGGATTTGCAAACGCGTCAAGTGGCGTGAGGTAGAGGGGGAGGGGGCCCGTCTGGCATACGATTTCATTCTTTGTCTGGAAGAAATGCGGGGCAGCGGGAGGGGTTCGCCGACGTGGGAGCTTGCTCTGTCTGATGCTAGGGACAGGCTTGCTGATCTGTGTGATTTGGCGGGCGTGCCGGTGGAGGAGGTGATCGGCTTCGACGTTCAACCCCAACACCCATCAACAGTAAATAGTAGTATTCGTCACAATATTTAGGAAGAGAGAATTATTATGGGTACAGTTTTCGGAACGGTTATCGCCCAGGCGGTTCGTGAGTGGAATAATGACGGGCGACGTCATGAGTTCAACGTGCATGCGCCCGCCCGTAGAATTTATGACGGCGGCATTATTACTATTGGCAGCACTTGCCGCATTGTGGTCGCCGGTGACACGGTGAGAGCGAGGTCCATTAAGCGAAAGAGTGCCGCGATTCTTCCGGAGAGTGTTGGTGAGTTCGTCCACCGCGCTTTGAATGTCGCGGCGAACCGTAGTAAGGCGACCGGCAATGAGTGACCCCAATGTTGACAAGGCGGTATTCGCTTTCCTCGCTAGTTGCATTGGCGATTTCACCCAGTGGCCCCAGTGTGAGTCTGTTAACTTGTGGGGTGACATTAACGATGATCGTCTTTATGGGGTTCGTTTCGAAGTAAGGGCTACGAACCTTGCTGATAAGACCAGATTCAAGATCGTTGTCACGAAAGACGATGATTGGCGGGTTCGTGTTATTCAGGTGGCGAATCATATTCGGTTGGATGGTGTCGACGCCGACCGGGAACTCATCGTTCACGCTGTGAATCGTTTCATGGAGCTGGCTGGCATGGTGGAGGAGCGAGAGTCGTGATTGACGGCGAGCTGCGCCCAGTCGTGACCGAATTCGTCGTAGAGATGCTTAATGATCTGCGCTGCGAATCCATCCTATTGGATACGGGCGAGGATGCCATAGTGGGCAGTGATCTGCCTGTCCTCTACTTGGACGTTACCGGGAAACGGTATGGGTGCACTCTCAACATTGTGGAGGGCGAGTACTCGGTGAGCATTCGAGATCGCGGCACGAACGAAACAATATCAACGGTGAAGGGAAGAGAAAAGGCATGGGAGCTTCGGAAGCTGCTCGACGAAATCAAGACAAAACTATGGGAGGACAAATGATCAAGCTATTCGATTGGGAATTCCTGAAGCATGTCACCGAGGCGTGCAAGAATTACGCCAGCGAGGGTGGGAATGATTCTCTTGGCCTGGAAGTAAGCGCCTGGAACAACAGCGTCCACATTGTGGTCGCATCACCCGGGCATAGGTTTATTTTCGAGGCGGATACTGTTCGCGGTTACAAGGCGACGATTTTCGAGCAGACGAACCGCTACTGGGGCCCCATGTTCGACGTCGGCTACACGTTCGACGGCGACGAGATTATTGATGCTTTCAATAGTTTTCTCGCTGACGTGGGGGAGGAGAACAATTGAGTGTTGAGAGGATTGCGGATTACGGGTTCGCGCCCCCGGATGGGGGTGTGCATTATGATTGGTTCGCTGACAGGATTATTGACTATTTGCAGTCTAGGTCGCCAGAGACGCCTCCTCGTTTCTTGTGGACGACTTTCTTGACGATGGTGTCCGCCCCGCTGTCTGCGAGGACTCACCTGTCCGCGAACGCGCAGAGTATGGTGCCGTTGACTTTGTATTCGCACTGCCTTGGGGCGTCTACCCTGTCGAGGAAGACGACGGCTCAGTCTTTGGTGCGCGGGTTTTTTGAGGATTGCGTGGGCGCGTTCAGGTGGGATTCGTCAAAGCATTTGGTGGCAGTGCAGGAGTATGATTCGGCACTCCGCATTCTGTATCGTCGCCTGGAATCCCTGGAGAAGAGAAGCAGCCGTGTCGATATTGATGAGTACCGTACGGAGCGGGAAGATATTAATAATCGTATCACCGAGCTCGAGGCTGATCGTAAGGATTTGCTGAATACTATCGGCAATAGCCCGTGTGAGCGGTCTCTTATGGCGAATGTTTTGTTCGGGTCGAATGTGACGGCCGAAGGCTTGAATTTGCGGATGGCGCAGCGGCCTGGCGGGGCGTCTATTATGTTTGTAGACGAACTGCAGAACATGTACTCCGCGTCACAGGGTGAGGGTTATCGTAGTGGGCTCATCGGATTCCTGACCGACGTCTACTCGGGAAAAACTGTCGAGTCCGTGCGTGTCGGCGACGACGGTGTCAGGCGGGCAGACAGTGAGAGAGTTCCTCATTCTCTTGCTTTCTGCGGCACCGGGATTCTCGGCGACGTAGTCGATAACATGTCTCAGTCTTTGTTTGAGACTGGGTGGGGACCGCGCATTCTTTTCGCATTGGATGAGGAGGACCGCCAGTCTGATCCGTTGTCTTTCGGATGGGTTACCGACAATCGTCAGGGCGCGCATGGTGGTGATGGTTTTATTGAGCATGCTTCCGAGCGCATTTCAACAATGCTGGGGATGATGCAGCACGAATTTCGTGGTACTGTCACTTGCGCCACCGAGTTTTGGCCTGTCAATACGCCACTGACTATGACTGTGACCGAGTCGGCCCGGAATGTTTGGGTTGAAACGATGCGGGGTTGGTCTAGGGGGGCGGCCCGCGAGTCGCCCTTCCAGAGAGCGGTACAGGCGGTCATTGACCGTATGGGGAATCATATTATGCGTGTTGCCGCTATCCTGTCTCTTTTCGAGCAGCAGATGAGCGTGTCATCGTCCGCAGTACGGAAAGCTTTCAGTTTGGCCTTCGATTTCTGGCTTCCCGACGCACTGAAAATGATCGATTATGTTTTCGTTCCGGATTTGACGCGTATGGTGGATGATTTCAGTAGCAACCCACCTACCGAGACGCGCCTTTATCAAGTGCTGGAAGCGAAGAATCTGTCCCCGCGGAGCGTTGAGGAGTATCGGCAGTATATTCTTCGTCGGGGCGTGAAGTTCCGCACCGAAGGTGCCATTGTGGATAATAATCTCGTGGAGGCGATTCTGCGGGATCAAATAGCTGAACCGTCGTACAGTGAGTGATGTTTTCGGGGTGCGTTTCCCTGTGATGGTAGCGGCCAGTGTCCGCTCCATCACAGGGTGGCGTGCTACTAACGTAAATTTGAGTGATTTTGCAGCCTTGTGTGAGGCGCCCTCGAAATGTGAGAAGAATGATGCTCCAGCTTTTTTTGCTGGCATTCTTTCGGGGGGTAGACGGCAGAAAAGGAATTTCGTGTCCCGGTCCGCTATTGTTTTGGACGCGGATCACGGGTCGCGGAAAGATTTTGTCGGTGACCGTATGCGTGCGGCGAATCTTGCCGGTATTGTGTGGGAGACAGCGTCGTCGTCTTTCCCGTCTCCGCGTTTCCGTGTTGTCCTGCCGTGCACTCGCAGCATGACCGCGGGGGAGTGTGAGGCGATCGGTAGGACGTGTTTTAGTGTGTTGGGGCCGGTGTCTCAGTGGGATGGGTCGTGTGCTGAGGCGTCCCGAGCTTTTTTCCTGCCGTCGCATCGCCTCGGCTTGAGGGTGCGTCATTGGCTCATTGACGGTGCTCGTTTGAATGTTGATAAATGGTTGGGGAATATCGGGTACGAGGAGAAAGACAGTGCCGTTTCTTTGTCTTCTGTGCCCGATGGTGGCTATGGTGGTGTGATTGGGGAATTCAATTCAAAGTATAGTTTTAGCGATCTCGTTGGTTTGTTTGGTTGGCCTTACGAGTCTGTGGGGCGACGATGGCGGTACGTGCGGGGGGGTGATACGGCTCCGGGTGTGACGATGCTGGACAGTGGTCTGGTCTACTCGCATCATGCGGATGATCCGCTCGCGGACGGGCGGGCGCACACGGTGTTCGATTGTGTGAGGTTGCTGGAGTGCGGTGGCGATGTGGGCGTGGCGGTGGGTGAGGCGTTGTCTCTCCTCCAACTGGAGATGTGAGCGGGAGCGCACTTTCGTGGGTTGACCGGAGAGCATGTGGTCTGCCTATACTAGAGTCGTCACCGAGAGACGGTGACAGTACAGAGAGAAGAGGAAAATTATGGACACTGTCGCTCGCCGCAGCACTCGGGACGACGTCATCATGTTCGACATCATCCCCACGCTCGACCAGATGGACGACTACGATGTTGCTGCCATCGCCGACGATGTGATCGGACAGTATTTCTCCTCCACTGGCACTCCCTACTATGTGGTGGACGTTGACGAGGACGCCTACTGGGCCGCGGTGGAGCGTCACGTCATCGCCCATTGACCACCATGACGAACCCTGCCCCGTCATTATCAACGGGGCGGGGTTAGTCATATTGGAGAGGAGAGGGCAGATGACATGCTTCGTGTTCATGCTCGCCATTTGTCTACTAGTAATCGTTTGGACGAATTTCAATGATTAACATTCGCCCCACTGGGGCACAGGAAAGAGAAATCAACCGCACCATCACCGCGATTCGAGATGGTGGTGGTGCTTTGTTTGCTTGGGAACCGGGCTGCGGCAAAACGTACGGGGCAATCTGGGTCACGCAAAAACTTGGCGCGAATAGGCGGGTTATTGTTGTGTGCCCGAAGCGTGTCATCCCGTCCTGGCAGGCCAGTATTAAGACCATCACGGGGCAGGAAGCGAAAGTACTGTCTCGCACCACTAAGGCGGGGCGCGTCAACATTGAAAGCATGCTGAACGGCGGAGACGGTTGGTGGGTCATTAATTTCGAGCTATTGGTCTCCCTGCAAAAGGCGGTAGACGTGGGGAAGTGGCCGTCCGCCTCCTTCTCGAAGAAATCGTTCGATATGGTGGTCGTGGACGAGGTTCACCGTATTGCGAATCACCGCACCCAATCTTTTCGAGCCGTGAAAGCGTTGAAGTCAAGGTATCGTCTCGGCCTGTCGGGCACGCCTGCCGGCAATAAACCCGTCAACATTTACGGGGTACTCAAATTCCTGAACCCGGATAGTGTCGATCATAGTTTCTACCGGTTTGCGGACGAATTTTTTGTTTCTAAGATGAATCCTTTTGCGGCGTCTCGGTATGCCAGGATTTATGGCGGCGAGAAGGATCCCGGCGCTCTCCGCGATTCCGTGGGTGATATTTGGTCTGCGATGCGGGGGAGTGAGGTTTTCGGTGATCTACCTCCCGTAAATGTTCAACGTGTCGTCTGCGGGATGCGGCGTGAACAGAAGAGGATGTATCGGGAATTCGTGGACCATCGCCTGGCGGTCATGGATGGTGGGGCCAGCGTGGCCTCGTCCGCCGCCGTTCTCGACGGGCGCCTCAGGCAGATCACTCTCGGACCGTTGAGAATCGTGGGCGATAGTGTCGAGTTCGAGGAGCGAGGATCATCGAAGATTGACGCCGTCCTCGATATTCTGTTTGATCTACCGTCGGACGAGAAAGTTATTCTGTGGTGTCACTCGCGTAAATTCATGGCGCCATTGCGGAAACGACTGGCCGATGCCGGCTATCAGAGTGTTGAATTGTCAAGTGATTACCATGATGAGTGGCGACGATTTTTGGAGTCCGATGGGCCGAGGATTCTTTGTGCTGTCATTGCGGCCGCTGCTGAGGGGATTGATGGTTTGCAGGATGTTTGTAACACTGAGATTTGGTTGAGCGAGGATAATAGTGTGATTTTGAATTTGCAGGCGTCTGCTCGTTTGAATCGTAAGGGGCAGGCCAAGCGGGTGAATCGTTTTCTTTTGCAGTGCGAGAATACTGTTGACGTGACGGCTGTGGAGCCTAGGCTGGCGGCGGGGTATGAGCGTCTGTATGAGAGCGGCCTCATATGAGATGTGATAGACGCCACGCTCCAGTGGGTTGCGTACAGCCCACTGTGCGCATACGGTAGATGCCATGAAGACAGAAACACACTGCGGCTCGGCCATTCGTCTAGTACGACGTCGCATGGCGGGCACTATTAGAAACATTCTCATATCCGACGACACCGAGCTGATCGGTAGGAATTTCCTGATCGTCGCCCCAGTGAACGATGGACACTCAGACATTAACGTCATCCATGTCACGGCGGACAATGTTGGCATTATGCGGGGTATGGCCACCAATAATAGTCTCGACATTTACGAAGTCATTGCGACGGAGGAGTAAAAAATATTATGCGCATCACGCAGGGGACCACGATTGACGAGATCGCCGGCCGCACAATCATCCTGAAATGGCCTACGAAATTCGGCGTCAAAACGATGCAACTGCACGTGCCCAGCATTCGATCGGAGAACATTTGGCGGATCATATGCTACGCGGCCGTCATTTCTACAGCAATCGAGGAGTTGGACAGCCTCACAGCAACCATCGTCGAATAACACACAATCATAACTAACATTACAGGGAAGAGGGAGTAAAAACACTAATGGGCGTCTACCTAGTATGGGAATCGTCACAGAAAGGTGACTACCGGGTCTACTCGAACCTTGAGCAAGCCGCAATGCGAGCTGAAGAACTCGACGGCACCGTCTATGAAATCATGCCGGCCGGCGACGCGAGACTCTTCTTCATTGAAGATATTGCGAGCGGAGACATCGAGGTTCACCGTAACGTCAGGCTCGCCGCCATTGCCGCAATTCAGGAAGGAGAGAAGTTTGAATTTGAGCCCGGCCGCCGCAACAGCGGTCAGTGAGATTTTCGCCCCAACCGAGCGTGACAAACAAACGCGCATCGGCGTGAGTGAGATCGGGGACGATTGCGAACGATGCATTGCCGACAAGCTTCTCGGAATCCCGCATGACAGGGAGGATGTGGGCGCGCCGTTGGCGCCGTTCCTCGGCACCGCGTTTCACGCTTTCGCGGAATCACGCACCAAGAATGACCCGAATGTTCTAGTGGAGCAGAGAGTAGAGGTATGCGATCTTGAAGACTATGGGCGTATTTCTGGGAGTGTGGATCGCTTCGATATTGCGGCGGCGACAGTCATGGACTGGAAGCTGCTCTCGCGGAAAAAGATTTCCGCATTCAAGAAGAGTGTCAAATGGGACGGCGAGCTGCCCCAGTTCGCTAACACAATAGCGGGCGCACAATTCCGTAAATACTATATTCAAATCATGCTCTACGGGTACGGCCTCACACGGCTCGACTACGACGTAGCCCACTGTTCTATTGTTGCCCTCCCAAGAGACTGCACTGTAGAAATCGTGCCGGACAGTATTCAAGAGTTCTCTTTCCCGTGGCGGCAGGACGTTGCGCTCGCGGCCCTGGAGAGACTCCAAAACATTTGGGAGAGAGCAAAATCACATGACGGTGGAGTTGTCAGTCTCCAATCGTCTCCCCTATGCTGGTACTGCTCACACGAGCGCCACACAGAAGCATTCAAAAACTACACTATCAACGGTTAGGAGGTGAAACATAAAATGACTTTCGAGGACACTCTCGCTCGTCTCGGAATGACGGTCGTGAACCCCGAGCAGAATAACCATTTCAACATGCTCATTCATGGTGTGAGTGGCGTCGGCAAAACATCGCTCGCAGCCACAGCATCACAGGTGGACGACATGTCACCCGTCCTGTACGTTGATTTCGAATCCGGCACACTCCCAGTGAGGGATTGGGGGAACCTGCAGAACATTACTGTCGTACACTGCGACAAGTGGGTTGATTGCGCCAATCTTTGCGACAATATTGCACGCAATTTTGCAGGATTCCCCTACAAGACTGTCGTATTCGACACGCTGGACAAGTGCCAGGAGCTCATCCTGTCCCATTATGAGGCCGTGTCGAATGACACGTGGACGAAATGGCGGGCAGTATACGACTCCCTGTTGAAGGCGATCAGCGTATTCCTAGACGCCCCCGACATTTCATTCATTGCTATCACGCACTCAGCGCGCGAAAGCAATGAAGTCACTGGGGAAACGTTCATCGCCCCGTCTTTTGAGGGGCAGAAATCCGGGCAGCGCATCCCCGCCCTATTCAATTTCGTCGGCTACATGGAATGGGCGAACGTGGACAATGGGGACGGGGAAGAAATCACCGTGCCAGTACTGTACACTCGCAAACCCAACGTTGTGACAAAGCAGCAGACGCGCGGGTTCCCGCCAGCAATGGGGAATCCAAGCATGACCAAGATTCACAATTACATCACTAGCCACTAAACAATTACAGGAAGAGAGAAAATTATTATGGCTAAGATCACTGTTGCCGCTGACCGTGGTGTCACCGCTGAGACTCTCGCTATCGCCGCCGACGCGATCAGGGAAGCACTCCGCAGCAAGCCCGCCGATAGCGAGAACTGACCCCCCGCAATTCTTTAACCATCATCTCATAGGAGCACAATAATTATGGCAACTGGCTTCAACTTCGGAACCGACCTCTCATCACTGGAAGTCGCCACCGGTGGCGGTAACTTCGAGCCGCCTAAGCCCGGAAAGCACTCCGCATTCATCACCAAGGCAGAAATGACCACGTCCAAGAGCGGCAGGCCGATGCTTGTCACCGATTGGATGATCGACGGCGACGACGAGGACGCCGGAAAGGCCCTCACCGACCGCACCGTTTTCACAATCAACAAGAATGGGAAGATTTACATTCACTTCAACATTCCGAAGTACTTCAGCGCCGCTGGTCTGTGGCCGGCCGACGCAAGAGAGAGAGCCGATCTTCTCTCGCCGCAGAAGATCGACGCGACCGTGAAGCGGGTGTGCGAGAACCTAGAAGGCGCTCACGCAACACTGGTGACACGGATGAGCAAGCCCAGGCCTCGTCTTGACGATTACGGTCGCCCCGCATACGAGCAGGACGAGAACGGGATTACGGTCCTCGGTGAGGATGGTGCCCCGAAGCCCGCTTTCTGGCCTCCCAGGGCAGAGATTTCTTCCATTGACTTCGAGGCCAAAAAGAATTCCGCGACTGCATCGCCGGTAGTTTTCTGACACACACTGGTCGTATGATTTGAATAGCGGGGGCAACGCGATTGTTGTCCCCGCTATTCAACCAAATAAGAGAAGAAAGAAAACACGAATGATGCAACCATCGTACAAGCTGTACAGGCTAGCCGCTAACCGGCTGGAGCGGCTTCAAACAAGCGTCCCCAGTGGGGAATTCCTTTTCTCCTCCGTGGACGCCGCCCTGGAATGGTGCTTCACCTATCTGGAAGTCCCCGAGGACAAGAAATGGCGTTTCGTACGCCCCGACATTACCAAGCCAATCGCCCCATGCAACCTTGACGTAGCACTAGATCATACGCCGGATATGCCGTACTTGCGCTACCATCGCAAAGCAAATGAGACGCTCATGCCGAGCCGTTCCTACAACGATATTCGCCTCAATATTTGGGCATGGCGAGAGGAGAACGGTGTAGATAATTTCGAGTTCGACGGCATGATGTCAGCTATCGAATGGTGCTACAACGAATTCAACCCATCGGTTGTGTTCGAGTGGAAGTTCGCGACCGAAAACGGAGTATTTCGCCCCGGTGAAATCTCTATCATACGCACCAAGACAAGAAAGAAAGGTCGCGAACGCCGCATTCTTCACCCGGTCAAGTCAGTGAACAAAAACTTGACCGGGGAGGAACCGGAAATGGTAGGGCGCCGCTTTCGACAGTGGGAGGTTACATCCCCTGAGTACAGGTTCATGAGCGATCATCATAAGTATTTTCATATGCGTTGTATGAATTGCGGGGAAGCGAAGTGGATTCGCGTCTCGCGTTTCAGCGGCGGCGAACCCGTGAACTGCCCGTGTACTAGTTCGTCGCTTCGCATGTACAAGGAACTACCGAAATGGCTCACCCCTTCACTCATGCGACGCATTTATGACCTGAAAAGATACATTCCGAAGGAAGACTTCCATTTCGACTCCCCGCAGGATTGTGCAATATGGTGCTATAAGAATCTGCCTTTCCCGGACGACCCGGATACGCCGTGGACTCTGAAAAAGGGTCGCGGTAAGCCAATGGCGCCGGACACGTTATGGCTCAAGGTAGACGGAGTGCGTTCGGACACGGTGAAAAATATTGCCACCGTGAACAAGTCGCGGCGAAGCCTGCGAAATAAGAGGAAGGGAGAAAAAGCATGATGCAGCGGGTGATGGCCGTTGACCCTGGCAAGTCAACTGGAATCGTCGTCGGAGACTTCCACGACGACCGCGAATTTTCAATCATTCATGTTCAACAATTCAAGTATGAGCATTGGACGGCCAGCGCCTACGACATTCTAGCTACACGAAACGAATTCGCCCCAGACATTGTTGTGTGCGAACAGTTCGATCTTCGACCGGGCAACAATTTTCTTGCAGACCTCACCCCAGTAAAAATCAATTCTGTACTGGAATGGGAGATCGGGGACATTATCTGGCAGACTCCCGCAATGGCAAAAACAACCATGCCCGACCATGTTTTGAAGTCTCTCGATTTTTGGCCCACCGGAACCGACGTGGGCCAGCCGGATGCGGACGACGCACGTGATGCGGGGCGCCATCTTTTCCTGTGGGCAGTCACCAAGCGCCACGATGAGGATGTGATCGCTCGCATCGTCGGAGACGACGTGGAGCGACGGTGAATGTTTCACGTGAAACATGCCCCCCCGTGTTTCACGTGAAACGTTACTGCCCCCTACCGGACAAGCGGTAGGGGGCAGTAACGTTCTATGGATAGCGGAGGTCAGGCGACCTTGTCCTCGTTGGCGGCCTCACCATCACCAGCGGCGTGACGGCCAGCGGCCGCGCCAGGGCGAGTGTGATACGTAGCCAGCGCCAGAGTCAGAGCACCGACAATCTGGGTAACAGCGTCAGCGTACTGGGACGCCTGGTCCGCGGAAATAACATTGAAAGCGGCGAAAACACCGAGAACGGCGGTGAGCAGGGCATAAAGGGCCTTGCGGACCTCAGGAGTAAACATGTTTATGAATCACCTCATAGATTCCGGAATTTGAGGCTCAGTAGGGATTGAGTCCTCTTTATCAGATGGTATCAGAATTTTCAGGGATCTACCCCAATCGAGGACAGTGTGCGCGAAAGAGACTGCCTCCCACCATTTCACTTCCGCCCGACGGCGTCCGTCCTCCGCCAGGTCCGCGGCTCTTTCGGCGGCCGCAAGGCTGGTCTCCAGGGCAGTCACCCGTTCGGAAAGAGATCGGACGGTGATGTCTAGGATTGAGATCTGTTCCTGGTCGCGCGCGTTTTTGCGTTGCGTTACGTTCGAGAATATTGTGCCAGTGAGAGCAGCTAGGGCCACTAGAGTAGCGTCGGAGAGGACATCGTTCAAGAAATTGAGCATCGTATATCTAGTGTCCTCTATTGTGATTGCTTGGCGGGGCTGCAATAGGTATTATATAACATCCCCCGCCTAACAATGACAATGTCAGGCGGGGGATGTTATGTTTTAGTTACTTTCTATGGAAGCCCGGGTGATAGCCGACAGTCCGCATAAACCGAACAGTGCGCACACTAGCCCAGAGAATAATCGCACCAACACACCACAAAGAATCACGAGTTACATTCATAGTGCCATTGGCGTAATCTTCATAGACCATGAGTGCGGTGTTCGCTGTCACCATGACGGCAGCAAAAATGGTAGCAACATAAAGCGACCTAGTCACCCTAATTTTCACTTTCATTAGATGGATTGTACACTACCGCCCTCATGCCGATTCCTAGAACATGTCGGGGTAATGTGTGTAGGAAAACATGAGGGCGATAGTATTCTCTTATTGCACCGTCGGAACGCGTAGGAAAATATTTGTGTATTAACCTGATAAGCGGTACGTAGGGAAGTATAGCACACAACAAAAGCAAGTCTCCGGACGATCATTCATTGACCGTCCGGAGACTTGCTCTACCACTGCCACGGGAGGCTACAGGGAGGGAAGAGAGTGAAGCTCCCCGTATGTCACATCCATCATGGAACGACACTCAGTATAATACTAATCGAGTACGCCACGATAGAACACCAACATGTCGCGTCAGGAATTCTGCTCAGGAGCCGGAGACTCAGCCGGAGTGGGAGACTCAGCGACACCATCATGCGCCTGCAAAGACGACGGCGTCGACACAGCCTTACGAATCTCGTTCACAGCACCATAAATCGCACCCGCCTCACGCACATTCTCCTGCCCCGGAGTCACAGAATGCAGAATCTGATCCACGGACGCGTGAATAGACTTAACCTCCTCGTAGGTGGCCTTGGCGTACCAATTCATGTCACCCGCGAAATGATCCCCCGCCTTTCCACTACGGAAAAGATCACGAATCTCCCTGAGCAGATCAACGCCCTCGCTCATATCCCAAAATTCCTCTCCGGCGCCCCCCGACGGGCGACCATAATCATACCAAGACTTGCAACGATTACTGAAAAGAATCCCATAAGACTCATATGCGTCATACGGATTTCCTGAATTATACCGCGACCCAACGCGCTTCAAGGCCTCATAAGAATCGCCTTCAGCGTTAATGAGATCGCGAAGAATACGGCAGCCGACCTCAGCCGACTTCTCCGGCATCCACCATTCACGATCCGGATCATCAAAGAAATAACCCGGATACGTAATCTGCAATGGACCAACGCCGTTCGAGTTTTCGCCGTCTCGAATCGCCGCAAGGAACTCACGGAAATTCTCCTCGGTTACTTCCTCACCGTGCGGGCCGGCGCCCCCAGCGTCGTGCCCATAAATGTTTGCGCCACGCTCGCCGGTTTCCATCCACAGGCACGCCAGGGCGGCCCACCAGGGACAATTCTCCGCATCGGCGGCCCTGAGAACGGCCTCTTGAATTGAGGAAAGGCGGTATGAGCCGGAGGATTCGTGCCCGTTATCGGAATCTGTCCGCTTTCCGAAACGGATGCACGTGGACCACGAAGCCGCGACAGTCATCGGGTGACTACTGTACCGGACTACGTGAGTCTCGTAGCCGGTCTGGTCCCCCATCTGACCTTCCGAGATTTCACCATTCTCGTTAATCCACGCCTCAGCGAGGAGCGGGTCGCCCGCATTGAATGATCCGTCATCTTCGCGCACGCACATTGCGACATGTCCGCCGTCTCCGGTAGTTTTCAGGACCATGTCTCCGACATGGAATCCTCCCGACGGCGTAGACCCGTACCATGTGTCCCCAATGTCCATGAAACCGCGATTCGCGGCCAGAGAATTCAGAGTTTCGGTCCATGTTTCGCCGGTTCGTGGGAACATGATCGGATCGTCCCAGCCGGTTCCCCAGACATTGTGGAATGCAATATTGTAGGCGCCTGCTACGCCGCTACTGCAATCCATGTCACCGGGACCTGTTTTCCAGCCGGCATCATTGGAATTCCAGTAGCAGGTCCACCGGTTATCCTGAGCATATCCGGTTCCCCCGTAGTCGCCTGTGGTGCACCAATATTTCATTTCCGACGCAGCGTATTCTGTGACGGAATCTGCCAATTTTGCACCGCCTTTCATAAAGGTTTTCGGTACTCATGATTTTATCATGAGCGCCTGGGTGCGTCCGTATCGTATATAGGTACGTGCGCGCGCGTATACCACATGCGCCCAGTATCTGTCAATACCTAACACAACATTGATTTTGTGAGATGGGTCACCACCATGTAGGGTTGACCCACGGTGCACGGGAGAGCATGATTGAGTCATCGGCAGGGAGGACAAGCCACCCAGCCGGGATAGAGAGGACAAGACAATGACAGCCACCGTTGAGAACATCACCACCGACACCGACATTGCCTACGCCGTCGGCACCGCTGCCAACGCTTGGGGCGACACGGACTACTGGGGGGACGAGACCGGCGAGACCATCGGCCTCAAGCGAGCTACCACCGACGGCGGCCAGGCACTCGGACTTCACGTGTGCGACGATGTCGTCTCCTGGGGGCTTTGGCAGTACGATGTCGACGGATTCACCATCGTCCACGAGGGACTCTCCGCCTTGACTGACGAGACCATCGCCTACCTGGCCGATTGGTGGCTGGAGAACTGACACGCACATAATGGTGGTGGCCTGTCACGGGCGACGGGCCACCACCGCCCACCACCATCACATACACATATTTTGAGAAGAGGATAATCATGGCACGCCGTCGCACAGGATACGGATCATGCAAAACTACAGGAGGTGCCGTATTCACCAACCTGAAAGGCACCAAGATTCACTTCCCCGCAAAAGGATACGAGAAAGGCGAAAACGAATTCCGGGGAATCCCCGTTGAGCGAGTGACCGCCGTCGCAATTCTCACTGGCGCCGACCTCGTACAGGCCATTCCTGTTCAGCGGCCCGCCCTCATCGGGAACGTCCGCAATGTTTTCATCCCCGAACACGCCCACAATTCCTTCCTAGTCGTCTGCACCGAAGGAAACGTCTACCGAGTTTTCGATATCAGCGAGGAAGAGTTCGGGAACGCTCGTAATCTGATCAATGATCTGCGCAGGCTTCTCGGCGACCAGATCGAGTGGGTCAAATCATGAAATACCCGACAATCCGCCGTATGGACGGACGCGAGGACGAGGTTCGCAGCAAGACGATAGAGTTTCAAGAGCACAAGAGGAACCGGGCGAAAAGAATCAAGAGCACACGTCACACTAAGCGTACGAATTTCAACTACAGTGACGGTTGGACCAACCGCCTCATGGCAGAACTGAACGGAAAGTGAGGAACAACTATTATGTCTACTTTTTCGAGTGCCCCGTCGGCGCCGACTCCCGCACCGCCTCCGCCTACGTCTAGCGCACCTACGCCTCCACCGCCTCCGCCCGCCCCGTCGCCTGCCCCGGCACCGCCCGCACTGTCTATGCCACTCAGCGCGATGGCGCCACCGCGCCCCACGAATCGTTTCGTGGCGTGGCTCCGCAAGCCGCGGTCCACGGGTGAGGGTATGGCAATGGGTGCAGTCGCCCTCATTGTCGGAGTTGTTGGACTGTCTCTGGCGTGGCGTGCTTTTTGGTGGCTCCAAGTATTCTTCGCATATTTCGCCACGGTCGGTACTCTCGGCAACTGAAATAGTGTAAATGACTATGGACATGGTGTTTTTGAAGCCGGTTTGGCTGTACCTGCCTGACGGCAGTAAAGAGAGAATCATAGCACAAACCGGCGGCGACAATGGGATTGGTTTCGATTCCATTCATGGCGGTGTAGAGCGGAGACACTATTTCAAATACAACGAGTATTCGATTACCCAGACAGAGGGAGGAGATTATGTTGTGTCACCTGTAGACAATGGGTGTGAGAAGATTTACTACCCGAACGGCGTGTATGAGTATGTTTCGAAGGTATTGTCGCATGACGGATTCTGGGAGGTGCACGTCCGCCGCCACACCAGTAGCGAATGGCGAGTAGAATGTTGGAGTCGTCGTTGTGTTTATTTGGAGCACAAGAGCGACGGTTGGTATCGGCGGAAAATCGTAGGCCATCAGATTGATCCTGGCTATGAGCTGAAATTCACGGACAGGCCGATTCGTTTTCGTGTCTCCGACGATTATGACGCGCCTGTCAGGAAGATTTGTCGGTACTTCACTGGCGAATGGTGCATTTGGTATGAGACCGAAGATTGCGGAGAAGGATTCTTGTCTTTAGACGAGCGCTTCGACGAGTTGACCTTCAACGATAATGTTCTCTGCATCACGATGAAGGACATTGAGTGTATCGAGGATGATGTACACGAGAATGTCGTGTCTCACCCGTCACACTACGCAACCCTCGACCCCGAACCCATCGCTTTCATTCGCGACAAAGACTATCTGACCGGTAGTGCCCTGAAGTATATTTTCAGGGCCGGCCACAAGAATGGTACCGACGAGAATGTTGACATGAGAAAGGCGGCGTGGTATCTGCGTGAACTCGTCGCCAAGCATGGAAGCGAGACGGTGATCGCAATTCTGCGAAACGTCTACTGGGACACTATTGACAGGCAGCTCGCCCCGGAGGATCGCGCTAGGGAGGTTCGAGATCGGCTCACGGAGTTCACGTCCACCATCTCACACAATCACCTCAACAACTACATTCTGGAAGTATGAGTATCATGGAGAATATTGTTGATATTGCTTTCGTTGATTTGGCGAAATGTGGTGAATTGTGGGGTGCGGCTGCGTTCATGCATGCCACCGACTGCAACTTCACTATTAGGGGTTATTCTATCGATCCGCCTGGCGCGATCCGTGGGCTTATGCACACCGTTCAATTTATTCGGGGAGTAACACTTGCTTTGCGTTCATGGCGGGAAGAAAAGATTAATTTTATTAGGTGCACATATTCGGATGAGATAGGCGGATATGTGCTCACTTATAGTGACTCATCGGACGATGATGCGTACGTCTGCGCGATTGTACTGTCGGAGCGCGGTAAAGACAAGGTAGGAATCATCCCTGGAGAGAAGCCTGCCCTTGCCCTTGAAGCCGAAGCAATTCTGCGTGATAAAGGTTATACGATCCATATGATCGAGGAAAACGAAGACAGGAGCCGCCAGAATGGCTACACTGAGTGATTTCACTCTCCGACGCAGAATCGGTTGGGGTGAACTCATTTCCGACTGGCGCAAACCGCTGTCTATTCAACCGGCATCAGTGGAAGTGCGGCTAGACGAGAACATTATCACCTACCGTCATGGTGACGAGAATGTCGCCGTCGGCGAGAATGGCTATGAGCTGCTGCCGGGTGAGTTTATTCTCGCGTCCACCCAGGAAAAAGTCAGTGTGCCTGCCGACCTTGTCGCTAGGGTGGAGGGCAAGTCGTCGTGGGCACGCCGCGGAATTCTCGTTCACGTGTCCGCGGGATACATTGATCCAGGATTCCAGGGAAACGTAACCCTGGAAATCGCCAACCTGCACTCCAATAAGCCCGCCATTCTCCATCCGGGAGATAGAATTGCTCAGATCGCTTTCGAGGATTTGGACAGGCCGGCCAGCATGCCGTACGGCACCAATGGTCTCGGGTCGCACTATCAGGGGCAGATCGGCGTCACACCATCGGCTCGGGAGGTAGAATAATGAGCAAAATTGATCGGCGAGAAATCGCGCTGGCTATTGCTGAGGAATTGTGTGATATCACCCCGCCTCCTCGCATTTCCGACCACACGGGAGTTACTACCATTGAGTACTTGCCAGGAAAGATCGAGATCACTGATAATGGTGTTTTCGTGAAGACGAAGCGCGGCGTATCAACAGGATGGACTCACAAAGACTCCGATGGCCCCAAGCATTCTGCAGTGCGCTGTAGCATACTTTTGCGGAGCGTCTCATGACAGCAAATAACCCAATGCTGGAGATTGAGCACGAGATCAGCCTCACACAGCTGTGGCTCCCGAAGCCCGACAAGTGCGATATTGACGAAGCACACATGACCGCCCGTCTGAAGTGGCACAACCACTATAAGGGCAGCGGGATTGATGTCACAGTAGAAAGCGGCGATGGGGGCGCCTTCAGTAAATGGGTTGTCTGGGGCTGGCCATTGAACGTTGTGGGCGTTTACCATGAAACAAGCGGCGAGCACACGTCCAATCTTGCGCGCCGTCTAGCGCAACGGTGGGACAGTGTGGAGTGCGATGCTATCGCTGCTCGTCAGCTTCGGGAGATCAATAACACGATTCACTCAATCCTGAACTCCCCATCGATCACCGTTCAGGACGATGCTCGCTCCGATCTCATGGGCGTCCTAGACGATATTGCTCGCGAGCACGGAGGAGACTATCAGCGCTTGGGACTATAGCCTCCCACGTTTCACGTGAAACACTCAGGCGCCAGGCTGCGGCGACGGGGCCGGAGCCGCCTTCGCCTCCAACGCGGCAACACGCTCAGCCAATCCGAGGTAGCCGCCATGCCAAGCGACCACACGCTCCATGATCCAATCCGACGGAGGATTCTGATAGGGATTCTTATCGGGAACCCACTGGCCGCCCTCACCCTGCACCAGCTCACCGTCGGTAACATACAAATGTGAGACACCGAATGATGCGGCGCGGTCGATTACCTGTCGGAAATTCTCTTTCGTAACCCCATGGATGACATGCCACCACTTGGTGGAAGGCTGTGCCCGCATCACATCATTCGCGATCGGGTTATTAGGGTCGTCCGTCAAGTACTTGGTGGCAGTGTTCTCGAAGCTCATGCACACGTCGAAATCGAGCGCGCACACGGCCTCACTAATATTACCACCGGGGTTAATGGCGATTGTGAAATTCTTGCCGTAGATGCGTCGAATTTCGCCGATGAGGTCGCCGTACCAACCGACCCTTCCGGACTGTGCGCCCCAGCCGTTGATTACCTCATCCAAGAAAACACCCTGGAAAAGACCATCATACTGGGATCGAAGGTTGGCGCACAACTGCATAATGTATTCGCGCGTGAACTTGTCCGGGTCTGGCACACCATTCCTGGAACTATCATCTTTTGCGAGCGATGCGACACCGTAACGGGTAGGAATGTACCAGAGGACTCTCTTCGCCCCGGCCGCCTGGGCGCGCTGCGCCTGAGTGAGAAAATCGTTGTCTTTGGCGGACCAATCGCCCGTGGAGCGATTCATGATCACGTAGCCGAGCGCGTTCCCATAGGCCAGTGTCTTGGTCCACTTCGAGACTTTTCCGGCCTGGCCCTCGTTATAGAAATCGGGCCAGAAATACGTGACCGGGGAATAGTAGTGTCCGCCGATCGTGAAAGGTGAGATCGAGGAGAACAGCGGGGCGACCAGCCTGTCAACGCCAGCCTTAGTGTACCCAGTAACGTTTGCCATCGTATTTTCTCACTCTCCGTAAGTCCAGGTAAGACCATCATCACTGACGGTGATCTTGCCACCATTGCCCTGGCCGCCGCCGCCAGGATTGCCAGGATCAGGGGTACTGCCGCCGTTCCATGCCGACAATGAGGTCACCTGCACGTCACCCGAGGCCGGCAACTCCGCCCCGCGAACTTCACGCGCCCAAACGCCGGCGACATTCAAGACAATCGCCCACCGTCCACCATGGCTGGCATCTACCTCCACCTCAATCCTGCCCTTGTCGTCAGCATCGCCACGCACGGGGGCGGGGACTGTCGTAATATTGTCGGACGTGTAAACGGTTTCCGGGCGGACGCTCATTGTTGCGTTGACTGTCTTGCCAGCTGCATTCACGACCGTAGCTATGACCTTAGTCATATTATTATCACCTATTTCTAATAGTGAACTATATTTGTTGATTACAGGTCAACGCGGGTCGCACCAAGAGTAGCCACCGTAAACACGGTCCCCGGGAAAACGCCACCATCGTAATGCCAGTACGGGTCAGCACCATAACTGCCCGCCGTAGTATAAGCAACCCTGTGCGAACCGGCCTCTACGGAAAGACGCCACTGCATATGGTGGGTCATAAACGTGCGATTGTACTGAATCTCGGTCTGCCAAATACCCCGATTGTCAAGCTTGAACCCAAAGAAATACGAGCCGACCGCCTTATCTTTCTCCTCCTCGGAATGATAGTCCTCATGCGCAATGCTCACGCACACGTCAAGCGAGAACTCCATGAGGCTCTTGATCGGCAGAGTGACGATACCGTCACCCCAGGTGTAAGTGGCATGGTCCGAGGTCGGGCGCCCACGACCGTTTGTATTGTCGCGGTGCCTGTAAAGCACGCCGCTGAACGAGTTCGCCGGGTTAATGTTGAATGACCCGTCACCGGCCTTGGAGCCGTCGGCAGTGTACAGAATGTCGTCGATAATGAAAACGGCGGGGCGCGCTTTCGATACTGCCCCGGACGGGGCGGCCGCCAACATAACCCGCGCCGCGGCCACCGACGCCGCCGGCATAACCCTACCGGCGGAATCATCATAAACATCCCAGGCCTCAATGAGATTATCGTCTACTGTGGGGACTACACCGCCGGTCCACCTAGTGTTAGGCATAATGTTTTCTCCTAAAAATATTGTTGCACAATCTTCAGTAGGTGAGCCAGCTAACCGTCATCTCGCCCCAATCCATAATTGTACCCTCGTCAATATTCTGATACGTATAAAGCGCGACCCGATCCCCGACGTTCAAACGCCTAACACCTGTCACCTGCAACGCGGTCCACAGACCATGATTCAACGCAGCATACATGTAAACACCGTACTCAACATCGTTGCTGCGAGCAACCCTAGTGCCACCAACATACCCCGCCCATGATGACCTGTACCATGTTGTGCCGTCTAAACGGTAGAGCCCGCTCTGCGGAATAATAATTTCGACACCGTCTACTTGCATTCCGCCACGAACGATCTTCTCCTGCGAACCCACAGGAACTTTCGACCAATCATCTTTTTTAGTCCACAAGTGCGCATTGTTTGTAGCCATGTGGGCGAAAGGCGGCTCCGTGAAAGTACGCCAAGACGACGCGTGAGGCGAAGCTGACCCAGGAGGGTCGTAGGACACGCCATTCGTGTCCATGATAAGCTCGCCGCCCTGACGGTCGGTGATCTGTATTTTCGCCACGCCCTCGTCGTCGCGGAAAATATGCAAACCGGAGGAGCGGCTCATTTTCCATGACACGTACATGGAGTAAATGATTCCGAGCTGCATTCCCGGCATGAACACGTCGTTCGTGCGGGCACTAATGTAGAAAGGCGTGTCCACGTCTTGGATCCACGCACCATCGGGAAGCGTGAAATCGAATCTTATCTTCTGCCCGGCCGTCGCCTGCTCGTCAACACTGATGATTCTATTCTTGCCAATGTTGATTGTGAGAATCGCGCGGCCGTTCCACGACGGAGTGAAAAGAATATACCCCTCAACCTTACCGACACCCTCACCGGCAATACCATATGTTTTTGGTTTCGCAACAGCAATATCGTAAATTGCCATCTGCGCACCATCGTTACGATTAGGACGATCCCTGTCCGTCAGAACGAACCGCGTGCCCCCCTCAAGCTCCTCGACAGTCGCGATTTTGGGGGACCAGATAGACTCCCAGAACTCATATTCGCTGCCAAGGCCAAAGCGAATGTTTTTCTCGCCCGACGTCGGCTCAGTATCAACGAGCGCAAGCTCGCCACCGATAAGCCTATTACCAATGAGATCACCGGTGACCTTTGCTGCGTTGAATGTGGCGTTTCCAGCGGTTAGCATTTCCGTAGTGACGGACGCGAACGCCGCGATTTTCGCCCACAGTTCCCCGGACGCGTAAATGTTACGGGCCGACACAGAACCATCGGCTAGCGAAACGTTGCCCACGGATGAAGGGACGAGAATGCTGCCGGCAACCATTGTCCTGGTCACCCACTGTGTGCCATCCCAAATACGCACGTCAGTAATGTGCCCGGCATTGTCGGTGACATACCAAATCAACCCTGTGACGGGATTCTCGGGTGCGGTCCGGGCCACTACGGGCGGCCGGTTAGCTTCCGCAATCTGGACGGCTTTTTCCGCGTCTTTTGCCGCTTTGTTCGCGGCGCCTTCGGCTTTGTTTGCTCGGTCTCGAATGGCGTCGGCCTCTTTGAAGGCGCGTTCGGCGTCTTTCGCAGCCTGGCTGAGAATTTTACCAGTGTGCCCGAGGTTCTCGACTTTTGCGCCGGAAGGCGGCTCGGCGATAGGGTCGCTGATCTTGACTACGCGGCCGGATGAGTCAATGATGACGAGTACGCGGGCGCCTATCCATGTGGCAATACCATCGGATTCGCCGACAGCATGAGATGTTGGGTTGCTGTAGGGGATTCCTACTTCTACCCAGCCGGACGGGAGCGTACTATCGGTGGCGGATGTGCCGGTGATTTTCCCGTACGTCCATGATACTGAGGATTGCTGAACAATAACATTATTGTTATTGCGGCCGCCGCCGTTTCGTGGCGACGTGTCAAGCAATAGTGACGGTTTGACCATGATGCCCCGTTTATTCTCCCAGTACCTCTATGTCTACCCTCATTGTAGCGGATGGATCAGACAACGGGAGACTGTAAGCGGAAACACGGCCTGCAATATGCTCGCCCTGTTCGGTAATCGCACCAATAATGTCCCCGACCTCGATACGGGCGTCCGGGATAATTGTCAAAGAACGGGAAGAGCGGGAGGAAATGTCCTGAATCATGTACGTGTCTGCGGCCTCGGACACCTCTCTCGCTGAACTGGCGGCGCTGAATTCTTTGTGTGACGTAACCCAACCGTAGCCGGCTGGCTCGTATGGCGGGTCAGTGATTTCGCGTTCCGCAGTCCACCGCTCCTCTTGCTCACCCTGAGCCCGCTGTTGCTTACTGCCGGTAACATACCAGCGATTAGGGCGGCGGCCGCCTGACCTTGGGGCGCGTGGGGCTTCCAAAAGGAAACCGGACTCGTACGTGTAAATCT
>ERZ772953.55-NODE-55-length-26861-cov-4.001641_pt1 | contig 26861 bp, 22 predicted proteins | sample MGYA00580685_ERZ772953 | MGnify/ENA primary metagenome ERZ772953 (study PRJEB29015, sample SAMEA2738080) | human oral metagenome | biome: human oral; feature: human-associated habitat; material: saliva | place: China | collected 2209 ...
CCTCCTGGGCGGCGCCGCCGCCGACCCCGCGCTGCTGGCCCGGGCCCGCGGGGCGGGCGTCACCGTGGTCACCACCTACGGCATGAGCGAGACCGGCGGGGGCTGCGTCTACAACGGCCGCCCCCTGGAGGGGGTCGAGATCACCATCCAGGCCCCCGACGCCGAGGGCGCCGGCCGCATCCTCATCTCCGGTCCCGTCCTGGCCGAGGACTACCTCGACACCCCCGGCCACAGCCCCGCAGGCAGTCCCAACGCCGGCGAGGGTTTCCACCGCAGTGGCGCCAGGCGGGTCCTGGCCACCTCCGACCGCGGCCGGCTGCACCCCGACGGGCGCCTGGAGGTCCTGGGCCGCCTGGACGACGTCATCATCACCGGGGGCGTCAAGGTCGAGCCCCGCCACGTGGAGGAGGCCCTCACCGGTATCGACGGCGTGGCCGAGGCCTGCGTCGTCGGCCTGCCCGACGAGCAGTGGGGAAGCACCGTCGTCGCCGCCGTCGTGCTTGAACCGGGCCGGCAGCCGGGCGGCCCGAAGCGGGGGGACGGCGCCGCCCTGCGCGAGGCCGCCCGCGCCCGGCTGGACGGCGCCCACGCCCCCAAACGGGTCCTCGTCCTGGAGGCCCTGCCGTTGCGCCCCAGCGGGAAGGTCGACCGACGCGAGGTCGCCCGGCTCCTCGCCGCGACCACGACGGATGTGACCCCGGAGCCTTCTACACCAGAGCCCTGATCTCCGCCTCACTCGGGCAGGTGGCCGGGCCGAAATGCGTCGTGGTCAAGGCTCCGGCCACATTCGCCCAGCGCAGCGCCGTCGTCAGGTCGACGCCCCGGGCCAGGGCCGCGGCCAGGACACCGGAGTGCGCGTCACCGGCCCCGTTGGTGTCCACCGGCGTCACCGGGATGCTTGGGGTATGGCGCGCCGCGCCGCCGTCGGAGAACCAGGAGCCCTGCTCCCCGGCCCGCACCAGCACCGTGCCGAGCCGACCCGATAGTGCCTCGCAGACGCCGGCGTGGTCACCGGCCTCCACCCGCAGCTCCAGGCGGTCGGCGAGCAGCCCGGCCTCACGCTCATTGAGAGACCAGACGGGCCCCAGCGCACCGAGGTGCTCCAGCGAGCTCATGGGGACCGAACCAACCATGGGGGAGACGTCGAACAGTGCCGTGCACCCCGCTCGGGCCTTGGTCAGTCTCCCTGCCAACCGCTCCAGCGCCGTCCTGGAGGCCTCATCGGCCAGGGAGTAGCCGGAGAGGTAGACGACGTCGTCGCCGCTCACCTCCAGATGGTCGAAGGCATCCACCGGGCCACGAGTCTCGGCCCCGCAGGTGGAGATGAAGGTGCGCTCGGCCCTCGCATCGGTCATGGCCACGCAGTAGCCCTGGTCGCCGGGTGCGACCGGGCCGACATGATCCACCCCGATCTCCTCCAGGGCCCGCCGGGCCGCCTCGGCGAAGGGCCCCTCGCCCAGCGGCCCCGCGTACAGGGTCTCGACCCCCATCCGGCGGGCGGCGGCCAGCACGTTGAAGCCACCGCCGACCGCCATGGAGGACTCGTCGGCGAACACGTCCCCGCCGGGCTCGGGAATCGCCTCGATGCGCAAGGTCAGGTCAATGACGACCTGGCCGGTGTGAATGACCCGTCCTGTCATGGCCGCCTCTGCTCCGGAGCGTCAGGCTGACAGCGCCCGCTGCCGCCGCGCAGCGCCAGCAGCGCCTCACAGACCGGCTCGAGCCGCAGGCCGGAGCGCTCCAGCACCCGATCGACCAGCTCAACAGGAAGAAGATGGGGCGCGCTCGCCCCCAGGACCGCACCGGCCATCGCGGCAATGGTGTCAGTATCTCCCCCGAGCCCAGCGGCGAAGCACAGCCCGTCCAGGGGCCGCTGCGCGAACTCCCGCACGATCACCAGCGCGCAGGGGACCGACTCGGCCGACTCCACCGAGGTTCCGACGTACGTGCGCAGATGCTCGGCCAGGGCCTCCCCGTGCAGATCGCGACTCGTCTCCAGGGCCAGGCGGGTACGGGCGGCAACGGAGGCCTTCTCCGTCCAGTGGCCCGCCTCGGGGTGGGCGGCCACGAAGTCCAGCGCCGCCTCCAACGCCCCCGCCGCGTCGACGCCGTCGATGGCCGCGCTGACCGCCGCGGCGAGGAGACCTGCGGCCTCGAAGCCCTGCCGGGTGTCGTGGGTGACCAGGCAGGAGGCCTGAACGGCCCGGGCCAGCGCGTCGCCGTCGGCACTCAGGGAGAAGGCGACGCCCACCGGGGCCACCCGCATCGCGGCGCCGTTGGTGGTGCCCTGTCTGCCGGTGCAGTGCGGGTCCGCCCCGGCGCGCACCCGCTCCAGAGCGAGCTTGGTGGAGGGCCCCAGCAGGTCCAGGGACCCACGGGCGCGCATATCGTCCTCCCAGCGCAGGAGGGCATCGGCGAGCTGGTGGGGGTCGATGCGGCCACCACCGTCGATGAGGAGACCGGCCAGGATGAGAGCCTGCTCGGTGTCATCCGTGACGGTGCCGGCAGGCACTGAGGGGGCAATGGGCTGCTCGGCGACGGCGTCGCGCAGCCCGGTGATCGTGCCGTAGCACCGGCGGATCCGTGCCGGGCTCATCGACTGGGTGGGCATCCCCAGTGCGTCGCCCAGGGCCAGCCCGGTCAGCGCTCCCAGGGCGCGTTCGCGTGCCAGGGGCTCAGCCACCACGGGCCCAGGCATGGGTGAAGGAGTGCGAGGGCGGGGATCGGGCTGTCTCACGGAGGTCCTTCTGGCGATCGCGGTGCCGGCTGCCTCACCGGCCGAGGTGTGGCTCAGGCGCTCGCACCGGTGAGGGCCACGGCGCTGGTAGGGTCACTGCCGCCTACCCTAGAGGACTGCGAGAGGATCGGAGGAAGCCGTGAGCGGCGAGAACGGCGAGCACCCGCAGGACAGCGGCCCCCGCGCCACCAGCTGGGGGGAGGTGGTGCGACTGCGCACCCTGCCGGCCGCCGTCGCCCCCGTCATCCTGGGCGCCGGGGCGGCCGCCGCGATGGGGGAGCTCTCAGTGCTGCGGAGCCTGCTGGCCGCGGGCGTGGCCCTGGCGCTGCAGATCGGCTGCAACCTGGCCAATGACTACTCCGACGGCGTGCGCGGCACCGACGACGATCGCACCGGGCCGCCGCGCCTGACCGCCTCCGGGCAGGTCGCCCCCCGCACCGTCAAGCTCGCCGCCTTCGGCTGCTTCGGGATCGGAGCCCTCCTGGGCCTGGCACTCGTGGTCCTCAGCGGCCAGTGGTGGCTGCTCGCCGTCGGGGCCGCGGCGATCGCGGCCGCCTGGTTCTACACCGGAGGCTCCCACCCCTACGGCTACGCCGGCCTGGGGGAGGTCTTCGTCTTCGTCTTCTTCGGCCTGGTGGCCACGGTGGGCACCACCTACGTCCAGGCCGGCACGGTGCCGGGGTGGCTGTGGCCCTCGGCCTGCGGGATCGGCGTGCTCGCCTGCTCCCTGCTCATGGTCAACAACCTGCGCGACATCGACACCGATCCCGCCCACGGCAAGATGACCCTGGCGGTCCGCCTGGGGGAGGGGAGCGCCCGGCGCGCCTTCTCCCTCATGCTTCACGTGCCCCTGCTGCTGGGGGCCGTCGCCCTGGTGTGGGCGCGCGAGACCGGTTCGGCCAGCCCCGTCGACGGCGGCGGGCACATCAGCCCGCTGCTGACCCTGGTCATCGCGCTGGCGGCGCCGCTCCTGCTCCTGCCACTGGTGCGGCGGGCCACCGCGCCGGTGCGCTCCGGCGCCCGGGGGCGCGATCTCATCGCCTCCCTGCGTGACGCCGGCCTGCTGGAGCTGGCCTACGGCGTCGTCTTCGCCGCCGCCACCGTCATCATCACCCTGTGAGCCCGGGTTCCGGAGAGCGTCAATCTCATGCGGGGAGATCTCAGGGTGTCAACGAAGTACATCGACTGGGCGCTGGTACCGTCCCGCTGGATCGAGCGGCGATTCCTCATCTTCACGGTGCTGCGCAGCCCGGGGTACATCCTGCTGCATCTCGTTGCGGGCCCGCCTCTGGCGGCTGTCGTGGGAATCACCGTCGGAGTGCTTCTGGAGCTGGTGGGGGTGCCCGAGGGGAAAGGAATGTGGGCCTTTGTGTTGGGGGCCCTGCTCGTGGCCTCTCTCATGGGGATCCGGCTGCTGAGCTTCACCGTGTTCAACGCCTCGGGCGTGCACATCTTCCGGTTCATCGGATGCTGGTGGTGGCGCAAGGACATCCCCTGGGTGGCCTTTCGCGAGACGGCGCGTGTGGACCTTCAGGAGGCGCCCTATGACATCCACGGCTTCACACCTCCCGATACTCACAATCTGGCGTTGCATCTGACGACCATGGAGGAGTGGGCCAGGTTCGTTGGGGCCGGGGCGGTACAGGGGGATCGCCCTGATCCGCTGGCGGGTCTCCCGCCGAGGGACCGCATGGCGCTGATCGAGGCATTCGACAAGCAGGGCACGTTCTGGCGGTTGGACAGAACGTCGACGATCATCCCCGGATTCGTGCGCCTGTCTCGACCTGACGACCGGCGTCAGGAGGCTCAGGAGCGCATCGCCCGCGACTGGCGCGCCCTCATCGAGTGGGCGGAGCAGAAGCAGTACCTGCCCAGGCGGCTCTACCCCTTCGAGTCCTACCCGGGCTTTCTTCCCTGGTAGCCCGGACCTCACGCCTCCGGGTACCTGCGGTCGGAGCCGGAGCCCTCCTAGTGACGGAACACCCGGTCCACTGCTGCCAGGAGCGCCCGCTTAGGAAGGACACGGGTGAGGAATCGTGCGACGACGGCGTTCCCCAGCCCGTCGACAACGCTGGGCCCGCTCCCTCTCAGGGCTCGCATCGTCGTATCGAGGACCTGGCGCGTGGAACGGAGCCTGCCGACGACCGTGCCCTCGTCTGCGACCTGAAAGAACGGGGTGTCTGTGGAGCCGGGGCACACGGCCAGGACACGGATGCCGTCCCTCCTCGTCTCTCGCCAGAGCGCCTCGGTGAAGGAGAGCACGAAGGCCTTGGTGGCCCCGTAGACGGCCATGTGGGGCATCGGCTGGAAGGCGGCAGCGGAGGAGATGTTGATGATCGTGCCGTTCCCGCGCTTGCGCATGGCCGGCAGGTACCTGGCCGTCAGACCCACCACCGCAAGACAGTTGAGGCGCACCTCCTGCTCCAGGCGCTCGGGGGCGTCGTCGGCGACGTCCTTCCCAGTGCCGAAGCCGGCGTTGTTGACCAGGACGTCAACGTGCAGACCTCTGCGGTTGGTCTCGTTCCACAGCCGTTGGGCGGCGTCCGGCTCGGACAGGTCCAGGGAGATGGTGGTGACCTCCACGCCGTGCTCTTCGCGGAGCTCTTCAGCTAAGGCGTCAAGCTTGTCCTGACGGCGGGCCACCAGAACAAGCTCGTGCTTCTTGGCTGCGTAGCGGCGGGAGAACTCCTCACCGATTCCCGACGACGCTCCGGTGATGAGCGTGACCATGGGGGCTCCTCCTCGTGATCGGGCGGGTGACAGCCAAACAGCGTGGGCTGCACCGCCGTGTGCGGTGCAGCCCACGCTACGAGAGACGAGCCAGACCCTGAGGGCTCAGTGGGCCGGTTCGGCGTCGAGCGGAACCCACGGGTCGGGCTGGTGGGTGATGCGGTTGCGCACGTCCCGACGCACGAGCTCAATCGACCACAACCAGATGACGTGCCCCAGCGCCTCGGAGAAGTGCTCCGCCCAGGTCTGCCCACCGGCGACCCACGGGAAGAGTGAGAGACCGGACCGGTGGACGGCTTGCAGATCGAACGGTGTCTTAGTCGTCCGTTGTCCACCGGCCCGGCCTCCCGGAAGCCTGGCACGGGAGGCGGCCGGGCCGCAACGTCGTCGTCATTCTCTCCGGTCGCCTCCGCTGCGCCGAGGTATGGCCGACGTCGAACCGTGGAGAAAAGCCGGCGAGGGCCTCGCCGCAGCCATTGCTGCCACGAGGCCCTCGCCAGACGGATAACGCAGGTCTACCGGCTCAGTTGCCGCCGCCCTGCTGGCCCCCCTGCTGGGCACCGGCGCTGCTGTCCGCACCACCCTGCTGGCCGGGCTGCTGTCCACCCTGCTGCTGACCGGGCTGCTGGCCGCCGGGCTGGTTGTCGCCCTGAAGGGAACCGCCCTGCTGCTGGCCTCCCTGCTGGTTGTCGCCGCCCTGCTGCTGGCCACCGGGCTGGTTGTCACCGCCGGGCTGCTGACCACCCTGCTGGGTGCCTGCGCTGCTGTCCGCACCGCCCTGCTGACCGGGCTGCTGGCCACCCTGCTGGTTGTCACCGCCGGGCTGCTGACCCTGGGGAGCGGTGGGCTGGGCGCTTCCACCGGTGGCGCCACCGGTCATCTTGCTGTCAGCGCTGGGCGTGGCAACACCACCGTCGCTGGTCTTGCCCGCGGTCTGCTTGGTGGCGGGAGTGGTCGAGTCACTCGAGCTGGAACCCGAGCAGGCCGCCAGACCGAGGCCGGCGGTCACGATGAGGAGCGAGGTGGCGAGGGTCTTGGCACGTGTAGCGGTGAATCGCATGAGTTCTCCTATGCGGTTGCTGGTGCAGTGTCAGAGCGGGATGGCCCGCTCTTGCGGGTCCGGAACGCCGTCGTCCATGGAGCTCGAGGAAGAACCCGACGACGCCCGTCACGAGTGATGATCGTCATAGACGGCTATGTGGTTGTTCGACAATCCCCGTTGCCGATGGCTCCGAACCTCTTTCGAGACTAGCAACAAGAAACTGACCGAAAGGGTGAAGTATCGTGACAACCGTCTCGAGTCTGGTGGCCATCGGGCTGCTGGGAGGGCTCATCACGGGTATCTCCCCGTGCGTTCTTCCCGTGCTCCCCGTCATCCTCCTCTCCGCAGGAGCACAGGGCGCACGCGGTGATGGCGGCGATGACAAGGGGGCCGACGGCGGCTTCGCCTCCCGCTTCCACCCCTACCTCGTGGTAACCGGCCTTGTGGTCAGTTTCACGGTCTTCACGCTCCTCGGATCGACCGTGCTGAGCCTGCTCCACCTGCCGCAGGACCTCATCCGCTGGATCGGCATCGTCATGCTCGCCCTGATCGGCCTGGGCATGATGGTCCCGAAGGTCATGGAGATCCTCGAGCGCCCCTTCGCGCGCTTCCAGCGCTTCGGCGGCTCGAAGAACCCCTCCAACGGCTTCCTTCTGGGCCTGGTCCTGGGGGCTGCGTACGTGCCCTGCGCGGGCCCGGTCCTGGCGGCCGTCGCTGTCGCGGGAGCCACCGGGAGGATTGGCGCCGACACCGTCGCCCTGGCCGTGTCCTTCGCCGTCGGCACAGCGATCCCGCTGCTGGCCTTCGCCCTGGCCGGACGCGGTATCACGGAGAGGATTCAGGCCTTCCGCACCCGCCAGCGCGCCATCCGCGTCACCGCCGGCGTCGTCATGCTCGGGCTGGCCGTGGCCCTGGTCCTGGACGCCCCGGCCGCTCTCCAGCGCCGCCTGCCCGACTACACCGCCTCCCTTCAGGCCCGCACCGACGACCTCCTCCACGGTGACTCCTCCTCCGGCCCCTGCCGCCCCGGAGCCGCCACTCTCGGTGACTGCGGCCCCCTGCCCGCCATCGACGGCGCAGTGGCCTGGATCAACACGCCCGGCGACCAGCCCCTGACCCAGCAGAGTCGCGCCGGCAAGGTCACCCTGGTCGACTTCTTCGCCTACTCGTGCATCAACTGCCAGCGCTCGGTCCCCGGCATCGAGAAGCTCTACGAGACCTATGCCGCCTCCGGCCTGCAGGTGATCGGCGTCCACTCCCCGGAGTACGCCTTCGAGAAGGAGGTGGACAACGTGCGTGGCGGCGTCAAGCGCCTCGGCATCACCTACCCCGTGGCCGTCGACTCCAACCTGACCACCTGGACCAACTTCGACAACCACTACTGGCCCGCCCACTACCTGGCCGATGCCCAGGGCAACGTCCGCCAGACCCATGTCGGAGAAGGCGGGGAGGCGGCCACGGAGAAGCTCGTCCGCGAGCTGCTCATGCAGGCCAACCCGAAGGTGACCCTCCCCGCCCCCGTCTTCTCCGAGGCGAAGGACGACGCCGGCACGAACAGCCCCCGCACCCCCGAGACCTACCTGGGCTCGGATCGGGCCTCCGGCTTCGCCCAGGGAACCCTCGACAAGGGACAGCACACCTTCTCCTTCCCCTCCCGGCTCCAGGCCGACACCTTCGCCCTGGACGGCACGTGGACAGTGGAGCCGCAGTACATCACCCCGACCGAGGGCAAGGGCCGCCTGCGCCTGTCCTACCGCGGTAAGCAGGTCAACCTCGTCGTCTCCGGCGAGGGGGACCTGACCTGGACGGTCAACGGGAAGACCCGCACCACCCACGTCTCCGGCGTGCCCAACGGGATGGAGCTGGTCCACAGCGAGGAGGTGGGATCGGGCGAGCTCGAGCTGGAGGCCTCGCCCGGACTGCAGCTCTACTCCTTCACCTTCGGGTGACCCGGCGGTGAGAGCGGACATGACTCAGGAGACGGTGCGATGAGCCTGGCGACGCTGGAGGCGCGGACCGGGACGCGCACCGTCTCCACCCGCTGTCTGGCCTACCATTCCCCTGTGACACGTAGCAGTTGTGCCGGCTCGGAGGGAGAATGGATCGCGCAGGTGGCCGACGGTGACGCCGACGCCTTCGCCCGCCTCTACGACGCCTGGTCCTCTCGGCTGTTCGCGCTGATCCTCCAGATCGTCGTCGATCGCGCCCAGAGCGAGGAGGTCCTCCAGGAGGTCTTCCTCGAGGTGTGGCGCACGGCCGGCTCCTACTCCCCGGCGCGGGGCAGCGTCCGGGCCTGGCTGGTGACCATGGCCAGGCGCCGGGCCATCGACCGGGTCCGCTCCTCCCAGTCCTCCCGGGAGCGGGAGAGCCGCTGGCGTGACTACATGCCCGACGTCGACCAGACGGTTCAGCAGGTCGAGGACAGACTCGTGGGCGAGCAGGTGCACCGGGCGCTCGAGGCGGTGGGGGAGCCCTACCGCTCCACCATTGAGCTGGCCTACTTCACGGGCCTGACCCACCGCGAGATCGCCCGCCGCACGGGCACGCCGCTGGGAACGGTCAAAACCCGCATCAGGGACGGAATGGCACGGTTACGACGAGAGCTGGGGGTGCAGTCATGAGCGACCGCGACGACACTCACGAGGACGCCATCAACGGCGAGGCCGATGCGCAGGGCCCCGAGCGTCTCGATGGCACGCAGAGTGGAGACGACGTCGAGCGCTTCGACGACGAGCTCGACTCGGAGACGGCCGCCCTGCTGGGCGCCTCGCTACGGCCCGTGGACCCGCCGACAGCGATCCGCGCCTCCCTTCTGGAGGCCATTGCGCGCGAGCCTCAGACGGAACGCGCAGACCAGGCCGACCACACCGCGGAGGAGGAAGCCGGCGACCGCGACGCTGTCGGCGGCAGCAACGGTGGCAGTGGCAGTGATGGCGACAGTGATGGTGACTCGGCGGGCTCTGAGGTCCTCAGTCTCGATGCGCACCGCCGTCGCCGCTCGGCCTGGCGCACCGGCCTGCTGCGGGCGGCCGCGGCCGTGGTCCTGCTCGGTGTCGGCATCGGTGTGGGGCGCTGGAGCGTGCGGGGCGCGGTCGATGAGGCCATGGACTCCATGGCGAGCTCCATGGCGTCGACCCAGCACTACGCCCACCTCAACCAGGCCCAGGACGTCCAGCGGGTCACCGACACGATGCCCGACGGGCACGTCGCGACCCTCACCTGGTCCCGGGACATGAGCATGACCGCGCTGACCCTCCCGGCCGCCATGAAGGAGTCCGCCAGTGGGCGCAGCCTCCAGGTCTGGCTCAAGGAGGGGGAGACGACCACCTCACTGGGCGTCTACGACCCCCGTGACGGGGCCGGCTTCTCCTTCCTGGACGTCATGCCCAAGCCCGGTCAGCAGATCGTCATCACCATGGAGCCGGCCGGAGGGTCGGCCCAGCCGACGACGCCGCCCCTGGTCACCCTGCGAGTGAGTGAGGACGCCGGCCGGTCCGGCGCCGCCACCGGCTCGCCCAGTCCTGCGTCCTCGGCCGCTCCCACCGGAGACTCCGCCTAGCGGTGGACTGGGGTGGGGCGCGGTGAGCCGGGGCGACACGAGCGCCTGAATCGTGATGTATGTAACAGTAAAGTCACTCTCGAGGTGCTGGCATGATGCTGACGGACGTCAGTACCTCTCGGGTGATTTCCCGTCATTCCGCGGTTTCCTGAGGCTGGGCGGATGTGGCGGGCGATGAGGTCGGTCATCGCCGCGATGAGCGGACAACAATGCGCACTTCTATTTCCGACTCCGGCGGGAATCAGTGGAGAATCTCAAAGGTGCGATCCCCATTGAGATCGTTTTCTTCATTTCGATACTCGCCACAGTTCTCACCACAATTCTGAATACCCTCGATATATCGCGCCTGTTCCCTCATATGTGGTCGTGGTGGCGGCTCCGGGTCAGAAGTAGTACGGGAAGGGCGACCAGTCGGGAGTGCGGCGCTGGAGGAATGCGTCGCGCCCCTCCACGGCCTCGTCGGTCATATAGGCCAGACGAGTGGCCTCACCGGCGAAGACCTGCTGGCCGGCCAGGCCGTCGTCGGCCAGGTTGAAGGCGAGCTTGAGCATGCGGATGGCCTGCGGGGACTTGCCCGCCACGGTGGCCGCGTACTCCAGGGCCCGTTCCTCGAGCTCAGCGTGGGGGACCGCCTCATTGACAACGCCCCAGCGCTCGGCGGTGACGGCGTCGTAGGTGCGGGCCAGGAAGAAGATCTCGCGGGCCCGCTTGTCCCCGACCTGCCGGGCCAGGAGCGCGGAGCCGTAGCCGGCGTCGAAGCTGCCGACATCGGCGTCAGTCTGCTTGAAGCGCGCGTGCTCGATCGAGGCCAGCGACAGGTCGCACACGACGTTGAGGCTGTGACCGCCGCCGGCGGCCCAGCCCGGGACGGCGGCGATGACGGCCTTGGGCATGGTGCGGATGAGGCGCTGAACCTCCAGGATGTGGAGCCGGCCGGCCCGTGCGGTGTCGAGGCGGGCCTGGGCGGCGGCGACGTCGGCCTCGTGGCTGTAGGCGCGGTCCTCAGGTTCGCCGGCGGCCGTCGGGGACTGTGGTGAGGCCTCCCGCTCGTAGCGGTAGCCGTCCCGGCCGCGGATGCGCTGGTCGCCGCCGGAGGAGAAGGCCCAGCCGCCGTCGCGCGGCGAGGGGCCGTTGCCGGTGAGGATGACGGCGCCGACGTCGCCGCTCATGCGCGCGTGGTCCAGGACCCGGTAGAGCTCATCGACGGTGCGGGGGCGGAAGGCGTTACGGACCTCGGGCCGGTTGAAGGCCACCCGGACCACGGGCAAATCCCGGAGCCAGCTGCCGTCCTCGTCCCGGACGCAGCCCCTGTGGTAGGTGATGTCCGTGAGGGCCTGCGCCTGCTGCTGGGAGGGCTCCGTGCCGGCCTCGGCGTGGGGGAAACCGGACACCTCCCGCCAGCGGTCGGGGGAGAAGATCTCTGAGACTCGGCGCGGCAACGGGTGGGCGGTGGTGGCGTTCATGGCCTCAGCGTAGGGCCGCCGAGGCTCGTCCCGCCCCAGGGTGCCGGAAGCAGTGCCATCGCCCCTAGTTCCCCAGGGCTGCGGCGATGAGCTCGGTGCGCGAGGTGTGGCCGAGGCGGTGGAGGACCTCGGAGACGTAGATGCGCACGGTGTTCTCAGAGATGCCGAGCTTGCGGGCGATGCGCCGGTTGGTCAGCCCCTCCAGGAGGCAGGTGTAGATGTCTCTCAGGCGGGGTGGCAGCTCGTTGACCAGCTCCTGGATGCGGGCCTCCGCAGTGGCGCGCTTCTGCTCGGACTGGTAGGCGCTGACGAGCATCTTCGTGGGGCGCGAGGACATGACGGGCTCGCCGCGGCTGGCGCGCAGCAGCGCCGCAGCGACGTTCTCGGTGCTCTCGTCCTTGGTGATGAAGCCGTTGACGCCCTCGGCCAGGGCCTCGGCGAGCATCTCGTCACGACTGAAGACGGTGAACATGACAATGGGCATCCGGGGGAAGCGCTCATAGATCGCTCTCGCGGTCTGGGCGCCATCCATATCCGGCATGTCGCTGTCCAGCAGGACGACGTCAATGGGCTGCTGCCCGGTCATGAGCAGGCTGATGGCCTGCCGCCCGCCGGAGGCGGCGGCGACGACGGTAATGGCCCGCTGCGAGTCGAGCTGTTCGGCGAAGGTGGTGCGAATGAGCGGGTCGTCATCGACGATGAGGACTCGCAGGGAACGCAGGGTGTGGCTAGGCATAAGCGGCTCCGTCCGGTGGCGACATGAGGGATCTCGCAGTAGTGGTTGGTGTGGCGATATCGTTCCAGGGAAGACTGGCGAGAACGGTCCAGGAGGCTCCGATCCGGTTCGAGCTCAAGGAACCCCCGGCATTCTCGAACCGGTCCTGGAGGGCCCATAAACCGTACCCCCCGTGCATCTCCTCAGGCACCTTCTGATCATGCCAGGGTGAGCTGAAGCTGATGAAAAGGGTGTCCTGCTCCTGCTCCACGACGAGGGAGACAAGATCGCGGGGGAAGTTGTACTTGAGGGCGTTGAGGGTGTTCTCGCGGATGAAGGCGACCAGGAGCCGGCCGAGCTCGGAGCGGTGCAGCGCCGGAATCCTCTCGATGCCGTCGAGGTCGGCGTCCAGAACGATCTCGCGCTGCGCCAGCGTGGAGGCGCTGGAGTCGACGATCTCCTGAAGGGTGGGCTCCTCCTTGGGTGGCCCCTGGGAGACGGCGAGGTTGTGAATGAGCAGGCGCAGGTGGGCGAGGGCCTGCTGAGTCCGGTCCTGCAGGTCGAGGACACGGTCTCGGTCATCGCCATGGGGGAGCCTGATGGAGCGGGAGATGATGAGCATGCGGGTGAGGTCGGCGGCCAGGTCGTCATGGAGGCTGTCGGCGATGTCGCGGCGCAGCTGCTGAATGAGCTCGGCAGCAATCTCCTTGGAACGCTCCGCCTCCCGCTGCATCTCCTCCAGGCGGTCTTTGGTGTTGCGGATCAGGACTCCGAAGGAGGCGGATAGGGTTCCCCAGAATAATGTCCAGACTGTCACGGGAAGGAGGGGGAGCCCGGATATGAGCTGCGCCAGAAAGAATATGGTGATCTGGATGAGGGCGAGCTTGGATTTCTTGGCTGCTGTGAGGTCGGCAACTATGATGTATACAAGAATCCACGCCCACGCTAGGCGAGGTCCTGATATAGAAAAAATGACGAGGAGCGCGCTGGAGAAAGTGGCTACTCCGACTCGCCGGTCTTTTGTGTAGACGTACGGAAGGAATGAGAGTATCTGAAATAGTTCCCCGAGGAAAATTGGGTCTATATTTTCTCTAGTTGTGAGATAAGTGTAGGTGTCTAGGAGAATTAGGGGGATAATGAATGAAATGAGAGTGGCTCGCCTCAGGTGCGGCAAAAACCTCTGGTGTCGCATCCAGAGTCGTGATAGGAAGCTATCGTTCTGCATGTTCCTTGAGGGGAGTGCTGACGCTGTGGTTGTGGCTTATCTCGAGTGTTTGGTGGTGGAAAGACGCCGCCATCCCTAAGGGGTGGGCTTAGGGGTGGCGGCGGAGATTCTTCTCAGGAGTACCAGCGGTTCTTCGACCAGTCGCACCAGAGGGAGGGTGGGAAGACGCAGAAGTCGTAGTAAGGCTTCCCGAAGGTGCTTGCCGAGTCGTCGTGCCGTGCGGGGGCGGTGGCCGGCGCGGCGCTGGCCGGCGCGGCGAAGCCCGCCAGGAGGAGGGCGACAAGGGAGATGCGGACAACAGATTTCATGGAGGGAACTCCTGTCTCAGGGGGTGTTATGAACAATTTATCTTACCATTCCTGTGGTTTGCGCCAACTGCGTTCTTCGCCGTCCCGGTTGATTCTTCGCTCAACAAAATCAGCCGATGGTGGGCGACGGCGGTGGCGCGGACCTTTCCTCGCGACCGGGCTGAGACGTCCCTGACCTCCGACTACTCTGGGCCCATGACACAGACCGGTGCGACCGCCAGCCGTCCCTTCGTTCCCGTGGCCGAGGGCGGGGGGCGAATCGACTCCGAGACCGGCGCCCTGCGCGAGGTGATCGTCCACCGTCCCGGCGGGGAGATCGCCCGCCTGACCCCCATCAACGCCGACTCCCTGCTCTTCGACGACGCCCTCAACATCCCCCGGGCCCAGGCCGAGCACGACGCCTTCACCGCGATCCTGCGCTCCGAGGGTGTCATCGTCCACGACTTCCGCGAGCTGTTCACCGAGGTCCTGGCCGTCCCCGAGGCCCGCCGGCTGGTCCTGGACGAGGCCGTCGGCCCCGACGTCGTCGGCGTCTCCGCCTCCGAGCTGCTCATCGACTACTTCCAGTCCCTGCCCGACGCCGACCTCGCCGAGGTGCTCCTGGGCGGCATCACCCGCACCGAGCTGCGCGAGCGCCTCAGCTCCTCCGACGGGCGCGACCTGTTCTCCTCCACCTACCTGTCCACCCTGGAGGGGCCGTTCGTCGTCACCCCCCTGCCCAACCTGCTCTTCACCCGCGATGCGTCGGCCTGGCTCTACGGCGGGGTCTCGGTCAACTCCATGGCCCTGGAGCCGCGCCGTCGTGAGGCCATCGGCTACGAGGCCGTCTACCGCCACCACCCGGCCTTCGGCCCGCGCCTGGCCGAGCTCGCCGGCTCCGACGACCCGGAGGCCCGCCTGTGGCGCGAGGTGGGGCGGGTCTCGGCCGCCTCGACCATCGAGGGCGGCGACTTCCAGATCCTGGGCAACCGGACCCTCGTCATGGGCCTGACCCACCGCTCCACCGCCGCCGGCGTGGAGCGCCTGGCCTCCCAGCTCTTCGCCTCCGGCGTGGCCGACCGGGTCATCGGCGTCCACATGCCCGACGCCGCCTTCTACACCCAGCTCGAGGCCGTCATGCACCTGGACACCCTCATGACGATGGTCAGCCCCGACACCTACCTGCGCTTCCCCGGCTTCACCGAGGTCACCACCGTGGAGATCGAGCCCGCAGCGGCTGGACGCTCCCTCCAGGTGACGGTCCACGACGGCTCTGAGATGGATGCGGTCCTCGCCCGCGCCGCCGGCATCGACTCCTTCCGCGTCATCAGCCCCGGCGCCTCCGACGAGGCCGAGGCCCTGCGCGAGCTCGCCCGGGACTCCTGCAACGTCGTGGCCCTGGCCCCCGGGCGCGTCATCGGCTACGCCCACAACCAGCGCGCCAACGACGCCCTGCGCAAGGCCGGCATCGAGGTCGTCGAGACCCCCGGCGTCGAGCTCGTGCGCGGCCGCGGCGGCTCGCACTGCATGACCTGCCCCGTCACCCGCGACGCGGTGTGAGCCCGGCCGGTCAGGGCGCTCAGAGCAGCCGGCAGGCCCCCGGCCCCGGCCTGGTGACGATCACCGCGGCCTGCTCGGCGCCCGGCTCGCGGTCCCGGTAGGCCTCGAGCCACTGCGCGGCGAAGGTCTCGGCGTCGTCGGCCCGCACCAGGGCGTACACCGACCCGCCCCACCCGGCGCCGAAGGAGGAGGCGCCGATGGCGCCCGCCTGGCGGGCCAACGACACCATGAGCCGAGTCTGCGGCACCTGGTTGCCCAGGCCGCGGTCGGCCAGCTCCTGGGAGCGCCGGAGGACCTCACCCACGCCCGGGTCGGCCGCGGCGATCATCCGGGCACCGGCGGGAACCAGGACGAGGGACTCGATGAGGAACTGCTCGATGCGCTGCCTCTCGTAGCCGGGCTCGCACAGCCCCAGCAGCTCCTTCAGGGCCGGGTCGCCGGCCGCCTGCTCGCCGGTGGCCTCCCCGACCAGGTGCCTGACCGCGCCGGCCAGGGAGGCGTCAGTGCGTCCGGTGGTCTCATTCCACCTGGCCAGCACCGCCTGGACGGTGCTCGGCCCGCGGTTGTAGTCCTCCAGGGCCGCGCCGGTCTTGTGGGCCAGCACCCCGCTCACGCCGACGACGAGCGCCCACTGGGTGGGGAAGGAGATGGTCTGATCGATGCGCATCGGGTCGAATCCGGCCAGGAGCAGCCGGTCCTGGGCGCCGCACAGCATGCCGGTGTGGTCCTCGCTCCCGCCGCGGGTGCCCACCCCGCTGGTCCCCGGCAGGTCCCGCCACGCCCGTCCGCCCTCCACGGCGGCGAGGTATCCGGCCAGGGACAGCCGGTCGGGCATCGACTCGCACCACCGGGGATCCTCGTCCCAGCCGTTGAGGGAGGCCAGGGCCAGGGCCGTGGCGCACACCAGTGCGGAGGACGAGCTCATCCCGGAGGCCGGCGGCAGGTCCGAGGAGAGGGACAGGTGGGCCGCGGCTCCCGCCCCGAAGTTGAGGGTGAGGCGGTCCAGCACCGTCTGAAGGTAGCGGCCCCAGTGGCCCGGCTCCAGACCCGGGTCCACCCCGGCGTGCAGGGTCACCGGATCGCCGTAGTCCGTGGTGGCGGTCAGGGACCCCGGCGGCCCCGCCACGCGACGCGCCCGCGCCGTGATCGCCCGGTCGACGGCGCCGACCAGGACCGAGCCGCCGGCGTAGTCGGTGTGCTTGCCCAGCACCTCGACGCGCCCGGGCACCCGCCAGGCGGTCTCCTCGGGCGCCTCACTCAACGCCCCGTGCGTCCCCCGGCTCACAGCGACACCTCCGTCTCGGACAGGCGGGCCTCGACCTCGGCGATGTCCTCACGCCGCGAGAGGTCCAGGACCCCGCCGGTCGCCGCCAGGACCGCGACCGGACCGGGCAGGGCGCGCACGGCGTCGACGATCTCCAGCTCGCCGCGCGGCGAGGGGGTGATGCGGCGGCAGGCGGCGAAGATCTCCGGGGTGAACCGGAAAGCATTCATTGACACCGGGGCGTGGGGCCCGGCGGCCCGGACCACCTCCGCTGAGGGCTTCTCCACGATCTCCTCCAGCGCCCCGTCACGGGCGCGCACGAGGGCGAAGGCGGCGATCCGCTCGGCGGGGATGTTGGACTCGGCCACCAGGGCGGCACGGTCGAAGCCGGCCAGGGCGTTGCCCCGGTGGCGGGCCAGGTCGCGCAGCACCTGACGGGGGTAGTAGTTGTCCCCGTTGACCATGAGGAAGGGCTCCCCGCCCACGGCCGCCTCGGCGGACAGGACGGCGTCGGCCGTCCCCAAGGGGTTGACCTGGACGGCCAGGTCGATCGTGAGCCGGGTGAGCTCCAGGGAGTCGATGTGGCGGCGGAAGTCCTCGTGCTCGGGCCCCACGACCAGGACGGCCCGCTCGATCCCGGCGTCGACCAGGGCCGAGAGGCTGTAGTCGATGAGCCGGTGCTCGCCGATGGGCATGAGGGCCTTGTAGCCGCTGGCCGCGGCCGTGGCCTGCTGGGAGGTCAGGCCGGAGCCGGCCGGGCTGCTCGCCCGCATGCGTGTGCCCAGGCCCCGGGCCAGGACGACGGCGACACGGGTGCGCTCCGCCGCGCCGTCCACCGTCTCAGTGATCGCGTCTGTCATGGGTTCCTTCCTCCTGCCCGTCTCAGGCATCCAGGCCGTAGTGGCTCGCGACGGCGGCCGCGGTGGCCCGGGCCTCGTCACCGGTGGGCATCTCGGCGAAGACCCGCAGGAGCGGCTCGGTCCCCGAGAAGCGGATCGTCACCCAGCCGCCGCAGGTGAAGTAGACCTTGCAGCCGTCCTCCCACGAGACGCGCTCGATGTCGTGGGCGAAGTCGGGCAGGTCGTGAGCCCCGAAGATGCGCTCCTGAAGCTCAGCACGCCGCTCGGAGGTGAAGCCGTAGGCGTTCTCCACCATGACGAGCTCACCGTACCGGGCCACGATGTCGGCGTAGAGCTCGGAGAGCCGCTTGCCCGAGGCCGCCACCGCCTCCACCAGCAGGGAGCCGGCGTAGACCCCGTCCTTGCCGGGGATGTGACCGCGCACGGTCAGGCCCCCGGAGGACTCGCCCCCGATGACGGCCCCGGTCTCGGCCATCTTGGCGCTGATCCACTTGAAGCCGACGGGCACCTCGTAGCAGACCTGCCCGTGGGCGGCCGCGACCCGGTCCAGCAGGTGGGTGGTGGACATGTTGCGCACGGCCGGACCGCTCCACCCCTTGCGGGTCAGCAGGTAGTCGTAGAGCAGGACCAGGACCTGGTTGGGGGTGAGGTAGGCGCCGGTGTCATCGATGATGCCCAGGCGGTCCGCGTCCCCGTCGGTGGCGATGCCCAGGTCCGCACCGGACTCGACGACGGCGTTGCGCAGGGTGGTGACGGTCCCCTCGGTGGGTGAGGGCATGCGGCCCCCGAACAGGGGGTCGTGGCGGTCGTGGATGACGTCCACCTGGCAGCGGGCGGTCAGCAGGATCGTCTGCAGGCTCGTCTCGGAGACCCCGAACATCGGGTCCAGCACGATGTGCATGTGGGCGTGGCGGATGGTCTCGGTGTCGAGCTTGTCGATGATGGCGTCCAGGTACCAGTTGATGGAGCGCTGGATGGTGACGAGCTCGCTGGAGCGGGCCTCATGGGCCTCGACGCTGCGCACGTCCGTGTCCGTCAGGCCCTGCAGGGAGGCGGTGAGCTCGTCGGTGACCGCCTGGTCGGCGTCGCGGCCGCCGGGCAGGAAGATCTTGATGCCGTTGTACAGGGCCGGGTTGTGGGAGGCGGTCACGGCCATCCCGTAGGCGGCCCCCAGGCGGCGCACCGTCCACATGGTGGTGGGGGTCGGGGAGGGACGGTCGATGAGGGTGACCCGGATGCCGTTGCCGACGAGCACCTCAATGGCCCACCAGGCGGCGGTGTCGGACAGGAAGCGCCGGTCGTAGCCGATGACGACGCCCTGCTCGGCCGTGCCCTCCTTCAGGATGCGGTTGGCCAGCCCCTGGGTCAGGAGCCTGACATTGGCGCGGGTGAACTCATCGCCGATCACGGCTCTCCAGCCGCCGGTGCCGAAGTGGATCATGGGGGGTTCCTCTGCGGAGGTGCCGTTGCCCGGGACGGGGCGGCGAGGTGGATAGGGGTGGTGAGGGAGGGTGCTGGGGGAGGGGCTCAGCCCTTGACGGCGCCGGCCGCCAGACCGGACTGCCAGAAGCGCTGCAGGCCCAGGAACAGCACGATCAGGGGGATGACGCCCAGGAGGGCACCCTGGAGGAGCGCCCCGTACTGGGGGTTGAAGTAGGTCGACATGCCGTAGAGCCCCAGGGTGACGGGCTTGAGCTCGGCGGAGTTGATGGTCATCAGCGGCAGGAAGAAGTTGTTCCAGGTGGCCACGAAGATGAACAGGAAGATGGTCACCATCGCCGGTGCGAGCAGCCGCAGCACGATGGTGAAGAAGATGCGGACCTCGCTGGCCCCGTCGATGCGGGCGGAGTCGATGATCTCGTTGGGCACCGAGGAGTCGGCGTAGACGCGGCCCAGGAAGACCCCGAAGGGGCTGACCGAGCACGGCAGGATGATCGACCAGACGGTGTTGGTCAGGTGCACGGCGTCGAGGACCAGGTACAGCGGGATGGTCAGCAGCGCGATGGGCATGAGCAGGCCGGAGAGGATGACGACCTGGACGGCGCCCCGGCCCGCGAACTCGAACTTCGCCAGGCCGTAGCCGGCGGCCACCGACAGCAGCGTGCCCAGCACCCCGGCGACGCTCGAGTAGAGCAGGGAGTTGAGGATCCAGCGCCAGAAGAGCCCCTGGGTCCAGCTCATGAGCGCGCTGTAGTTGGTGGAGAAGCTGTTGCGTCCGGAGAACCACCACCCGGAGGTGGTCAGCAGGTCGGAGTTGGACTTGGTGGAGGAGACGATGAGCCAGTAGACCGGGCCGAGCATGTAGGCCAGGACGATGACCAGGACCGCGATGGTCACGGCCCGTGCGGGCACCGACGGGCGCAGCGAGCGAGGAGTGTCGGTGGGCTTCACTTGTCGATCCTGTTCTGCACGAGGGCGTAGAGGGCGGCCAGGACGCCGGCCACCAGGGCGATGAGGACGGAGATCGCCGAGGCCGGCCCCGAGCCGGACGGAGAGAGCGCACCGGTCATCGAGTTGTAGGCCATCATCATCGGCGTGTAGTCCAGCCCCATCCACTGGTTCTGGCTGTAGAGAACAGTGGGCTCGTTGAACAGCTGCACCGTCCCGATGATGGAGAGCAGGACCGCCAGCAGCGAGGCGGAACGGACCATGGGGATCTTGATGCGCCGGACGATCTGCCAGCCGGTGGCCCCGTCGATGCGGGCGGCCTCGTAGAGCTCGCGGGGCACGGACTGCAGCGCCGCCAGGAAGATGAGCATGTTGTACCCGGTGAAGGTCCACGTCGTGATGTTGGCCATCGACCACAGGATGATGCTGCGACCGAAGAAGTCCACCTTGAGGCCCACCAGTCCCAGCAGCTCATTGATGGGGGAGAAGCTGGGGTTGTACATGTAGAGCCACATGATCGCGGCCACGATCCCGGGGATCGCGTAGGGCAGGAAGAAGCCCAGGCGGAAGACCGTCACCCGCTTCACCAGGAGGGAGTCGAGCACCAGCGCCAGGGCGAGGGCCGCCAGGATCATGACCGGGACCTGGACCACGCCGAACAGCAGGACCCGCCCCAGTCCCTTCCAGAAGGCGGGCTGTCCCGCCGCCTGGACGTAGTTGTCCAGGCCCACGAAGGTGCTCACCTTCTCCCCGCCGCCGTAGAGGTCCGAGCCGGAGGCGACGTCGCGGAAGAAGGACCGGTAGACCGACACCACGATCGGAATGAGGAAGACGACGGCGAACATGGCCAGGAACGGGGCCACGAACCCGATGCCCGCCCGGGCCTCCCTGCGCTTTCGCAGCGAGGTGGTGCGGATGGCGGATGCGCCCGTGGTCGTTGTCGTCGTGCTCATGATGCTCTCACTTCGATCGTGGTGCCGGTGGCTGCCTGTGTCTGCCGGTGGGCTGTGCTCGACCGCCTACTCGGCGACGGGCAGGTTGGCGTCCTTCAGGGAGCTGACCGAGGTCTTCTGGGCCGCCTGGAAGATCTCATCGACCTTGCCGGTCCCCTTACCGGCCGCCTCGGCGGCCTTGGTCATGGGGTCGGCCAGGGAGGGCCAGGTCGGCATGAAGCCGAACTTGGAGTTCACGGCCGCGTTGGCCTTGGTGAACTCGGCGTAGACGTCCTGGCCTCCGAAGAAGGTGGAGATGGTCTGCGGGGTCTTCACCGGGGCCTTCGCGGTCAGGACCAGTCCCTGGGTGGCCAGGTCATCGACCTGGGTGTTGAACCAGTCGTTGAAGGCCATGGCCCCCTCGGGGTTGGAGCAGCCCTTGAGGACGGCCACGCCCGAGCCGCCGTCGGGACCGGACATGGCCTTGTCACCGAAGGCGGGCAGCTGGGCGACCGCCCAGGACCCGGCATTGGGGGAGTCCTTCATGGTGTCGGCCAGGAGCGCGCCCTCCCAGGCTGCCCCGATGGTGCCGATGAGTTGCTGGTCGACCAGCGCCTTGCCGAAGGAGTCGTCCCAGCGGTTGGCCACGAGGGCCGTCTTGGAGTCCAGGACCCCCTGCCAGAAGGAGGAGACCTTGGCGGTCTCGGGGCTGGAGACGTTGACCTTCCACTTGTCGTTCTCAGCGCTGAACCACTGGGCGCCGGCCGCGGCCGCCTGGCCCGCCAGGGTGTTGGGGGCCTCGTCGGGCTCGAAGGCCAGGGCGTACTTGCCCTGCTCGGCCGCCTTCTTGGCGACCTCGGCCAGCTCGGCGCTCGTCGTGGGCACCTTCAGCCCGAGCTGGTCGAAGGCGGCCTTGTTGTAGAAGTAGACCAGCGGGCCGGAGTCCTGCGGCAGGCCGACGACGGTCTTGCCCACGGTCATCAGCGACATCGACCCCTCGGAGAAGTGCTCCTTGTACTTCTCGGCCTGGGCGGAGACGTCGGTGAGCAGGCCGGAGGTGTAGAGCTTGGGGATCTCGGCGTAGCCGACCTGGGCCAGGCAGGGGCCGGTTCCGGCCTTGACGTCGTTCTCCAGCTTGACGTTCATGTCCGCGGCCTTGCCGTCGAACTTGGTGGCCTCGACCTTCATGTCGGGGTGCGCGGCGTTCCAGCGGGCCACGATGTCGTTGACCTTCGTCATCCCCTCGCCGTCGGGCAGGCGGTGCAGGTAGCGGATGACGCCGCCGGAGGAGGCCGAGCCGGATGAGCCGGTCGTGGCCGAGCAGCCGGCGGCGAGCATCGCGAAGGCGAGCAGCGAGGCGGCCAGTGCGTGTTTCTTCATGGGAGTTTCCTTCTTCGTCATTGAAAAGGCCCGGCGTCTGCCGGAAGGAGTGGGGCGCGGCGGGGCGGTGACAGGGAGCTGTCGGCGCTGTCGGTGTTGTGGGCGCGCGCCCGTGAGTGGAGCGTGGATATGGAACGGGGGTGCTCACTGCGAGGCAGCGGTGAGCCACTGGTGCCCTCCTTCCTCCAGACGGACCGTCCGGGGGCCCTGGGGCGTCGGCACCGTCGTGGTGACGGGCTCCAGGGAGTTGTTGATGACGAGGGTGGTCCGGCGATCGGGGTAGGCGGCCACCTCCACCCTGGGGTCGAGGGCCGCCCAGGCGGAGAACTCCTCCTGGCACCCTGCGGCCCAGAAGATGGCCCGGTGCAGCAGCCGGGAGTTCTGGGCGCTGTAGGGCAGTCCCGTGGCGTAGACCGCCCGGCCCCTCCCCAGCTCGTGGACCGCGAGGCGGACCTGGCCGTCCGCGGCGTCGAGCACTCGGGTGGCGGGACTGGTGACGACGATGTCGGGGGTGCCCTCGCCGTCGTCGAGGCCGCCGGTCAGGTCCCGGGTGATGAAGTGCTCCTGCACCTCGGGCGGACGACGGCGCGTGCTCAGGCCCCAGCCGATCTCCCGGTCCACGCCCAGGACGTCGGCGAGCTGGAAGGTGACCCCGTGGGCGGGGTGGGCGCTGGGAGCCCCCACCCCGATGAGGCCGCCGCCGGCGGCCACGAAGGAGCTGACCTGGGCCACCAGCTCCGCATCCGCCCACTGCTCGCCCCCGGAGAAGGCGGTGCCCTCGGCGCCGGCGCAGATAAGAACCTTCACGTCCGGGGCCAGGCCGGCGCGCACGTCGTCGAAGGACAGGAACTCCACGTCCACCGGCAGCCCCGACAGCGCCTCGAGGACCCCCAGGTAGGTGTAGGTCTGGCGGTACCACAGGGCGTGCGCGACCATATGCGTCATCCAGGAGCGCAGGCGGCCCCAGGAGTTGATGACCGCGACCTTGAAGCCGGGGGTCAGCGGACGCAGCCCCGCGGAGCGCTCGTGGATGGCGCGGAACTCCGCGACGATCTGCTCGACGCGGTCGATGAAATCGGGGTGCTCCACGGCCAGGGACAGGTAGCCGCCGTAGCCGATCCGATCCAGGGGGGAGCGCACGATGGCGCGCCGGGCCTCCAGCCAGCTGCGGTTGGCCTCGGAGACGGGATCGCCCCCCGGGTGGAAGACATCGGGGAAGAAGTACGGCAGGAACCGGCCCTCGGTGTAGCGCACGTGCGGGATGTCGGCGATCATCCGGCAGGTCGCCCCCGATCCGACCGAGCCGACGACGGCGTCCAGGCCGGTGGTGGCGAAGTGCTCGCCGTAGGGCTCGGTGCCGATCCAGTTGTCGCCCAGGAACATCATCGCCTCCTTGCCCTGGGCGTGGACGGCGTCGGTCAGCTCGCGCACCCGGGAGCACACGAAGCGCTGCTGGAAGTCGATCCAGTCGCGGAAGGCGCGGGTGGGGACCCGGAAGGGGGAGTTGTAGTAGCCGGCGTCGACGAAGTCCTCCGCGGTCAGGCGGTAGCCGTACTCCTCCTCGAAGGCCTCCAGGGCGGGGACGCTCACCGAGGCGGAGTAGCCGAACCAGTCGACGAAGCGCTCGGTGGCGTCGGCGCCGTAGACGAGGGTGAAGTGGTAGAAGAAGGTGGTGAAGCGGACCACGTCCACCTCGGGGTGCTCCGTGAGCCAGGCGCTCAGGTGGGCGCGCACGTGGGACCACGTGGCCTCGTGGCGCACGTCGAAGGGCTTCTCCTTGACGCGCGTGGGGTCCTCGTCCCAGCCGTTGGTGAGGTAGTTGTACATCTGGGTGGGGTCCCAGGTCTGGATCGCCAGGAAGCTGACGGTGTAGACGTGCCCGGCGAGGGCCTCGTGCACGGTCACCGTGCGCCCGTCGGCCTCGATGCTCCACGCGGAGGCGGACAGCTCCTCACCGGTGGTGCGGTCGTGGGCCTGCCACCAGCGCGTCACGTCGCAGCCGGTGTCGGGGCGGACCTGGTCGGCGAACCAGGAGGCCAGCAGGTCGATGCTCACGGGGCCGTCGGCGGTGGCGGCGACCCGGTCGGACATGAGGAAGATCCGGGTGGCCTCATCGGGGTGGGCGTCGGCCCAGGCGTTGTCGCCGCGTCCCACGAAGTAGGTGGAGTAGACCTTGGTGGCCAGCTCCGAGACGATGCCGGGCAGCTCGGTGCCGTCGGAGTTCCGCACGGCGTCGGCGCCCAGGCGGGCGATGAGGCGGCGGACCTCCTCATCCATGCCGGTCTGGATCGGCAGGGTGAGGCGTCCCCCCGCCTGAGAGGGGAGCGGCGCCGCGGGCTGGGTCTGGAGAGACATCAGCACTCCTTCGGGCTGAATAGTCTGAACTCCGAACAAACTACAGCATGCGGCGCCCGTCTGCTACTGGCGAGGCGGTCGATATGCCTGGTGGCACCTAGGATGTGGGCCTGAGATCGACCAGGGTGGGGTTGTCGAGCACGGACTCCAGCGCCACCAGGGCCGCCCCGTACGACGAGGCCCACTGGCCCAGGTGGGCGGTCTCCAGCCTCACGGCGGCGCGCTGGTCCAGCAGCCGATCCTTCAGGGCGGAGGCGGTGGGGGAGACGAACACGTCGGCGAAGGCGGCCAGGTACCCCGACAACACGATCACCTCGGGGTTGAGGACGTCCGTGAGGATCGCCAGGGCGCGCGCGAGCGCCCGCTGGGAGAGCTCCAGTCTCCGGGTGAGCTCGGCATCCCCGGCGTCGAAGCGCTGGCGCAGGAGCTCGATGCGCTCATCCAGGGAGGTGGTCTCGTCGCGCACCGCGTCGCCCGGCGGGTAGATCGAGGTCAGGGCCTGCAGTCCGGAGCGGGTCTCCCAGCAGCCGCGCCGCCCGCACCGGCACTTCAGGCCCTCGGGCTCCACGGGCATGTGGCCGACCTCGCCGGTCAGGCCCAGCCAGCCGCGCAGGAGGTGGCCGTCGGAGATGATGCCGGCGCCGATCCCCTCGCCGCCCGACAGGTAGAGCAGGTTGCGCACCCCGTCCTGCGCGTAGCGCTCGTAGGTGGCCAGTGCGGCGAGCTTGGCGTCGTTCTCCAGCGTGATGGTGGGGACGCTGCTTCCTGGGCCCAGGCGGCGGGCGACTGCGTCGCGGACCCGGTCCGCCACGGCGACGTCGTGCCACTCCAGGGTGGAGGAGTAGCGCACGGTGTTGTCGGTGTAGTCGATGATCCCGGGCTGGGCCAGGACGATTCCCGGAACCGTCGTCCCCTGCTGCGTCAGCTGCTCCAGGGCCTGGGACAGCATGGCCGCGACGTGCTCGATCATCGTCTCGGGGCGGTGTCCGGCGTCGTCGACGAGCTCGCAGCGGCGCGCGATGACCTCTCCGGTCAGGTCTGTGATGGACAGGAGTAGCGATGCCCCGCTGATCTCCAGGCCGATGCCGGCCGCTGTGCGCGGTGCCGTGCGCAGGCCCGTGCTCGGTCTGCCGACGTTGCCGGACAGATCCGGCTCCTCCTCGATGAGCAGCCCCCGGGAGCACAGCTCGGCCACGAGGGTCGAGACCGTCGCCTTGGACAGCCCCGTCTCGCGGGCCAGGCGCGTGCGCGACAGGGCGGGACTCATCTGGAGGTGGCGCAGGATGAGCGACATGTTCGAGATGCGCACGTCGGCGTGGGCCTTGGGTCTGTGTGCGCCCGGGCCTCCGAGGGGTCCCCAGAGGTCCGGTCCGTCCGCCGGGATCCATCCTGCAGCCGGCACGGCAGTCTCCTCCTCCATCGGTGCCCGGTTGGTCCTGCGGACCGCGGGCGTGCCCCTCAGCGTAGTGATTCCAGGTGAGCGGGGAGCGGGATTCGGCGGGCGTCCTGCTTGCTCTCTTGTGGCGCGGAACGGGCTGCGACGTAAATGAGACTATCACCACATTCTGCGGCCCTGAGGAGTTCCGGTTGCACATACGGACGTTGTTGGTTATGTGTCACGTTTGTGTGCGTGCGGTGCGAGGCTGCAGGGGAGTCGCGATGATCGTGATGATTTCAAGCATTCTCGATGCTTATGGGCGTCCATGCCCGACCGTGCTCGCCGGGTGGGTTCCGCCCTGTTCTGCGGCCGTGGCGCCGGACACGCCCACGGGCGTGTCAAGGCCTGAAGTCCTCTGAATTCGCAGGATTCTGCGCCTGCTCAAATTGACCACTCGAACACTGCGCAGGACTATAAAACGGGCTTGCCGTCGCCGCGGGGTCCGGACGCGGCTCTCACAACTCGTCTTCCGGACCCTCGCGGCCAGGCCAGGAGCTAGATCGTGAGGAGTGCAGTGAAAGTCATTGAGGCCAACCATGTCTACAAGGTCTTCGGGCGGCGACCGTCCGACGGCGTCAAGAAGCTCAAGGCCGGCAGGACGCGGGACCAGCTGAGGAAGTCGGGGCAGACGGCCGCCGTCATCGATACCTCCTTCGACGTCGACAAGGGCGAGATCTTCGTCGTCATGGGCCTGTCGGGCTCCGGGAAGTCCACCCTCATCCGCATGGTCAACGGCCTGCTGCCCATCACGGCCGGCAGCATGACCCTCTACGGGGAGGACCTGGCGCACGTCTCGAAGTCGAAGCTGCGCGAGCTGCGCCGCGAGCGCGTCTCCATGGTCTTCCAGAACTTCGCCCTCCTGCCGCACCGTACGGTGGGGGAGAACGCCGCCTACGGCCTGGAGATCCAGGGTGTGAATCGCTCCG
>ERZ772953.66-NODE-66-length-25597-cov-2.680957_pt1 | contig 25597 bp, 20 predicted proteins | sample MGYA00580685_ERZ772953 | MGnify/ENA primary metagenome ERZ772953 (study PRJEB29015, sample SAMEA2738080) | human oral metagenome | biome: human oral; feature: human-associated habitat; material: saliva | place: China | collected 2209 ...
AGACGATTTCGCTATTACGATCAGACCAGTCGCGCGTATCGACAGACCAAACAACTGCCGACATTCCGCGCTGACGGAACTGCTCCAAAACTGCCCGATTAAACGCGCCGTACGGTGGACGTATGATGTTAGGTTTGGTGCCGACGGCTTGTTTTATGGCGTTATTCGTCTGGTCAATTTCACTAGCGAGTTGCTCTGCTGAAACCTTATTTAACTCTGGATGCGACCAAGAATGATTGCCTAATTGATGTCCACGCGACTGCATACGGCGTAATGTATTGGCACGTGCTGAAACTTTGCTGCCGATTAGGAAAAATGTCGCTTTGGCGTCGTACTTATCTAATATGTCCAATAACTTTTCAGTGTATGGTCCAGGTCCGTCATCAAAAGTTAGAGCAATTGTTTTATTCGCGACGGTAGGTGTTGGCGCAGCGGGTGCTGGTGCTGGTTCTGGCTTTGGCTCGGGTGGCTTGGGAATATTGGCTAGTTTCCGAGCCGTTGAGTTTTGTAGATATTTAGAGACGGAGGAAATTGGCACGGTAATTGTCAATTCACCGTAAGATGATGGCAGTAGCGACGCCTGACCGAGTGGCCAAGCCAATGAATTGCCGTTATTGGTGATGATGAAATTAGACAAAGCTTCTTTATTTATGATTTCATTCAGGTCAATTTCTGGCTGTTGGCGTTGTTTGATGGTCTGAGAAATATTATCTTTGGCAGTGGATATGATTGCTTCGGCGGCTTCATCGGACTGTTCTGTAAAATCAGCTAAGCCGACAACTTCGCCAGATTTTTTGTCGAAAGTCCAAAATTGCGTCATTGATGCTGGATGCGCGCCATTCATATCCTGCTTAATATTGACGACAATTGACAGCGCTTCTGAAGTGTTGTGCGTGACTTGATAGCCAATTGTTTCAGTCATTGGCTTGTCAAACACTGTCGCCAGTAAAACCGTATTTTGAAAATCGCGATCAATTTTATCAATCGACTCGCTAATTAAGCGATTAATTTTTTCATTTTCCGTGATCGGATATTCAATTGAAACTTTTTCCCGTTTGTTATCTCTGGTGACAAATTTTGAGCGAATGCCAGAATATTTCGAATCGGCAAAATAATACTTTTCGTCAGATGGCGCAGTCGTTTGTCGCGAGTGTGATTGATTGAGGAAATATATCCCAAATAGCCCTGCCGAAAATAGCAATATCAAAAACGGTATGATAATAAATAGTTTTTTCGATTTTGGTTTTGCTTTTTTTCTCTGAATGCGCATATTATAAGTATAGCACTAGTGTTTTGGTTTTGTTATTATCGATGATAAATGAAGATTAATCTTCCGCATTAAGTAATCTAATTTCTTTCCCAATGATGTTCTTATCCGGCACGTTTTTTCCACTTTATCTATTTCCAGAATGGTTGCGAAGTGTCGCTCAATTTATCCCTATAACGCCAGTTACGGATGGATTCCGGTTAATTATGACTGAACACGCAAGTTTTATGGAAATCTTGCCACAATTCGGTATTATCGCGGCTTGGACTTTCGCTATTTATTTCTTAGCCATTAAGCTATTTAGGTGGGAATAATAAACTGTCTCAATCAGATTGTTATATAGCACACTAAAATAAAAAATATCAACTTACTCGTATGGTTGCTAACCATATGTCGATTGCAGTATAAAAACTCTCGGGGTTACTTCGAAATATCTTACGTCGTAGTTGTGATAAAATACGCTCATGTAAGGAATGTGGTCGGTAGACGCGCAGATATCGCAGTGGTGCCATGGTTGTTGTGCTTGACTTGCCATCCCAGCAAGCCATAGGTAACATTGGTGTAAGCCCAATATCTATTGATGGGTCGACATCGTACGCAAATTCATCAATAAACACGCGTAGTATCACATGCCTCTCATATTGTTGGCGGCGAATTTTGAGGATGTGTTCGGGGATCTGCAGGTCTTGCCAGTCAAAAACACCAATTAGCAATTGACTGGTAATGTCGATGTGCTGCAGTTCTTGTTTCAAGAGTACGCATTTTTGGTAACACGACCACACTTCATCACTGCCACTTGTTCCGTAGGGTAAGTCGCGAATCTTTTCAAATACTTTAATTGCTTTTTTGACTCTCATGATAGGTAGAAAATGGGACTACGTCTATGATATCGCTGGAATGATCGCTCAACGTTAACTCTTTTGTAACAAGCTAGTGTATAATATAGCACATGAAGTGGCTCGATGATATAGTAAATACGTTTCAGGATGCTAATAAAGATATTTTGGTTGCCTCGGGCGCATCGCCGTCAGGTGTGTATCATGTGGGTCATCTGCGTGAAATTGTCATCGCTGATGCCGTAGTGCGGGTGCTGAAGCAAGTAGGCATTCGGGCGCGCCACGTTCACGTTTCAGACAACCTCGACGCCTTTCGTAAAGTGCCGGTTAATTTGCCAGATAGTTATGAGCAGTATTTAGGTATGCCGCTCTGTATGGTGCCGTCACCAGATGATCGGTACGATTCGTGGGGGGATTTTTGCCTGAAGCCATTCCTCGACAGTGCTGATAAAATTGGCGTCACCATGGACGTGGTCTATGCCAGCGATAAATATCGGAGCGGGTTTTTTGTGCCGGCCATCGAGCGCTCGCTGAGCCGCATTGACAAAGCTAAGTCGGCCATCCAGGAAGTATCGGGTCGGCAGCTGGATGATCAGTGGTCGCCAATTCAAATCATGGAGCATGATCGGCTAAAAAATCGCCGGTTCATCAGCATGGATAGCGATGCTAAAACGATTACCTATCGTAGTCACGATGACTCGGAGCACACAGTTCGGTATGATGACGGGCAAGTAAAGTTGGATTGGCGACTGGACTGGCCGGGGCGGTGGTGGCTGCTCGGTGTTGATGTTGAGCCGTTTGGTCGTGACCACGCGACGAAGGGCGGTTCGTATGATACCGGCAAACGGATCGCTCGCGAGGTTTATGACATTGATGCGCCAGTACCAGTGCCATATGAATTTATTAATCGCACCGGTGATACGAAAAAGATGAGCGCCAGCAAGGGTACTGGCGTGAACGCACACGACGTTGTTGATATGCTGCCGCCTGAGGTAGTGCGCTACTTTATCCTTCGATATTCGCCAGCCAAGCGGTTGTATTTTGACGAGACCGATAGCCTGGTGCGGCTGGTTGACGACTTCGCGGCGATGAAGCAGCATCCGCAAAATGAGCTTGATAAACAGCTATTATTCTTGTGTACTGACGGGCTAGATCAGCCAGCGGTCAGCTCAATTCCATTCTCGCATCTGGTTATTTCATACCAAGCGGCGCTGTGCGACATGGTAAAAACAGTAGAGATTTTGCGGCGCAGTTCGGAATACGCCCGCATCGTCGACGAGGAAGAAGCAGTGATCATCACAGAACTAGGCTATGTCAGTCGGTGGCTGGAAAAGTGGGCGCCCGAGTCATTGAAGTTTCGTCTGACGGACGAGGTAAATCCCGATGAGTTCTCGCCAGAGCAAAAAGAATACTTGAGGCGATTAGCTGACGATATCGCCGAGGCGCCGGCTGGGGCTGATGGTAACTGGTTTCATCAAGCAATTTACGCCTACAAAGAGAGCGGTTTGCTGCTGCCGCGGGAGCTCTTCACCACCATCTACCGTGTGCTCATTGGCAAAGATTCCGGGCCGCGCGCTGGCTGGTTCTTATCGATTTTGCCGCGGGATTGGTTGATTGAGCGATTGCGACTAATCAAGTAGAAGCCCGTCTAGTGATTAAGCTTTTCAGGTGGAAATTTTTATCGAATAGCCGTATCTGACGCTTAAAACATTCTTTCTGTTTTCGAAAACAGCTTTTATGTTTTGGAAAAATGCCTTTCTATTTTGTGCGATTTTTACCGTTTTCCATAATGCTAACGCTGTATTATAATTAGACTAGTTATAGTGAAGCTACATCAGAAGGGGGAATTATGACATTTGAAGAGGCGCAAGAGCTAGTGATGAGTCATATTCGCGCGCGGAAGTGGGATAAGACGAATGATTCGCGCGGTTTGGCGATATCGTTGTCGCTGGAGGCTAATGAATTATTAGAATATTTCCAGTAGGGTGATAAACATATCGGCACCAAAGACGACATGGCGAGCGAACTAGCCGACATCATTATTTATGCTATCCAATTTGCCGCGCGCTTTGATATCAATATCCCCGAAGCGGTTGCTGCAAAAATTGCCAAGCAAGCCGAAAAATATCCGGTCGAGATTTTTGAGATTGAAGACAAAGCCGAGCAAAATCGCCGCTGGTTGGAAGCTAAGAAAAATTATAAGAAGGATACGACGTTATGAAAAAAGAGGTTTGGTATGAATAAAAAACTTATTGCGATTATTTCCGTCATAATCATCTTGTGCGGCGCTGCGGCTGGGCTGTGGTATAACCGCCAGCATTCTGCCGAGCAGCCGAAGACTCCGTCTACTAACGTGTCCGACGCCGCCAAATTCAAGTCAGAATATCCGCGAGTGGCGACGAATAATCGCTTCGTTTATGCCAGCGATAAAGAAATCCTTGATATATTTGATAACGGCAGCGGCGTGGTTTTCTTGGGCTTTCCGCAATGTCCGTGGTGTCAGCATTTGAGCGAACACGTTGATCGGGCAGCTCGGGCTGAAGGTGTTGATAAAATATACTATTTGAATATTCGCGATGCTCGCGCTAGCAACAACGAAGTTTACCAAAAATTGGTCAAGAAATTAGAGCCGTATTTGGAAAAAGATAAAAATGGCAATCCTCGAATATTTGTGCCTGATGTATCGATTGTCAAGAACGGCAAGATTATCGGCCGCTACAAAGAGGAATCAACTGGCGACGATAATATCACGCCAGATAAATATTGGACTAATGAAAGAATAGAGCGGACTTTATCTCAACTGCGTGGATTTATGAGTCAACTGAAATAGTGACAATTATTTAACGCCGCCAGCCTTAAGAATGCTTCTTAATCCGTTTTCTCCACCGACGAATCCGCTGGTTTGGTAGTCGTTAATGACCATGTACGGCAAGCCATTCACGCCAAGAGAAAGAGCTTTTTGGGTATTGTCATCAATTTCTTTTTGGTGAGGTTTTTTAGTCATACAATCGGAAAATTGCGATTCATTCATGCCGACGTTTTTGGCAGAAGTCAGGAAATATTCCAGCGGAAGAGCAGGGATTTTTTTCGGCACAGCAACGTTTTTTACGCCGATTCCTTTATCAAAATAATCGCTTTTAATGCGCGGGACGATATCGTGGGTGTACTGCCAATATTTATCTTGATCAGCAGCACAAAACGCAGCGTGAGCACCAGTTTCGGTATTGTTGGTCATCTCTTTTAATAGTGTTACTACGCGGTGTTCATAGCGAACTTTTCCGGATTTAATATAGTCATTTTTGAAGAATTCTGTGCTGGTTGCGGCTTCGACCTCGGCGCAAAATGAACAAAAATAGTCAGTATAATCAATGAATACGTTTTTCGCGTCAGCGGATCCTTGTGACATTTTTTCATTCCACGGTTTATTATCGCCAATGTGACGATTCGGCGGGCGATTGATAATTCCATAAATAAACAAAGCTACAATTCCCACGATTACAATTCCCGAAAGAACCCAAATAAGCGCTATGCCTGATGATTTTTGTCGATTCATATTTTCTCCTGTTTAGATAATTCTGTGTACATAAAAATAATTTGACCTGATTTATATAGCGAGAATAAACTGAGCAGTAAAGCCAACAAAAGAACTATTATGCTGGCGATATTTGCGGCGGTAGCGGCAGCAGCTCCCGAGAAAAATAGGGTTACAATTGGCAAGATTAGTGATGTTCCGCAGGGAACGCAGCCGAGTCCAATTGTTGCGGCAATTGATGCGATTCCGCTTAGCCCGACTTGTCGAGATACAGTTTTTTCATTGTCGCGATTATTCTTTGCTGTAAAAATTACAGCGGCGATCGATACACCTTGAAGAATTGACACTACCATAAGCAGTGCGCCATTTAGTGAAGTGAAACTTTGTTTGAAGATGTCTATAATCATCGAACCGAGCAGCGCGATTTTATCGAGGATTGGTAAACGCGACATCATTAGTGGTCCGTAAAAATTGGCGTTGATTGCGAAATAAATTATCACGGCGAAGGCGACGGTCGCGACAATTGTTATTAGGAAATATTTCGGTAAACCAAGCATTCTGCCGACTCCTAAAAGCGCTGATTTGATGGATTCCTGCTTGCTGCGAATTCGACTCATACGCCTATTATACGATATTCGTAAAGGCAATTCGATCATCCGCGGCAGCAACGTTTACTGTATCTCCGTCGTGAATTCGCCCGTCGATCAGTTCGAGTGCCAAAGGATCAAGCACGCGTTTTTGAATCAAACGCTTAAGTGGCCGAGCGCCGAAACTCGGGTCGTAGCCGTCTCGCGCCAACATATCGCGAACGCTACTATCAAAATCCAGCGTTATGTCGCGGCTATCCTTAACTTGGCGAACAACTTTTTCTAATTGCACGTCAACAATTGCACGCATCGATTCAGGACGGATTCGGTCAAAAATCACAATGTCGTCAATTCGGTTTAAGAATTCTGGACGGAAATGACCACGAAGCGTCTCTAAAATTTGATTGTCGAGAGAGCTAATATCGTCGCCCGTGTAGTCCATAATCATTTGCGATCCGACGTTGCTGGTCATGATGATAATGGTGTTGCTAAAGTCAATCGTTCGTCCTTGTCCGTCCGTCAATCGACCGTCGTCCAAGACTTGCAACAGAACGTTAAACACGTCGGGATGTGCTTTTTCGATTTCGTCAAACAAAACCACGCTATACGGACGTCGTCTAACGGCTTCCGTCAATTGACCGCCTTGATCGTAACCGACATATCCTGGAGGTGAACCGATCAATCTGGCTACGGCGTGGCGTTCCATATATTCGCTCATGTCAATTCGAATCATGGCGTGCTCGTCGTCGAATAATTCACGACATAAACTGCGCGCGACTTCTGTTTTTCCCACGCCAGTAGGGCCGAGGAATAGGAATGAGCCAATCGGTCGATTAACGTCGCCGAGTCCAGCGCGTGACCTACGAATGGCGCTTGCTACGGCTGCCACGGCGCGATCTTGCCCAATGACTTGGCGGCTGATTGATTCTTCCAATTTGGTCAATTTGCTGGATTCGCTTTCCATCAATCGCTCCACCGGAATTCCGGTCCAGCGCGCCACCACGCCAGCGATATCGTCAGGCGTAACTTCTTCGCGGAGTAATCGGTCGTGAGTTGGAATTGCCGCTAGCTCCTCGCGGGCGCTTGCTAATTTTTTCTCCAGCTCCGGTAAATCGCCATATTTAATGCGGCTGGCGGTGGCTAGGTCTGCGTCACGTTCGGCAATCTCCAATTGTGAGCGCAGATTGTCCATTTTTTCGGTAGTCGTGTTGACGGTTTGCAAAATGTCTTTTTCGTGTTGCCATTTTTTATCAATCACTTCGGCTTTTGCGCGAATCTCGGCAATTTGCTCCTTGATTTCATCTTTGCGAATATTGGTGTGGTCGGATTTGTCCTTTTTCAACGCCGCTTCTTCGATTTCCAATTGCAAGCGTCTATTGTTCAATCGATCCAGTGCAATTGGCACGCTTTCTAATTGCATTTTGAGCGAGCTGGTCGCTTCATCAAGCAAGTCGACTGCTTTGTCTGGCAAGAATCGGTCGGGCAAATATCTGGTGGACAATCTGGCGGCTGCCACGATTGCGTCATCAGCGATTTTTACTCCGTGATGAATTTCGTATTTTTCCTTCAATCCGCGCAAGATGGCGACGGTGTCGTCAAAGCTTGGTTCGCCAACGTAAACTGGTTGGAATCTTCGTTCTAAGGCGGCGTCTTTTTCGACATATTGACGATATTCAGCGAGCGTCGTCGCGCCAATCATGTGTAATTTTCCGCGAGCCAGCGCTGGTTTTAACATATTGCCCGCGTCCATACTGCCTTCGCTTTTTCCAGCACCAACCATGGTGTGAATCTCATCGACAAAAAGAATAATCTCACCAGCCGCTTCTTCTACTTCTTTTAGAACAGCCTTCAGTCGATCCTCAAATTGTCCGCGGAAACTAGCGCCCGCCAGAAGACTGGAAATTTCCAGGGAAATTAGTCGCTTATCCTTCAGTGAAGCGGGAACGTTGCCTTTGACAATTCGTTGCGCCAACGCCTCAACAATTGCGGTTTTACCAACTCCCGGCTCACCGATGAGAACGGGATTGTTTTTAGTGCGGCGACTTAAAATCTGCATAGTGCGTCGAATTTCTTCATCTCGACCGATCACTGGATCGAGTTTGCCTTCGCGTGCTAACGCTGTTATATCCGTACCGAACTTTTCGAGTGGTTTAGTCGTTTCTTCTTGATTCATGTTTGGTGGCATAAAATCCTCCTTTTGATTTTTAGTCCTAATTTGTTGCGCCCCAGTAAAAGACAGAATGGTGAAATTTGATATAGCTATCATAGCAAATTAGCACTCTCAGTGCAAGAGTGCTAATAAAATAAATAGTCATTTTGTGATATACTAAATGTATGAATATTCTTGTCACTGGTGGCGCTGGATATATCGGCGGTCACACAATCATCGAACTATTATCATCAAATCATAACGTAGTGGTGGTTGATAACTTATCAAATTCATCCGTCGAGAGTCTGAGGCGAGTTGAAGAAATCACTGGTCAATCAATACCGTTTCACGAATTCGATTTGTGTGATCATCAGCGACTATCAGAATTGTTTAAATCTGAGAAAATTGACGCTGTGATTCACTTTGCTGGGTTGAAGGCGGTTGGTGAATCGGTTGAAAAGGCGCTTCTTTACTATAAAAATAACCTCGAAAGCACGTTGGTTTTGCTTGATGTGATGCAAGAATTTGACGTGAAGAAATTGGTGTTTTCTAGTTCGGCAACAGTTTATGGCGATCCTGCTAAATTACCAGTTACCGAAGATATGCCGTTGTCTGCCACGAATCCATATGGCCAAACAAAGTTGATGATTGAGCAAATGCTTCGCGATATTTCTGCGACAAATCAAAATTGGCAATTTACATCTCTCCGCTATTTTAATCCAGTTGGCGCGCATCCGAGCGGTCGCATCGGGGAAAATCCCTCAGGAATCCCGAACAATCTTCTGCCGTTTGTGTCGCAAGTTGCTGTTGGTAAGCGAGAGCATTTGAGCGTTTTTGGTGACGATTATGACACTCCAGATGGAACTGGTGTGCGTGATTATATTCACGTGGTTGATTTGGCAAAGGCTCACGTGGCAGCTCTGGAGAATTTAGGCCGACCGAACGAATATAAAGTCTATAATATCGGCACCGGTCGTGGCACTTCAGTTTTGGAATTAGTGAAGGCGTTTGAGAAAGCGTCTGGTCGCGATATTCCGTATCAAGTTACGCCACGTCGAGCAGGTGACATTGCGGCGTGCTATGCGGACCCAGGATTAGCAGAAAAAGAATTAGGTTGGCGAGCAGAATTGACAATTGAAGATGCTTGCCGCGACGCTTGGAATTGGCAGAGCAATAATCCAAATGGCTACAATGGCTAATTGCCAGATTTGGTGAAAATCTTATTTTCGTAATAAGCGGAACGTTTGGAAAGTTCTGAATTTAAGTTTTCAATTCCGCCGTATTGTTCGACCAAGGTTTTCTTTCCAGAAAATAAGTTTGTACCCAGACCTAATCGGTCGCCGTCAATTTTAACTCCCAGCGCCGCCAAAGTTGACGGATACATATCGAATGTCGTGAATTGACGATTCTTTGAGTGGCTAGTTGGAATGGCTGGATTTATAAACGTGTTGTAAATGGTTCGCTGATAATTAGTTCCGCCAATTTTTTCGTCGTAGTATGAAGTCTGCATTCCTAAATGGTCGCCAGAAATGATAATTGTGGTGTTTTCATAAAATGGCTGAGATTTAACCCAATTGACGAATGCGGCGACCTGTTTTGAGGAACAAGCGTGAACATTGTCGTATTGATTACTGAAGGTTTTGGCGCAGGTTTCATCCAAATAGCCATCGGTAAAATGCGTATCGGCGGTCAATAATTGCAAGTTGAACGGTTTGTCTGACGCCGCCAAGCGCGAGGCTTCTTCGCGGGCAAATTGGAATAATTTTTTATCTTCATAACCCCACCAAACTTTGTAATCTTCGGATATTTTTCCGTGTTTTTTGGCGTAATTGTAATCCTCAATATTGAAGTTGCCGTGCTGAGTTAATAATTTATCGCGTCCGCCAAAACTTGCTTCAGAGCCCATAACAAATGTTTGATTATAGCCTTGTTTTTCTAAAATCTCACCAAGACTATAAGCGCCTGGCAAGAATTTTTTAAACTCGCCCAGGGCGTTATGATCGCGTCCGCCAACTAAGTTTTCTTTCAGTGGGACGCCAGCAGATTGCGCAGCCATTCCCGCTACAGTCCAGCCAGTGTTTGTTGCAGGCAAAGCGCCGCCGACGCCAGATGCTTTGTTTGAGAATGAGGTATTTTTTAACGCCAATTCTTCCAGCTCTGGAATGATGGAGGTTTCGGAGCTGCCGCCATTAGCCTTTGACGCCAAAGTGTTTTCCATTGACTCTAAATAGATGTATATTAAGTTGCGCTTTTTCTCTGGGAAAGTCAATTTGGCGGTTTTTGGATTGACGTAATTTTCTTCGTATAATTTGGTCGATTGAGTCAGGGCATAAATATAGTTAGGGATGCCGAAACCTTGAACTAGAAGGACGATCGCAATTAAAAACATACTCAGCGAGTAAATTACTTGATTTCGTAATCTCAAAAACGGCAAGGTGAGTTTTCGTGATGATTTGATTTTTTTCAAGCAAAAGGCGATTATGCGATTGATAAAAGAGATCGATTTGTCGAACATTGGGATTAATAAAGCGCCGAATAATAGGAAAACCAGCGGAAGATTTTGCAGGACGGCCGACCATAAATTGTCAGATTTGCCACCAGCTAATCCGTTGACGAAATAAAAAATTATCTCGTCGATTTGTGAATCTTTAAAGACTATATATTTATAGCGCGCCGCAATTAAGCAAAATGCCGCCAAAAAAAGCAAAATGATTGATATTGATTTAATCCAGAAACGTTTGGTAAATTTAATTTTTCTCACTATTCTATTATATCACTTACGTTTTTTTGACGATGAAGGGGTATAATAAAAGCATGAGCAAGAATAAGACGCGCACATTCGGAATTAGTTGGTGGATTGGGCTGGTTTTATTTGCGGGGATGATTTGTTTGATGTTGGGCGATATTTTACATCGAGATGGCGTAATTGGCTCAAAAACTGATGTTTTGGTGATGGGTACGAATGCTGGATTTAAGCCGTTTGAATATATTGATAACAATCAAGTGGTTGGCTTTGACGTTGATCTGGCGAGGGAAATTGCTAAAAGCTTGGGTAAAGATTTGAAGGTCGAAGATATGTCGTTTGATGGGCTACTTCCGGCGCTGGATAGTGGGCAAATTGATATGGTGGCGGCTGGAATGACAGTGACGCCTGAGCGAGAAAAAAATGCGTTGTTTTCAGATTCGTATTATTCGGCGTCACAGAGAATAATTGTTAAAAAGGGCAGTCCGATTCGCAATAAATATCAATTGCCAGGGCGAAAAATTGGCGTACAGCTGGGTACGACTGGCGATACTTTGGCGTCTAAGATTGCTGGCGCATCAGTCACGCAATTCCAAACCGCGCCGAGTGTTTTGCAGGAATTAAGTTCGGGAAAAATTGAAGCGGTCATTCTGGACGACGCTCCCGCAAAGCAATATTCGGCTGGATTTTCTGACTTAGAAATTTTACCGGGCGCGCTCAGCGATGAAAGTTATGCGATTGCTATTAAAAAAGATAATAAAGACCTCTTAGAAAAGGTTAATAAAGAAATTGCCAAGATGAAAAAAGATGGTCGCTATGAAAAGCTGATCCGCAAATATTTTGGCGAGGAGGCTAAATCGTGAATTTTTGGGAAGTGATTTTTGGCGGCGGTCGATGGCTATTTTTATGGCATGGATTAGAGGTGACGCTGGTTTTGACTGTGTTGTCGCTTATTTTAGGATCGGCAATTGGTGTGCTTGTCGCCCTGATGCGCACGTCGAATTTACGGCCATTTGGCAGGATGAAAACAGGCAGACTCGCGAACTTTAATCCGCTGGCTAGTCTGGGAAAAATTTATGTCGATATTATTCGCGGCACGCCACTTTTGGTCCAGCTGTTGATTATGTATTACGTCGTTTTTGGGTCGTATCAATTTATGCCGAAGATTTTTGTGGCGGCGGTGGCGTTCGGTATTAACAGCGGTGCGTACATTGCTGAGATTATTCGTGGCGGAATTCAGAGTATTGACAAGGGGCAAATGGAAGCGGCTAGGTCTTTGGGTCTGAGTAATTGGCAGGCAATGCGATTAGTCATTTTGCCGCAAGCAATGAGAAATTCATTGCCGGCGTTGATTAGTGAATTTATCGCGCTATTAAAGGAAACTTCGGTTGTTGGTTGGATTGGTCTGAATGATATTATGCGGGGCGCGGACAATATTCGTTTTCAAACGGCGACAGCTTTTCAATCGCTATTTGCCGCTGCGGCGATGTACTTAATTTTGACGGCGATTTTTACGCGAGTAATGGCGCGAGTAGAAAGGAAATTGAAGCATGACGATGATCAGCGTTAAAAACTTGAAAAAAACGTTCGGCACAAATCGAGTTCTTCGCGATATTGACGTGGAAATTGAAGAAGGCGAGATTGTCGTGGTGGTTGGCTCGTCTGGTTCTGGCAAGTCGACATTCTTGCGTTGTCTGAACTTGCTGGAGGAGCCGACTTCGGGCGAGATTATCGTCGATGGAGTGAAAATTACTGATCCACACGTGAACTTGAACGCGTTGCGTCAGAATATTGGCATGGTTTTTCAGCAATTTAATCTGTTTCCGAATTTGAGTGTGATTGATAATATTAAATTAGCTCCGAAAAAACTGCGTAAATTTTCAGATCAAAAAGCGACAAAATTGGCGCGAAGTTTATTGGACGATGTTGGGCTATTAGACAAAGCGGACGCTTCGCCGAATAGTTTGTCTGGCGGTCAAAAACAGCGAGTAGCAATTGCGCGGGCGCTAGCGATGGAGCCGAAAATCATGCTTTTTGATGAGCCGACTTCAGCGCTAGATCCAGAGATGATTGGTGAAGTTCTGGACGTGATCAGGAAAGTTGCCAAAAAGGGAATGACGATGGTAATCGTGACGCACGAGATGAAATTTGCCCGCGAAGTTGGGACGCGGATGATTTTTCTGGATAAGGGAGAAATAATCGAAAATGGCACGCCAGCTCAGGTAATGGATCACCCGAAAACTGAACGTGCCAAAAAATTCTTCGCCAAATAGCCCGAGTGACCTCGCTATAATTCGCTTAGAACTGGAACTTCTGTCAATTTGTTAACCAGCTGGTCCAAGTCAACCTCTGTCAAATAGCTTGGCAGAATCCGCGTGGTTTTTGGATCGACAAAGCCACACTCCGCTACTTCCTCGACGCCGTGAGAAGTTTTTTCTAAGTCAATGTTTTGGTAATCTTGCCAGTTGGTGATGAGGAAGAAAAATTCCAATTGTTCATTCGGACCGTGCGCTGATTGTTCGCCTGATTCGGCGAATTGTTGTATGAATAACAACTTTCCGATCTCTGGTTCAACACCCGTTTCTTCAATCATCTCCCGATGCAAACCGTCCAGCAGACTTTCACCGCTTTCCAAGCCGCCGCCCGGCGTACACCAAAAATTACGCCCTTTGCCATTATTGGCGGTCAATTGTTGGCAGAAAATTTCGCCGTTTTCATTGATAATAATTCCGCGTACGTTTACTCTTCGTCGCATAAAACCTCCTTTGATTGCTAATAGCCAGAGGTTCAATTAAGCTGAACGTACGCCCAATAATTTCATGGTCGGGGTGACTGGATTTGAACCAGCGACCTCACCGTCCCGAACGGTGCGCGCTACCAAGCTGCGCCACACCCCGACGCTAAAAACAGTATAAAACTAACAGATATTTTTGTCCAATTGTAATTATTAGAATGAAATCAACTAGTCCTAAAATGATATAATATAAGGTGGACTTAGAGCGTAAAGGACTATAAATGAAACATATTTTACGAATTTTTAGAGGCTATTGGTTGCTGTTTATCATCTTGATTGGATTCACGTATGGCGTTGTGATGGCGAATTTGTGGCTGCCGGATAAAATGTCGGAAATTGTCAATAACGGCATTATTAAACAAGATATGTCGGCGATTTGGAATAATGGCTTGATGATGATTTTGGTGACGGCGGCTGGTGGGTTTTGTTCAATTGTCGTGGGTTTTTTGGCGGCGCGAATTGCTACGGGAATGGCGCAAAAATTGCGATTGAAATTATTTGAACGAATAGAAAGTTTTTCTTTGGCGGACTTTAATAAGTTTTCTACGGCGTCGCTGATTACGCGCTCAACGAATGATATTCAGCAGATTCAAATAACGTCAATAATGCTGCTGAGGCTGGCGTTAATGGCACCGATTATGGCAATTGGCGGTCTGCAAAAAGCCATGAATAATGCGCCAGACCTGAGCTGGATTATCGCTTTGGCGGTGTTCGTTTTGTTTGTGGTTATCGCCTCGTTATTTACGATTGCCGTACCTAGGTTTAAGAAATTGCAGACTCTGGTGGATAAACTTAATTTGGTAGCGCGGGAAAATTTGGTTGGACTGAAAGTTATTCGTGCGTTCCATAACGAGAAGATTGAGCAGAAAAAATTCCAAGAAGCCAACGTGGAATTGAACAAGATGAATTTATTTGTGAACCGTTTGATGATGTTGCTTGATCCGATTATGACTTTAGTGATGAACTTTTCGAGTGTGGCAATTGTGTGGTTTGGCGCGCATTTAATAAGTAGTGGCAATTTGCAAATTGGTAATATGATGGCGTTTTTGGAATACGCGATGCAGGTGATAATCTCGTTCTTGTTGTTGTCGATGGTGTTTATTATGGTGCCGCGAGCCGCCGTATCGGTGCGCCGAGTTGGGGAAGTTTTAGACACTTTGCCATCAATTATTGACCCGAAGTCGCCGAAAAAATTGCCAAAAGATGCCAAGGGAAAAATTGAGTTTAAGGACGTTACGTTTACTTATCCTGACGCGGATTTGCCAGTACTTTCGGATATTAATTTTGTAGCTGAACCTGGTCAGACAACGGCGTTTATTGGCAGTACTGGTTCGGGAAAGTCGACGTTGATTAATTTGATTCCTCGTTTCTATGATGTTTCGGCGGGGCAGATTTTGCTTGATGGCGTTGATATTAGAAATCTGAAATTGGAAGATTTGTCTGGTCAAATTGGTTACGTGCCGCAAAAAGGCGTGTTGTTTAGTGGGACGGTTGCTAGCAATATCAAATACGGTAACGCTGAGGCTAGTGATAAGTTGGTTGAAAAAGCGGCCAAAATTGCCCAAGCGGAAGAATTTATTAGCGAGTTAAAAAGTGGCTATAAAAGTGAAATCGCTCAGGGCGGTAGCAATGTTTCTGGTGGTCAGCGCCAGCGTTTGTCGATTGCGAGGGCTATTGCGGTTGAGCCGAATGTTTACATTTTTGACGATTCGTTTTCGGCGCTTGATTTTAAGACGGACGCGAAGTTGCGGGCTGTGCTTACGAAGGAAACTAAGAATAAAACTGTTCTAATTGTCGGTCAGCGAATTAATACGATTATGAATGCAGATAAAATAATTGTGCTTAATGAGGGAAAAATTGTTGGTCAGGGAACGCATCAGGAATTGATGAAAGATTGCGAAGTTTATCAAGAAATTGCCGCTTCGCAACTCTCGGAAGATGATTTACAGAAAATGTCTATTGCTGCGAAAGGAGTGTTGTAATGTCTAGGCAAACCACGAAAAAACGTCAGCAAGTACGAATGGGCGGCCCGATGGGCAGAATGGGCACTGGCGAAAAGGCTAAAGATTTCAAGGGAACGGTCAAGAAGCTGATTAAATATTTGTCGGATTTTCGATGGCAAATGTTGATGGTGTTGGTTTTTGCAATTGGGAGCACGATTTTTGCGATTGCCAGCCCGAAGATTTTAGGCGGCGCGACGAATCAAATTGTTGATGATTATGCCAATATGAAAGCCTACGAGGCGATCACTAGCAAATTGCCAAAAGGCGTTTCTTTGCCAGCGGGAACTACTGGCGCGGATGTTTTGAACCGATTGCCGAATAAGTCGGAGATTGAAAAACAGATTCCGTCCAGTCAGCTTGAGTCGATTAAAAAGCTAGATCTTGGTCGGCGTCCAGAATTTCATTTTGACGCTATTTGGCGAATAATTATTTTGCTAGTTGGAATGTATGTATTGAGCGCAATTTTTCGCTATATTCAAACGTGGATAATGACTCAGGTGACGCAAACCGTAACTTTCAGGATGCGACAACAATTGTCCGAAAAAATAAATCGCTTGCCGCTGAGTTATTTCGATAAGCAAACTTACGGCGAAGTTCTTAGTCGCATAACTAATGACGTCGATACGATTAGCCAAACGCTAAATCAGAGTTTGTCGCAAATTGTGACATCAACGATTACGGTGCTTGGTATTTTAGTGATGATGTTTTCGATTAGCTGGCAGATGTCGCTAGTTGCGCTACTGGTGCTTCCGCTGGCGGGTGGTGTGATTACGCTGATTGCAAAGAGCTCGCAAAAACAATTCTTGCGCCAGCAAACGCAGCTTGGCGAACTTAATGGACACATTGAAGAAATGTATGGTGGTCATCAAGTAATGCGCGTTTTCAATGGTCAGAAGAAATCGATTGCTAAGTTTTCTAAGATCAATAATCGGCTTCAAGAGAGCGCTTGGAAGGCTCAGTTCTTTTCTGGCTTGATTCACCCGATTATAAATTTTATCAGCAATATTGGCTACGTTGCTATGACAATTTTGGGCGGTTGGCTGGCGATTAATGGTCGGCTAAAAATCGGCGATATTCAGGCGTTTATTCAATACGTCGATCAGTTCAATCAGCCGCTGGTTCAGGTTGCTAATATCGCTAATATTTTGCAATCGACAGCTGCTGCCGCCGAGCGAGTGTTTGAGTTTTTGGACGAGCCAGAAGAAGCGATTGAATCGAATAACTTGGTAAAATTGTCCGACATAAAAGGCGAAGTTGAATTTGATAATGTTGTCTTTGGGTATAAGCCAGACCAGACTATCATAAAAGGTCTGTCGGCGCACATTAAGCCAGGTCAGCGCGTGGCGATTGTCGGTCCAACTGGTGCTGGTAAAACGACGCTGGTTAACTTGCTAATGCGATTTTATGAGATTAATAGCGGTTCGATTAAAATTGACGGCGTGGATATTCGTAGAATGAAACGTAGCGATGTGCGTCAAATGTTTGGCATGGTGCTGCAAGATACGTGGCTGTTTAATGGCACGATTCGTCAGAATTTGATGTATGGCAATCCAAAAGCTACCGAGGAAGAGATGATAAAAACCGCCAAAGAAGCGCATGTTGATCATTTTGTGCGGTCGCTACCGGGCGGATATGATATGGTTCTTGGTGAGGAGGCTGCTAACATTTCCCAGGGAGAAAAGCAACTGCTGACAATTGCTAGGGCGATGCTAGAAAAAGCGCCAATGCTGATTCTGGATGAAGCGACAAGCTCGGTTGATACACGCACTGAGGTCCTTATCCAAAAAGCCATGGATAAGTTGATGCAGGGGAAAACTAGTTTTGTTATTGCGCATCGTCTGAGTACCATTCGCGACGCCGATTTGATTTTGGTGGTTAAGGACGGGAATATCATTGAGCAGGGCAATCACGAAACTCTGCTGAAGCAGAATGGCTTTTACGCTGAGCTTTACAATAGTCAGTTTGCTGAGTAACTGTCTGTTACTTTTTACATAATGATATTTTTGTCGCTTCTGGTATGTGCAGTTCAAAATCAATATTAGTTTTCTGGACAATTTCATAATAAGGCGGAATTGATGGGTTTTTCGGAAGTTCAATTATTTTTCCGTCATTAAATAATTGTCCTTGTCTGTAAACATTGTGAATAAACGGTACATTTGGTTTTGTTTTTCTCAAGCGATATAACGCTGATTCATGCCGTGTTTCGCCATCTGTAACAACTTTGGGCTGCGTATGCCATTGTCCCATAATACATAATGTTGGTAGAGAGCCGTCAATTCCGAGGATATTTTTAGCTAGCTGCTCTTCTCGTTCTTGCGGGCTTGGTGGTATGATGGCATCCTCATCTAAATTGTCAAAAAATGTATCAATAAAAACGAGCTCTTTAAGTTGATTTTGCTGCAGAAGAATTGCTATCGTTTTTATCATCTCAAGAGATAGAACGCTTAAGTCAAAAAGGTCTTCATCAACTAAGGAAAAATCGCAAGATCCGGTCTTTACTGAATTGATAAAGTTGGATACGGCGGGGCTTGCCTCAATAGCTAATCGTTTTACGCCAAGTTTCTTAACCAGAGTATAGATGACGTCGGCATTTTCTTTTATGCCGTGAATTTCGCCATATACAATTATACTCGATTTTCGTAAGGCGGATTGTAATAAACTTAACTGTCTTATGTCCAGTTGTTTCGGTAAAAATGTTTTGATAATATCGTGATTATTCATAGGTGCTAATTGATAGTTTACTTCATAAAACCGTAAATATATAGGGCTGCGTCGTTAATAAATTTGTCGGTATTTGGCGAACTATTTATAATTAAGTCATGAATATCGCAGACCAACTCCTCACTAAATACCCAATTATTTCTGACCAAGTCGACATTAAAGAGCTTGGTGCGCTTTTAAGAGAGTTGGAAAAAACTTTACGCCGTGGCGCCACTGGAAACATCGTGGAGTTTGGTTGTTATGTCGGCACAACTAGTTTGTTTATTCGCCGACTATTGGACGCTTATAATTTTACGGGCGAGTTTCACGTTTACGATTCGTTTGCGGGATTGCCAGAAAAAACCCAGAAGGATAATAGCGCCGCGGGTGATCAATTTAAGGCTGGCGAGTTATTAGCGCCGCGTAAGACGTTTGTCCAGAATTTTAAGAAAGCAGGATTGAAGTCGCCGATTATTCACAAAGGCTGGTTTTCTGATTTTACTTCTGATGATGTGCCGGAAAATATTATGTTTGCGTTTTTTGATGGCGATTTTTATGAGTCAATTGCTGATTCTTTTCGGATTTGTGAAAGTAAGTTTAACGAAGACGCGATAATTATTGTTGATGATTACGCAAATGAAGCTCTACCGGGAGCTGCAAAAGCCACTGATGAATGGCTAAAAGTTAACCGACAATTCACGGCCAGGACTGAGGCCAGTCTGGCAATTATTTCCTCTTGCCCAAAAACATAAACGTGTTACAATTAAAACATCACTAATATAAACAGGGGAGGGTTGTGATGGACGAACCAATTCACATCACGTCTGAAATAGGAAAACTTAAGACCGTTCTATTGCATCGGCCAGGTGAAGAACTGGAGAATTTGACGCCAGACTATCTGACCGATCTTTTATTTGACGATATTCCATATCTGAAAGTAGCGCAGGCTGAACACGATGCTTTTGCGGAAGCATTGAGAAGTCGTGGAATCGAAGTTTTGTATCTGGATCAATTGGTCGCCGAGGCAATTAGCACAGATCAATTGCGCGAACAATTTGTCGATGAAATGTTGGCTGCTTCTAAGCAGGATTCACGCCGCGTTACTCAAACATTGCGTCAATTCTTGTTGGATTTGCCAACTCACGCTATGATCCGCAAGATTATGGCTGGTGTTCGCAAGGATGAAATTACTTTGCCTCCAGATCAGCATCAGCAGCTTCATAATATGATCGAGAAAAATCATTATCCGTTCTATCTCGATCCAATGCCAAACCTATACTTTACACGCGACCCAGCTGCCGCAATTGGTAACGGTTTGACAATCAACAAGATGCACTGGACGGCTCGTCGTCGTGAATCGCTATTTATGCGCTACATCATCGACCATCATCCACGCTTTGCTAATCGTGCGCCAGTTTGGTACAACCGCACAGAGAAATTCTCAATGGAAGGTGGTGACGAATTAATATTAAGCGATAAGGTTATGGCAATTGGTGTTTCAGAGCGAACAACCGCTGAGGCAATTGAAAAGATGGCAACCAAGCTGTTTGCTGGCTCGAAATTCGAGAAAGTCATCGCTATGGAGATTCCAAAATCTCACGCCTTTATGCACCTAGACACGGTGTTTACGATGATTGATCGTGATAAGTTTACGATTCACCCAGAAATTCGCGACCATGGCGGCAGGATGAATTGTTTTATTTTGGAGAAGGTTGAAGGTCAGCCATTCCCACGAATTACACACGAAACAGATTTGGAGCACGTTCTGAGGGTTGCGCTGGGCTTGCCAAGTGTTACGTTGATTGAGTGTGGCGGTGGCGATCCGATTGCCGCTGCTCGCGAACAGTGGAATGACGGTTCAAACACTTTGGCGATTGCGCCAGGTGTTGTGGTGACTTATGATCGCAACTACGTAACTAACCAGAAATTGCGCGAAAACGGTATTGAAGTTATTGAGATTAGTGGTGCTGAGCTTGGACGCGGTCGTGGCGGTCCACGCTGTATGAGTATGCCGCTAGTACGAGAGGATGTATTCTAATGGCTCAGAGTTTGAAAGGACGATCGCTACTGACTTTGAGCGATTATACCGCTGAAGAGATTCGCTTGCTATTGGATACCGCTCGTGAATATCGCCGATTGAAATATGCCGGCATTCCGCACCGAATTCATGAGGGTAAAAACGTGGCATTGCTATTCGAAAAGGCTTCAACGCGAACGCGCTGCGCATTTACGGTGGCTGCTAATGATCTTGGAGTTGCGCCGGAATACCTCGGTAAAGATGATATTCAATTGGGTAAGAAAGAGACGGTTGAAGATACCGCTAAGGTTTTGGGTCGAATGTTTGACGGAATTGAGTTCCGTGGCTTTGATCACGCGACTGTTGAGGAATTGGCGCGTCACGCTGGCGTTCCAGTGTGGAATGGATTGACCGATAAGTTTCATCCAACGCAGATTTTGGCTGACTTCATGACAATTGAAGAACATGTTGGAAAATTGAAGGGGACTAAGCTGGTATTTGTTGGCGATGGTCGCAACAATATGGCGAACTCGCTGATGATCGGCTCGGCTATTATGGGACTTGATTTTCGCATTTTGGCACCTCGTGAATTACATCCGGAGCAAGCTCTGGTTGATAAGGCTCGCCACTTCGCCAGGTCAAGTCATGCGCGTATTACCATTACTGATAACTTCGAAGAAGCCTTGCGTGGTGCTGACGTGATTTACACCGATGTTTGGGTTTCAATGGGCGAGGAGGATAAGTTTGCTGAGCGTATCAATCAATTGCGCCACTTCCAAGTCAATCGTGACATGATTAACCTGACGGGGAATCCTGAAGTTAAGTTCATGCACTGTTTGCCAGCATTCCACGATGCTTTGACTATTACTGGTAAAAAAGTTCAGGAAGATTTTGGTCTAGATTCTATGGAGGTGACTGATGAGGTGTTCCGCTCACCACATTCAGTTGTATTTGACCAAGCGGAAAATCGTATGCATACAATCAAAGCCGTCATGGCTTTGACGTTGTAGTAGTTGTCGTAATAAGGGAGTGAAGGAGGCTCCGAGGCAATGGTAGAAAAAATTAAAAAAACAAAGCAGAAGCTTCGATCACCATCGGCGTTTACGATTTTGTTTGTCGTGATTGCGATCATGGCAGCATTGACATGGATTATTCCGTCAGGCGTCTATAAGACTGATGACGATGGTAACCGTGTTGCGGGATCGTATCATGTGGTTGAAAAAGACCGCACCGTCACTGAAGAAAAGGACGGCAAAGAAGAGAAAGTTGACAAGCATGACCGGCAAGGCTTGTGGGACGTCTTCACGGCACCCATTAAAGGTATGTCCGATAAGCTAGACGTTATAGTCTTCGTTATGGTACTTGGTGGATTCTTGGGCGTTACCATGAAGACTGGCGCCCTGGATGCTTCACTCGGTGCGCTACTTCGTAAGATGAAGGGCAAAGAAAAATGGCTCTTTCCAATTTTAATGACGTTGTTTGCTATCGGTGGTACAACTTACGGTATGCAGGAAGAAACTGTGGCGTTTTACGCGCTAGTTATTCCGATGATGATCGCTGCCGGCTATAACGCAATGACTGGTGTGATGGTGATTGTACTGGGTGCTGGTGCTGGTGTGCTTGGTTCGACTATTAACCCATTCTCCACCGGTGTTGCCGCAAAGACTGCTGATGTTAAATTGGGCAATGTTATTCCAATTATGTCTATCATTTTGGTGCTATGTTTGATCGCGGCAATCATCTTTACTATGCGTTACGCAGCAAAGGTAAAAGCAGGCAAGTACAAGGAAGATGTTCGTTATAAGCCAGTCACAGCAGCCTTGGATATGACGAACGTACCGAAATTTACTGGCCCACGAAAAGTCGTCATGGGTGTCTTCGCCATTACATTTGTATTGATGGTTCTTTCGCTGATTCCTTGGGGAAGTTGGGAAATTACATTATTCTCCGACCTGTTTAAATGGGCTTCAGAGCTGCCAATTATCGGTGCAGTATTTGGCGTAGTGCACAGTGCGGCCTTTGGTGACTGGTACTTTAATGAAATTACCGCATTATTCTTAATCTCAACAATTGTTATTACCGCAATTTACTATAAAGAGTTTAAGAAAGAAGGTATTTTCCCAGTTGACACCTTCATTGACGGCGTGAAAGATATCTTACCGGTTGCTTTGATTATCGCAGTGGCAACCGGCGTCTCTGTCGTGATGACCAATGGTGAGATTCAAGATACTATCATTAGCTGGGGCGAAGCGTTGTTGAAAGATGCTGGCGGTGGCGTTGTTGGTGTGCTGGCGTATCTGTTCTACTTGCCAATGTCCTTCATCGTGCCGTCATCATCAGGTTTGGCAGCAGCAACTATGCCAGTTATTGCGCCGATTGCTGATCTGGTTGGCTCAAGCAAAGAAGTCATGGTGGCAGCCTTTGCTACAGCATCAGGTTTGCTTAACATGATGGCACCAACCATCGCTTCCTTGATGGGTGGTTTGGCACTGGCTGGCGTTTCATACCGCGCATGGCTGCGACGTTCAGCACCAATCATGGCAGTTTTCGCAATCATCAGCGTTGCGGTCATCGCTGCCTTTGGAGTATTAGGATAGTCTATGGATAAGCAGCGAACTATTGTCGTTGCTCTTGGAGGTAACGCCCTGCAGAAGCAGGGCGAAGCCTCTTCAGAAGCACAGCGTCGAGTAGCGGCTGAGACGATACGGCAGTTATTACCACTTGTTCAAGCAGGACATAGAATAGCTATCGTTCATGGCAACGGTCCCCAGGTGGGAAACATTGTCTTGCATGAAGAGGCTGTTAATACCGATGATGTACCGAGCTTACCGCTGGATGATTGTGGGGCGATGAGTCAAGGTCTGATCGGCTTTTGGTTGCAGCAAGCCTTTCAAGATAGCTTCAGGGCTCATCAGATGACTGATAAACATGCCGTTAGCTTGGTGACGCAGACCATTGTCTCTGGGGATGATGCAGCGTTCCAAAACCCAACGAAGCCAATTGGCCCCTTCTATTCAGAAGAAGAAGCCAAAGTAGTGCAGGCTGAGCGTGGCTATGTTGTTAAGGAAGACGCTGGTCGTGGTTGGCGTCGTGTGGTGCCATCACCAAAACCAGTAGAAATTGTTGAGGCGCCGATCATCAAAGCCTTGGTTGAAGCGGGTGTTCTGGTGGTGTCAACTGGTGGTGGCGGTATCCCCGTATTGCGTCAGGAAGACGGCACGCTCAAGGGTGTCGAAGCAGTCATCGATAAAGACTTTGGAGCGGCAACCTTGGCTAATTTGCTGCACGCAGACACTCTGCTGATTTTGACTTCGGTTGATGCAGCCAAGGTCAATTTCAACCAGCCAAACGAAGAATCCTTGGGGCAAATCTCTGCAGAAGAGATGCAGAAACACATTGACGATGGTCAGTTTGCAGCTGGATCCATGCTGCCAAAGGCGCAAGCAGCCTTGCAATTTGTGTCAGGTGGCGAGGGTCGTACCGCAGTCATTACCTCATTGGAAAAGACCACTGAGGCTATCGACGGGACAGCGGGCACACGGATTGTTTCATAGCCAAAGCATTGCTTTTATCTAATTTTCATGATATAAATAACAGGTATGTTGCAGTATCTTAAATCTGACGATTCTGGCAAGCTTACCATCAGAGAGAACTTAGTTAAGGGCTCTTGGATTCGTTGTGAGCGGCCAAATGAAGAGGAGATTTCCCAGTTGTTGTCACTGGGGATTGATGCTGATATCATCACCGACGCACTGGACCCCCACGAGGTTCCTCGTTTGGACGCGGACAATGAGCGGACATATTTGATTGCCCGATTGCCGGATACTGACGATGATTTTAATGACTTTACTACACCAATTTTGTTTGTGATTCATGCGGATTATATCATCACTATTTCGCGAGACAGCCTAGGTAGGTTGTGGCAGCCGTTTATTGATAAACATGTGGCGTCTACCTCAAGTCGCATTACCCTGCTGGTTGATATGATCGACGCACTAGCAACACAATATCAGCGCCGCGTGGCTGCCATCAACCGTCAAATGCGGGCGGCGACTGGCGACATCCGAACATTGCGAGCGCGCGATATTGCCACGCTGGCCGAATATGAGCGCAAACTGAATGATTATATGGACGCCTTGGTGCCGATGAATTTGTCGGTGGAGCGAATGATTGCTCACAAAGCGTTGATGCTTCGGTCGGATGCCAAAGAGGATGTTGAAGATATTTCCATTGATCTGGAGCAGGTGATTAGTCGCTGTAAATCATTGCTGCGTACCATCACCAACGTGCGCGATAGCTACCGGGCAGTGATGGATACGCGCCTGAACGAAACCATTCGGCTGCTGACCGTTATCACAGTGGCACTCACTATACCGACCATGGTCGCTGGCTTGTTTGGTATGAATGTACCAGTTCCTGGTGGTGATGACCCAACAATGTTTTGGAAAATCACCGGCGTCAGCGCTGTGGCGGCATTGTTGATTGGTTATTATTTCTTGCGCCGCCGCTAGCGGTACACAGAACCAAATAACCCTATTTCTTAACTAGTGCTATACTAGAAGTATGAGTAATATTATTGACGTCCACGGTTTGACCAAGCGCTACGGTGATCAAACGGTGGTAAAAGGCATAGACTTCAGTGTCGAAAAGGGCGAAATCTTCGGTATTTTGGGTCCCAATGGCGCTGGTAAAACAACAACGCTAGAAATGCTGGAGGCATTGCGCACCATTGACGACGGTACGGCCGTCATTGACGGTATTGACGTAGCTAAACACCCTAAAAAGATCAAAGACATCATTGGTATTCAGCTGCAGTCGACCAACTTTTATGACCACTTGACATTAACTGAGCAATTGAAAATGTTTGCCAGTTTGTATGGCGGTAAAGTTGACGTGGCTGCGCTACTAGCTAAAGTCCAACTCACAGAAAAAGCTAGAAACTATGTCGAACAGTTGTCTGGCGGACAAA